>SDBT01011227.1_pt1 | contig 14430 bp, 12 predicted proteins | sample 2277101 | NCBI WGS metagenome assembly SDBT01 (sample SAMN10404973, study PRJNA504765) | marine sediment metagenome | isolation source: marine sediment core GS10_PC15, 103 cmbsf | place: Arctic Ocean: Southern Knipovich Ridge | collected 2010
CTCGGCTTCCGGCTTCGCTCTGCGAGCTACGCCGGACAAGCCGCCTCGCCCTCCGCTGCACACAGTGGAATACGTAGGAAATACTCTCACTGAAGTTGGTACATAAATCGGGGGCAGGTCAGGAATGGTCACCGCATTCATCTAGAAAAGCTATATACTCAGTTTTTCCCTGACCTTCAGGTATCATAATGCAAATCTACTCCTTCGTCGCCTTGAGTGAGAACATCAGCGGGATGCTGTTGGGGGCTGCGTCGTATCGCCACCTGCCGTCATCATGCTTGGTAAGGAAAGATTGTTGCTTGTACATGGAATCGGGGAACTCATGTAGATACTCGATCCGAAGGCCTGCCGCGATCACCGAGTTGATAATATCGCCCATGCTGTGCGACCATTCGTGGGCTATGCGGGTTACGCCCGGCTCGGCCGCGGCGTAAGAGCCGGTAACCTCCTCGCGAAAGGGCTCTGCGGTGTGGAAGTACGGGAAGTGAATCTGCGGCGTATCCGCATCGGCGTCGAAAATGCCCCCAAACGGATGGAACTCGCGAAAATAGAACGTTCCGCCAGGTGCTAGGAAATGGGCTATAACCTCAGCCCAGGCTTTCAGGTCCGGCAGCCAGGCCAGGATACCTCGCGATGTGTAGACGGTATCGAACTGACCCGTCAGGTTATCCGGCAGGTCGTAAACGTTCGAGCAGACGAACTGGGCAGGGATATCCAACTCCGCCGCTAGCGACTTGGCCAGCGCAATCGCCTTGTCAGAGAAATCCGCACCGGTAACAACCGCACCCCGACGAGCCCAGCTCATAGTGTCCATACCGAAATGACATTGAAGGTGCAGGAGAGACTTACCCGTTACGTCGCCGAGTTCTTCGGTCTCGACGGCCTCGAGCGTACACTTGCCGGCCTTGAAACCATCGACGTCATAAGAGCTTTCGCCGATATGCAGGTCAGTCCACGCATTCCAAAGCTGCTGATTTGATTTGAGAAATTCGTCCACGCGGTTTACTCCTGAAAACTCACCACCGATGGATGTTGAGATTGACTGTTATTCAAGGTTTGCATGTCGCTTGCGGAAGGTGGCAAGGTCGATCTTCAGTTGCTCCGACAGTACGCTGAAGACTGAGTCTAGGCAGAGCATCGTCACGTGCTCGAAGACTTCGGCCTGGATTACGATCCCCGCATCGGCTGGGACGGGGATGAGAACTACCTTGTCTGCTCCCTTGGCCAGCGGGGAATCTGCGTTGGCTGTGATAACTACCACTTCGGCATCAAGCTCACGCGCCCGTCGACACATGTAATCGGTATAGCCCGTCCGGCCCGTGCAACTTATCGCCACCAGCAGATCGCCCTTTCCCGCTGCCGGTGAAATCGTCTCGCCGGGGATAAAAGCAGGCAGTCCGGCGTGCATAAGTCGCATCGCGAAACTACGTGCTACCAGGCCTGATCGGCCGGCCCCGGTAACGTACGTCCGGCGGACGCGCGGAAGCATCTCGGCTAGTTCAAGGAAGCTTTCCCAGTCGATCTGGTCGGTAACCGCGGTCATACGCTCAAACGACTGCTGCAAGGCAATCTTTATTGCACCTTTATCTTTATCCGATGATTTTGCTGGGGCCACCATGAGCCTCCCACTTTGACAGATTAACTACCTTCGCCAGCGTTGAGTTCCCGTCGCGGATCTCCGCCCGGACGCGGTTTTCCGTTTCGAGATTATCCAATGCCCGGTTGGCCATCTCGACCGCTCTGCCAGCCGGCAAGACCATCACGCCGTCGTCGTCGGCGACGATCCAATCGCCCGGGCAAATCCGCTGGCCGGAAATTGTAACCGGCACGTTGATCTTGCCAACACCCAAAGGCTCGCCTGCATGCGAGCAAATGCACTTAGACCATACGGGGAACTTCAACTCGCGGATGTCGGCGATATCGCGAACTGCGCCGTCTACAACAAGCCCGGCCAGAGCTTTGTTCTTTGCGCTTTCGGTTGCAAGTTCACCCCAGATTGCAGGCGGCTTACCACCGGAATCTATAACGATAACCTCGCCTTCGCCGGCGATGTCGATGGCCTGGACGGGCTTGGACCAATCCCCCGGGACGGTCTTTACCGTAACGGCCCGGCCGCAGATTCTCACGCCGTCGAGCAGCGGGCGAATGCCATCCAAACAAGGCAGGTTGTGTGAGCCAACGGAAATATTCGCGGTGCGGACCTGGGATAGAATTTCGATAATGTTATCGGCAGTAGCTCGCTTGAACAACTCGGTCGCAACGGCCTTGCCGGTGTCGATTGCCTTGCGAATGTCGGCCGTAGCGGCGGCGGGGTCGGATGCCTTGGTGATCGCCCCGCCGACGATAATAACGTCGGCCCCGGATTCTGCAGCTTGTGCGGCGGTTTCGGAGTTTATTCCACCTGCGACAGCTACGGTCAGGTCGGTTACAGCGCGAATCTTTTTGAGCAGCTCAAGCGGATCGGCCCCGGCCATTTGTGCGTCTATCGCGCAGTGCACATCCAGCCAGGCTACGCCTAATTCGCCGGCGGTTTCGGCGAAGGCTACGGGGTCCGCCACGCCGAGTAGATCGACGGCGACCTCCACACCGTAGTGCCGGCCCGCTTCGACACACTCGGCGATAGTTCCCTTACCGGCCGCCCCGAGAACCGTCATCACGTTAGCGCCGGCCTTGCCGGCTGACTCTGCCTCGATCTTACCGGCATCCATCGTCTTCATATCCGCGATAATCGTCTTATCCGGGAACATCTCCCGCAGCTTGCGAACGGCATTTAGGCCTTCGGACTTTATAAGCGGCGTGCCAACTTCGATATAATCAGCCCCGCCTTCAACCGCAGCCCTAGCCACGGCTACAGCGCGGTCCAGATCTACAAAATCCAGCGCCACTTGCAGTTTGGTTTTACTCATATTTACTTCCTCGATTTTTCCAGTTATTCATCAGACGCTTCGGGCAGTCCACGACTGGTCCTGAGCTGCTCGATTTTATCCAGCGGCCGTTGCAGCATGTCCCGCCTGGTAGTTGATACTGCCTGGAACTGCCTGGCTACCGTGTCGATCTGTTTGCCGAGGCGATCGACTTCCTCGTTGTACGTTTGCCATTGTTTATAGAACTGGCCCATCAGCGTGACAACTTCGTCGGCTGTCTTGGTAAGGTTAGCATGCTCAGCCGCCTGCCGCATCACCGATAGCATCGCATAAAGCGTCAGCGGGCTGGTAAGGACAACTTTCATCTTCAGCGCATCGTCCAGTAAATCCGGCTGGGCCTCTAAGACCGTAGCGAAGACCTGCTCGGAGGCCAGGAAGACAATCACATAGGGAACCGTACCGGACTTCGGGTCGATATAGCCGCGCCGGGCAACGTCTTTGACGTGCCCTCTGACAGCCTGGGTCAGGGCCTTCAAACTCTCCGACCGGACGGCCTCATCGGTAGCATCGAGGTAGGCCTTGTAGTGATCCAGTGGGAACTTGACGTCCATATTCACGGTCAAACTATTTGGCAGTGAGAACGTAAAGTCAGGCCTGGAATTGTCGCCGGCAAACTCGGACGACTGCTTGGTATAGTTTATCCCCTCAGCCAGCCCTGCCAGCCGGAGCACATCTTCGGCCATCCGCTCGCCCCATGCCCCCCGCCGCTTGGAACTGGCGAGCATTTCATGCAACTTGGATGTTGTATCCGTCAGCGACGTAACCGACCCGGAGAGCCTGCCAAGATCTTCCTTGCGGGCTGCTTCGACGGTCTGGATGTACTTCCTCACCTGCTCCAGCCGCTCGTTGACGGCATGAACTGACTTTTCAATCAACTCCTTCTTACTATCGAGCTGCGATCCTGCGGTTGAGATAAGCCTCTGAGAGTTCGCATCGAGGGCTTCTGTGGCCAGGGCGGAAAAAGTCTCGCGCAGTTGCTTATTGCCGGCGCGGCTACGAAGGTAGCTTACCACCAGCGCGATACCGGCACCCAAGGCAGCTCCTGCCAGGAATCCTATGATAAAATCAGTCATCTATTTACTCCTGTAACGGCGGCATTCTAGATCACTTGGCCTGCTCCTGCAAACACATGATCCAGTAGCGGGATTGTATAATCGGCCCCATACTGGTATGAAATGGGTATGTCCCTTCCTGTAGTAGCAATAATAGGCCGGCCTAACGTGGGCAAATCCAGTTTGCTCAACTGTCTGGCAGGCCGGCGAATAGCAATCGTAGACGCCACCCCGGGCGTGACGCGAGACCGAATAAGCGCGCCAGTGGAGATAGGTGACGGGTTTATCGAACTGGTCGATACCGGCGGGATGGGCATTGTCGATGTGGATGATCTTACCGACCATGTCGAGTCGCAAATCCGCTATGGTGTCGATGCCGCCCAGCTGATCCTCTTCATCGTCGACGCCAGGGAAGGGGTAACCCCGCTGGATCAGCATGTCGCGCGAGTGCTTCGCAAACAGGGAAAAGACGTCATCCTAGTCGCCAATAAGATCGACTCGGCCGAGATGATCGGCGAGACGGGCGAGCTGCACAAACTCGGTTTCGGCGATCCGATGCGAATTTCAGCGACTCACGCATCGGGCATAACCGACCTGCGCGAACGACTGGAAAGGCAACTTCGCGGCCATCTGGACGATACCCCGCCAGAGGCAGTGATGAAACTGGCAATCGTCGGCAAACGCAACGCCGGTAAGAGCACGTTCGTCAACGCACTGGCAGGCCAGGACAGGGTAATTGTCTCCGAAACCCCCGGGACCACACGAGACAGCATAGACGTGCACGTTGAACTCGACGGGCGGACCTTTACGCTGATCGATACCGCCGGCGTGCGAAAAAAATCGAAGATGAGCGACGATATCGAATACTACAGCCGGCACCGCGCGCTGCGTTCGATCCGCCGGGCAGACGTGATCATCTTCATGATCGATGCCTCTGTCCCGATCTCGCGCGTCGATAAGCACCTCGCCGGGCTGATAAACGAACAGGCCAAGCCCCTGGTTATAGTGATAAACAAATGGGATCTCGCAGCCGGCAAGGCCGACGCCGAAGACTACGCAGATTATTTTTCAAAGCTGATCCCCGAGTTCCCCTATGCACCGATCAGCTTAACTACCGCCACGGAAGGTCTGAACGTTCGCCAGACAATCCGGCTGGCAGAGCAGTTATTCAACCAGGCCAACACGCGCATTACTACGGGCAAGCTTAACACCGTCATGGCTGAGATACTCGAGTTGCGCGGCCCGAGTCACAAGGCCGGGACGAAGCCGCCGAAGATCTACTACAGCTCGCAAATTGCAACATCCCCGCCGACTATAGTTTGCGTGGTGAACGATACGCGCAGCTTCGATATGTCTTTCAGACGATTCCTGGTCAATCAGTTCCGACAGCGCCTGCCATTCGAGGAAGTGCCCATCCGCCTACTGCTCCGCAGACGAAAACGCAACGAGCAAAAGCCCGAGCAAAAGCCTGAGCAAAATAGTGAATGATCAGTTGTAGTTGTGCAGCCCGCTCATCAGATAGTTCACGACGATCCAGTTAAACAGCATCGCCCCGCAACCCAGTAAGCAACAGATGGCTGTGACCGGGCCTCGCCAGCGAGCTGGAGTCATAAACCGCAAGTGCAGCAGGGCTATGTAAATCAGACAGGTTATCAGCGCCCAGGTTTCTTTATTGTCCCAGCCCCACCATCGGCCCCAGGCCATATCCGCCCAGTAAGCCCCCAGGGCGGTCCCGGCAACCATGGTCCATACGGCTATCTGACAGACGATTAAGTTGGCCCGATCTATCCCGGACAGGCCCGGCGATTCGCTTCGGCCCGTCCAGCCAGCCCCGGCCAGGTAGATAAGCGAAATTATCCCTGTCATACCCACCATAGCATGGCCGATTATGATAACGGCGACATGGGCGGCCATGATCGGCGAATTGAGTATCCCGTGAGAGACCGATATCGATGAGTCCATCTTATCGCCCAGCAGCATCGCTGCGATAAGTGCGATAACGGCATACAAACTCCCAGCCAGGGCAAAGACATTTCGCCTGGTTATCAGTTCCAGCAACACCCCTGCTGCCCCAGCGAGCAGGACCGAACCGATGACCGCCTCGTATTGATTCATCATCGGCGGCAGATACCAAGGCCGGCCCGAGATAATCCAGCGAACTACAAACCCTACAAGCATCCAAAGCGTAACCCCAGATAGCGCCGTCACTGCCGGTATGCGAGCCCACTTTTTCCCAGTTCCCGTCGCCGCGACAGCGAGTAGTAAAGTAACAGCCCAGCCGATCAGCGAAATCTGATCGCGATCGATACGGTTATAGATAAGTTCAAGGCGGCCCACCAACGCCGGCCTATACCCAGGGCCTGCAATCTGGGCAGCTTGGGGTCCAAGGTCTGCTATCAATTGATTGACTGCATCAGTATCTCTTGCCTGCCAGGCTTTGCGAAGCTGGATCCACTTCACTGCCAGGGCTACAACTGGCTCCCCCAGCCGAGACTTGATCTGGGGATCCTTATCCAGGAATGTAAAAAGGTCCGGCGACAGCCACTGGCGTCTGCCGGTGGGGATTGCGTTGGGGCTGAGAACTATAAACCGCTCTGCCCGGCTCTCAAGCCGTTCGAGATAGAGCATGTTGGCCCTGTCGCCGGCAATCAGTGTAAGCGAAGCTTCCAGGGAGCCGAGATTACCCGCACGATCTACGTCGGATTGACTGGCCCGATCGGTCGCCAGCAAATGCTCCATGCCTGGACCGCTTATAACCAAAGAAGGCGCCAGGCGATGATCTTGATTAAGAGCTAATCGCCCCGACTCGCTGAGATGAGGTGCGAGAAGTTTGCGCATCTTGGGGGACTTTACAAACAGAAGCGGCTTATCGAGGTACTTACCCGTGTTGAAGGATAATTCCAGATAACCAAACACCGGCGATGTTCCGTCGATTGACTTATCGCCATAGATCCCAGCCAATTCGCCCCGAGCGACGGTATCTAAGGTAGCGCCCCTTCCAAGGTACTGCACGGCCAGCGGAGCCAACATCTCCAGATCAACTTCACGGGAGAAGGCGAGCGTAGATTCATCGAACAGTTCCCTAGCGGATGAACTGCCCGAAAGCAACCCAAGCAGCATCAATGCAATCAATATGTGGAGTGATTTCATCCCAGCCGCTCCTTTGAAGTCGCGAGGATCGGCTTGACGTAAAAGCTAAAAAGTAAGCCTGCGATAATCAGGCAGCAGCCTGTCCAGATCCCCCACATGCCACTTCGTTTACTGACAAGGAACACCAACTGCTGGGGTGCGGTCGCATCGGGCATCCAGCTTCCCTGGGCAATTTGAAACCCGCCCACACGGATTGGCTTATTCAGGCTGAGCCTTGCCGGGTGAGTCTCACCATCTTGAATGATCCGCACATCGCAGCGAAAGTCTTTCGGCACAAGCGAAGCGGGGTAGGTTTCATACTCGGCGGAATCTATCTTGATCGTCGCGCCAAGCGGTTTTACTTGCCTGGTAAAGGCCAGGTAAAGCAGGCGACCTGATGGCAAGGAAAGCCTTTGGTATGAATCGGCCCGCGTGAACTGCTGGAATGATAAAGGCTGAACGAATTCCAAACCTTCCCCAGCAATACTGACCAAAAGCGCGGGGCCGGGGTGTGGTGATTCCGGTACGCCGTTGGGCCCGTACAAAACCGCTCGAAACGAAATACCGTCAGGTCCGTTGAGAACCTCATCAAGGGCAACCGGCCCGGTCTGGGATGGAATGTTAATTAGGCTCTGGAATCTCCTGCCGGTAACCGGATCAATTATTACTGCCGCGAAGGTGTCGTTGATAGATATCTGGTCGACATCCGAAAATCCCGCCTCCGTCCGGAACGAAACAGCCTCGCCTCTGACGCCCACAAACCCCTGCCACGCCGCTGAGTATAACAGAAGGATAAACCCAAGATGGCTTGCCCATGCCCCCAACCTTATTAAACGCCTGCCCAGACGAGTGAATGTAGCGACGAGCATATTACTGCACAGCACACCGGCCAGGGCCCACAGCAGCGGATGAGAGAAAACTCTCGCCTGATCTGTCCCCAAAAGCTGCGCCAGCTTTCTCGGGGCTATCGAACCTCCGGCCAGATATAAGGCGATAACCGTAGCGGAGGCCAGGCCCAGCCACATACTACCGGCAAGACGAATCGGCTGCGGCAGGTCGCTTGTCTTTCGGCGATTGGTCATATTCGCCCCGGGTATACGAAGGCCCCAGCGACGCCCGCGCCGCCAGGGCCCAGATATTATTAAATACTATAGCCGTCTGAAGCTATTTGCCCTCATCGACTTCAGTTTCAACTTCAGCCGCGGCCAAAGGATCTGTCAGGAACTGGCCGGCAGGGACGATCCAGATCTCCACTCGTCTGTTGGTACGGTTGCCCTTCTTCGACGGGGCATTGGCTGCGACGGGGTGATACTCGCTAAAGCCCATAGCTCCAATCCGCTCGGGGGCTAAGCCCGACTTGGTCAGTATCTGCTGGACAGCCACCGCTCGGTGAACCGAAAGATACCAGTTATTCGGGTGCTTGCGCTTGGTTGTTGACTTTAGAATCGGGATATCGTCGGTATGCCCGGCGACATAGACATTAAAGTTGCCAGCGTCTGGGCTGTTCATAATGGCTACGAACTTCTCCAGCACTTCCTGTGCTTCTGTTGTTGCCGTATCCGAGCCCTTTTCGAAGGTAAGGTCAGCCTTGAACTTAACCATCCCGTACTGGGCCAGGTACTCAGCCAGGTCGGAATTAGTTTCGGCAAAGGCTTTAAGAGCTTCATGTACCGGAGCCGGAAGCTTGAACTCGATGTAAGGCGGCTGATCGGCTGAGGCACTAAGCGCTGCCACCCGCTGCGACAGCTGAGCCATGCGCTGGTTCAGTAGTTCGTTCTCATCGTTCAGGCTGGAAATCTGGTCTTCCTTGGCCACCAATGACATGTTCGCCTCGCGCAGCCTCTCGCCGGTGATTCCGGTAGAAGCGCCAATCTCGTCCAGTTGCTTCTGGCAGGCCAGAAGTTCCTCATTGGCCCTGCGATTAGCTGCGACAGCCCTATCGTAGTCCATCTGTGGAACGCACCCGCCCACAGTCAGCACCGAGAAGACTAACGCTCCAGTTAACAAAATCGATAGATATGCTCTCATCGGGAGTTCCTTTCCCTGCCCGTCTAAGAAAAATGACCCAGTTATTGCTTATATCAACGAAGGAATCACTTGCCTTCGAGGTTTACCTGCTCAAGCTGCTTGGCAGTAGTGGACTTGCCTATAAACAGTCCCACAACACCGGAGATTACCACCACAGCAGCGCAACTGCCAAAGACAATCAGTAAATTTGCATTCAGCGTCTCGACGAAGTTGGGCACGACACCCCTCAATCCCCCGAGAGTGACCATCCCGATTAGCAGTGATACCAGACAGCAACCAACCAGCAAACCACTGAAAAACCCGACCGAAGGATCGACCGCAACCTCAGGTACCGTAGCAACTGCCATAACCGCCGGCTGGGCTTCAAAGGACGACTCGACCATGTCGGGAACGGGAGCATAGCTGGCAGTAGCTCCTGCAGGTTCTCCCTGCAGGCTGGTGTCCAGCGAGCCTTCCATATCGATATGGTCAAGCACCTCGGCACCCAGGGAGGTGTCATCGCTTTCGCGGGTCAGATCCAGCAGACCTGAACCGCTGCCTGTACCTTCGAGGGAAATCTGGTCGGCCATGCTCGCAGTAATGCCAGTCTTAGCCATCGGACTGGCCGTGTCGATTTCAATATCCTCATCATCGAAAATGCTCATGCCTTCGGAAGTGATGACAGTATCATCCTTACCGGCCAAGCCGAGAGTACCCAAATCGGTATCGGCCAAGCCGATAGCACTCTGATCAGACGTATCATCAGCGGGTATCAACTCGATCTCACCGGTATCTTCGGAGGCCAGGTCGAGCGGCTCTTCAAAAACGACTTCTGAAACCAACTCATCGATCTCGTCGGCTTTGTACATTTTTTTCGCACCGTCACGGAAGACGCGAATCTTATGCTCGGCCTCCAAGGATTCAAGCTGTTCCAGCGAACCAAGCTTCAGGGCAGCTTCCTCTTGCGTGTAATATAACTTATCGGCCATGATTAAAACTCCTCGCACATTCACCCGGAGAGGCTACTTACCCTTGCCTCCCAGACGATCATGCTGCTCGACGAGTTGCTTAATCTCACGAGGCGACGGATCGTCGCTATTGAACTCATCTAATTGTAGGTCGAATTCGTAGTTCCTAGCTGCCATCAACCGCAACTTACGGACATTCGGCAGCCATTGGTATACGGCTATCGTAGCATTTTCGGTGTCGATCAGATAGATTCCATACGAATCTTTGGTAATCTGCCCGGCGACTGCGGTAATACCCATCGAAGGCTGGCCCGAACTTACCTGGGCTGAGGCGGTCCCGACAGTCGCTCCAAGTTCAACCAACAGGCAACCGGCGATCAAGCCAAGCAAGATAACGATAAGCCATTTCACGCAGGGATCCTCATTAAAATTGCCGCCTCTTAACCGGCGAAAATCCCGAAAACTCTACCCCCCCTCCGCCCATATTGGTGTGGGCTCTCACCAAAGTTGCGATTATAGAGCCCGGGACTGCCCATGCAAGGGGTTTTTACCTTCCAAAAGCACGGGCGAACCGGCAAAAAGCCCTTTGCCGGCGACCCGGCCAGTAAGTATAATAAAACCATATCGTTGCTGCTGCGAGCACACACTCGCGGGTGCTGCGAATCGCGGTAAGGGCTCAAGCAATAGCCCTTACCCGTAAAGCCTTCGAGGCGTTTGGACCCCGGCTACGGACCGGGGGACTAAAAACTACTGAAATTTGCCGCAGGCCGCTGCGGTTAGCCCGATATATCGGGATCGGAGACTAATGTCTATGTCCGACCCCAAGTACCCCACTGACAAGGCCGTTTCTGAAGTTATCATCGAAGACGACGAAGTCAACGAATCGGCATCGAACCGGCCACAGGAAAAGACCACTGCCGGTGCTTCGCTAGTTGCGCGGTTCGGCCTGATGAAGAGCATTGGCCGATTCAGCCATACATTGGAGACGCCACCGAAACCGGAAGCAAAAGTTGTTATCCGGACTAATCGCGGCGTGGAACTGGGCGAAGTTGTCGCAAGCATATGCGAAGACGGATGCCAGCGATGCATCTCAAAAGATAAGCTCGACGAGTTCCTGAAATCTTCCGGGCCCGACTACCCATTTATCACCGGTGGCAAACTTCTTCGCATTGCCAATCGTCAGGACATTATCGACGCTTCGCACCTCGAGGGCCAGGCCAAGGAAGAAGGAACCTTCTGCCGTAAAGAAATTCGCCAGGCCAATCTGGCTATGCGAATTATTACCGTCGAACATCTACTCGGCGGGGAGCGGATTATCTTCTATTTCTCATCCGATAGCCGAGTGGACTTCCGCGAGCTGGTCCGCAAGCTGGCTTCTCAGTACCGCACGCGAATTGAGATGCGCCAGGTTGGTGCGCGTGATGAAGCCAGGCTGGTTGCCGACTATGAACGTTGCGGCAGACAGTGCTGTTGTCAGGGATTCCTCAAACACCTCAAGCCCGTTTCGATGCGAATGGCGAAAGTTCAAAAAGCCACACTGGACCCGACAAAGATCTCCGGCAGGTGTGGCCGACTGATGTGCTGCCTCCGCTTCGAGGACGGTTCATACACTGAGCTGAAGAAATTATTGCCGCGAAGGAACACCTGGGTCCGCACGGCCGATGCAATCGGCAAGGTGATCGACGGACAAATCCTGACCCAGTTGGTCAGGCTGTACGTCCCTGGCGGGCAGGTTCTGGTGGTATCGGTTGAGGATATCATCGAACACGACCTGCCCGAGCCAACGGCGCAGGAACTCCAGGACCAACGGCTTAGACCGCCCAGGCGGGAAAGTTTCGATCCCGAAGAAGAAAAGTCCGCCCGGACAGAACAGGCCCCAGCCGACGAGGCCGAGACACCAGCTCCGGCCAGCCCTGACAAAACAAGAACCGACGCACCCAAGAAGAAGCGCAGAAGGCGCCGGCGGCCCAAAAAACAAGATAGCCAGTCGCAAGGATCCCAAGGCCAAGGCGCCGAGAAGCCACAAAAGTCAGACCAGCCCGACAAGGGCTCCCCCCAGGTCACCGGCGAGAAATCCACTTCTACAAAACGTCGTCAACGGAGACGCAGAAAAAAAAGTTAGCGGGTTTTTAAGCAAAGGTTTTTGGCGAGAAATCCACTTCTACAAAACGTCGACGACGAAGGCGAAAAAACTCGATAGGCTAAGAAAAATTTGGGAGAGCTTGAATGACCGCTCTTATGGTGATGTTGGCGGCAGCAGCGGTGCTGATTATCGCCGGCCGATTTTACTCGGGCTTCCTTTCTCGCCAGGTCGGAGAAGACCCAACCCGAACCACGCCCGCGGTGGCCTATAGCGATGGGGTGGATTATATCCCAACACCTACGCCGGTAGTGTTCGCACATCACTTCGCTTCAATAGCAGGAGCTGGACCAATCGTCGGGCCCGTAATCGCTATTATTTACGGCTGGGCGCCGGCCATTTTATGGGTAGTACTGGGTGGGGTTTTCATCGGGGCAGCTCACGATTATCTGGCCACGTTCATGTCGACTCGCGAGGGAGGCAAGTCAATCGCTACCATCGCTCGACGAATGCTGGGTAAGGATGCCTTCATAGCGATGACGATCTTCCTGGTGATAGTGCTCGCCCTGGTTTGTGCGGCCTTCCTGAGCCTGTCAGCCAAGGCCTTGACTAGCATGCTGCCATTTGGGCGGCTTGGCCTGGCCCCCAGCCAAACACTTTTCCGCGTCGTCGAGGGCGAAGCTGTCATCGGCGGAATAGCGTCAACTTCAGTGATCATCATCACCGCTGTTGCGCCTATCCTCGGCTGGCTGTATTTGAAGAAAAAAACCCCGGTGGTTATCTGTTCGATCCTGGCGGTTGTTATCTGCATCTTCAGCGTGGTAGTTGGGTTTTACAGGCCGGTGGCCATGCCGGAGGTGGTGGAGAAGTTCGGTTTCGAGCTTACGGGCTTGCATTGCTGGATGCTCATCCTCAGCGGATATATGCTTTTCGCCGCAGGTTTGCCGGTGTGGATATTCCTGCAAAGCCGCGACTTCATCAACGTGCACATTTTGTATTTTGGAATGGCTGCGCTAGTTATTACTCTCCTGGTCGGCGGCTTTGGCGGGTCAGGCCCGGGTGAGTCCCTGACAAATTCTGCCCTGCCTGCATTTAATATCGACCAGGGCCAGCAAGCCAAAGGCCCAGTCTGGCCGGGGCTTTTCATTATCATCATGTGTGGTGCGGTAAGCGGCTTCCACAGCCTCTGCGCCGGCGGGACTACTTGCAAGCAACTGACGGACGAACCGGCGGCGAGATATATCGGCTACTACGGGATGTTACTGGAAAGCTTCCTGGCTGTATGTGTAATAGCGGTGCTGATAATGGGTACGTCCAGGATGGACTATATCCAGGATGTCCACCCGCAGTTGCTAACCGCCGGAGCCGAAGGCAATCCTGTGTTGGGCTTTGCGATGGCAGTAGGCAATGCTGTTTCCAAGGCGTTCAGCGTCCCAGTTGCCATCGGTGCGGTAGCGGGCATGATAATGCTGGAAGGTTTCCTTGTAACTACACTTGATACAGCCATCCGACTGACACGGTATCTGATCGAGGAGATATGGCGGACGTTCTTTGGCGGCTTCGACGTATTCGCCGATGAGCAATCACAGGCCCCTACTCCCACGACAGGTCCCCTCCGCTGGCTGTTAACATTGTTGAGCAAGTATTGGTTCAATTCCGCATTAGCTGTCGGGCTGACCCTTGTCCTGGCCTGGGGTGGCGCATGGGGGGCGCTGTGGGGAATTTTCGCTACTTCTAATCAGTTGCTGGCAGCGATGGTTCTATCGCTGGTCGCACTTTGGCTACTCAGGCAGGGAAAGAGCTTCTGGTTCGCGATCGTCCCTGCAATAGGAATGCTCGTCACGACAGGAACAAACCTGGTGCTGCTGTTGAAGGATTTTACAGCCAAGGGACAGGCCACGCTTCTTACAGCAGACATCATTATCATGATAATCACGGCATACCTGCTAATTGCGGGAGTCCGTGCGGCATGGGCTCACTCAAAACCCCCAAAAACTCCGCAGGTGAGCCAATAGTAGCGGTTATTACGGTATCTTCGGCGAGAAGCTAAAGTTCCAGCCCTCAATTGGCCGAAACTACACCTTACAAAGCGTCGACGCAGGCGCTGTCGACTTTCGGCGGCGGGTTAGATTTTTCTGGCTCGCCGCTGTTTTTTTTACGTGGGACCAGCGATAAAAAAAAAGCGTCGACGCAGCCGCTGTCGACTTTCGGCGGTGGGTTGGATTTTTCTGGCTCGCCACTGTTTTTTTTACGTGGGACCCGCGATAACA
>SDBT01011228.1_pt1 | contig 14430 bp, 11 predicted proteins | sample 2277101 | NCBI WGS metagenome assembly SDBT01 (sample SAMN10404973, study PRJNA504765) | marine sediment metagenome | isolation source: marine sediment core GS10_PC15, 103 cmbsf | place: Arctic Ocean: Southern Knipovich Ridge | collected 2010
ATGATTCCCAGGCCGGAGACTGAAATCCTGGTTGAAACCGTGATTAAGCAACTGGAAGATAAAGATTCGCCAATGATTCTCGACATCGGCACCGGATCAGGGAATATTGCCATTGCTCTGGCAAAGAATATTGGAGATTCAAAGGTGACCGGCATAGATATTAGCGAGAGAGCGTTAAAACTTGCCCGATTCAATGCCGAGTTGAATAATATCCGGGGCAGGCTGAATCTACTATCAGGCGACATAAAGGATGAAAACTTCGTAAAATCTCTGGGCCGGTTCGATTGCGTGGCTTCAAATCCACCCTATGTTTCGGAGGACGAAATTGAAAGGCTTCAACCGGAAGTGGTCGAGTTCGAACCGAGAAGCGCTCTGATCAGCCCGGGAGACCCTTTAGGATTCTTCAAGGCGATATTAGAATCTATTCCGGATATCCTCTTTCCAGATGGCCTGCTGGTATTCGAGGTCGGGCTGGGGCAGGCTTCCGATGTTGCGGATTTGATGTCGGGAAAATTCGATGGGGTCGAGCTAATCAAGGATCTGACTGGCATAAACAGGATTGTGATGGGAACATATGTTGAGAGGGAGAAAATATAGGGACAATGTGCTTATTCACCATTTTTAGGAAACTTCGGAGTATCCAAATGCTTGCATTTGGGAGCACCGGGAGTTAGTTTCCTGATAGCCTTCACCACCTGATCCTCCGGTGAAAGAAAGATGCTGCTTTGATCGCCGGTATATTCTCGTATGTCTTTCAGGCCTTTGAGGTTGAAAGGATCGGCGACAGCTAAATGTGTTTTATCTTTAATCTTGAAGGCCGGGATTATCCGATGGGTCATAGCCAGATCCACCGGGACCAGTCTGGCCACGGCAGGATTAATAACGATATCATCGAGATTGACTTTCGTAAGGCCGAAATGATCATGGAAAAATGACTGAGTCTGGCCGGAAGTCATGCCGGAATAGTTGGCCAGCACTTTCAGGATCTCTATCTTTCGTGCCCGGCAAGTAATGATAACCTGAGAGAGAATCGATCGGGAAATTACTCCGGTCTCGAGCATCTTTTTAATTATATGGACCTTATCAATCATCATACCGTTTATCCTCTGAATTACTTATCGATTATTCCTGCATAATATTTTGCAGAAAAATATGAATTGTCGTGATAATTTTATAGGGCGTTTAATAGCGCAACGAAATTAATTTCCATAAGCCGAAAAAGACATTCTATGTTATTTCAGAACGGATTTTCAGATCGTCGATGATGTAATTTGAATCTGTGAATTATATTTTCTTCTCTTTTGGCTGAAGTCAGTTATGATTCCAACCGGTCAGAAACCGGATATTTAATCGCCAATGAGATACCAGATCGGCTAACTTTCGCACAAAAGGGGCGTGGCGTGGCAGAAAAATGGTGGATCTTTTCCGATTTTTTATGTATTTTGCGAACTTTGAAAATTGACGGCAGTATAAATCCGTCTGGATGTTGAATTTAAGTTGGAAAACTAATAGAAGAAGAAGGATTTTGCATGGTTGAAGCCAATGGTCTATGCATGAATTACGGACAGGTGGTGGCTTTGTCCGACGCATCATTTAAAGCCGTCAAGGGCAAAGTGCTCGGTCTTCTGGGACCAAACGGTGCCGGTAAAACCACTATAATGAAGATCCTGACAACCCAGATCGTTCCCACGTCCGGTGGAGCAATGGTGGCGGGTTTCGATATACTCAAAGACCCGCTGGAAATTCGCCGCAGAGTTGGATATCTTCCTGAAACCCCGCCGCTGTATCCTGAAATGGAGGTAGCCGAATATCTGGATTTTGTCGGCAGGGCACGTGGGCTGTCATCGATGACGCTTAAAAAAAGGATCGACTATGTTATCAACGCCTGCGGATTGAGGGAAGTCTACAGGATGACATTGGGAACTCTTTCTCGCGGTTATGCGCAGCGAACAGGGCTGGCACAAGCTTTGATACATGATCCGGAAATCCTGGTGCTTGATGAGCCGACGTCGGGTCTGGATCCCATTCAGATCGTGGGGATCAGAAATCTCGTGAAATCATTGGCTCAAGAGAAAACAGTTATTTTCTCGACTCATATATTGCAGGAGGTGGAGGCTATTTCGGACAGGGTTGTAATTATCACCGAGGGTGTAATCGTTGCTGACGGCACGATAGAGGAACTGCAATCGAAGATCATTCAAAAACAGAGGTTCACGCTGATTGTGGGCGCATCCCGGACGGATCTCAAAATCTCCCTGGAGGAACTGGGGGGACAGCTGAAGCTGGATTACAACATCACTGAAGAGGATGGATATTCGAAGGCGACGATTGAAATTGATAGCGGAACAAAAGCCCGGGATGAACTGACGCAGATGGTGCATAAAAAAGGCTGGCCGGTCAGGCAGTTCGTTTCAGAAAAAACTTCTTTAGACGAGATGTTTCGCTATTATGTGAAAAAAGGCGCGGTTAAGAGGGCCGTGGAAGAAAAGGCCGCATAGGAGGGTTATTGTAGATGAAAAATGTTGCCACCATATTCAAAAGGGAGTTTTTATCATACTTTAATTCTCCAATAGCCTACATCTTCATTGTCGCCATACTGGCAATCTGCTCAGGATTTTACATGTTCTTCATATTTTTCCAGGTCGGTCTGGCGGAGATGCGGGACTTCTTTTCCATCAACTCCTGGCTGATGCTCTTTTTCCTGCCGGCGATTTCGATGAGGCTGTGGGCCGAGGAGCAGAAAACAGGTTCAATAGCTTTACTTCAGTCTTTGCCGATGAGTTCTTATGAACTGGTTCTGGGGAAGTTCCTTGCGGGATTAGGTTTTTATGCGCTTTATCTTCTGGGAACCCTGCCCATCCCGATTGCCATATCATTCCTCGGCAACCCGGATACTGGTCCTCTTATCGGAGGATATCTGGGACTTTTCTTCCTTGGAGGGTTATATATATCGATCGGCCTGTTTTTCTCAGGGCTTTTCAAAGATCAGATAACATCATGGGTATTGGCGGTCATTGGATGTCTGGCATTGCATTTTCTGGGATGGCTGCCCGTGGCAGCTCAGCTGGATTCCTGGCTTGGTGGAGTGGGGACGTTTCTGCAAAGGTCGGTTGGCTCCGTCGGGCATTTCGAGAGTATGTACAAGGGAATTATCAGTATCAACGATATCGTCTATTTTCTATCATTTATGGCTGCTTTCTTATTCTTGAATGCTCTGACAGTTGAGCAGAGAATGAGACGGCAGGCCGATTTAACTTTCACAGGAGTTGCCATCGCCACAATTGCCGTGGCCGCCGTGCTCAATCTCGTGATTTTCAGGCTGCCGCTCGGAAGAATAGATACTACCGAGGGAAGGCTTTACACGGTCAGTGATTCGGCAAGGAATATTCTCACGAATCTCAAGACCACGGCAACGGTTCGCTATTATGTCACTCCCGAGGAAAAGATGCCTGCGGGGATGAAGGATATTCAGCGAAATGTGACCGACAAATTGTCCGAGTTTGCACAGATCTCCGGAAATCTCAAATACGAGGTGATCGATCCTACCGGGGATGAAGATCTGGCACAGTCCCTGGTCGAGAAGGGAATTTCACCATTCACCTTGAGGACGACGGAAAAAGACGCCATAGGTATCAAAAAAATATACTCTTCTCTGGCCATCTCATATCTGGATAAACCGGACGAGATAATTCCCCGGGTCCTGCCCGGCAGCCTGCCAACGCTGGAATATGAGATCTGTTCCAGGGTATTCAGGCTCGACCAGGGCGAACCGCCTGCCGTGGCGGTGATTGCCCCGTATGAACCTATCGATCCTCGCTATAATGATCCCCGGATGCGACAGATCATGATGCAGATGGGTCAGGAGATACCGGATAAGCAGGATCGATTCACTAATCTTACCAACAACCTCAGGCAGCTTGGCTATAACGTCTCCAGAATCGAGTTATCGTCAAAAGAAATCCTGCCTGATAATGTAAAGGCCCTGGTAGTCCTCGATCCCAGAAATCTTTCGGAAAGGCAGAAATACGAAATTGCCAAAGCGCTTTACTCCGGCAAGGATGTTATCATGGCCGCCCAGATGTATAAATACAACTACAATCCCGGTCGCGGCGGCAATGTTATGGTCATGCCCGCTAAAGCCGATCCCGGGGTTAACGGGCTTTTGACCAATTATGGCGTCTCGCTCGATGAAAAGATGTTGATGGACGATCAGAATCAAATCGTCAGCATTCAAACCCAGGGCCCCCTACTCGGTGGATTTTTGTCAATGCCTATCTCGCTTGATGTCCAGTCTCCGGTACAGGTAAGGGTCACGCCCGATAATATGAATCAAGATCTGGCCTTCACTGCCAATCTGGGTCCAATGGTTTACCTATGGGGATCGCGATTGGTGGTTGATTCATCGAAAATCGAAGAGCTGGGACTTGATTTGACCACGCTGTTCACTTCGAGTTCAAATACCTGGACAATGGAATACACGGGCTTACCCTTAACCGTTGAAAACACCAGGCCGGATAAAGATGATATAATAGGACGTCAATCCCTCGGGGTGCTTCTGTCAGGTCAATTTCCGAATCCTTACGAGAATCAGCCGCCTCCGAGATGGCATGATATCTCAGATACTACAGAGATATCGGAAGATATCGAGACTTTATCCGCCGCACCGGCCAGACTGATGTTTATAGGATCCAGCGAAATTTTCACCAATCAGTTTATTCCCGAGCCGAGATTTCAGCGTCAAAGACCGCCGCATGCGGAACTTATTTTTAAAGCGGTGGAAGGATTCACATTGAGCGAGGATCTGCTGCACATCAGGAGTAAGGCGATTCAGATGCGTTACATTGGAGAAACATCAGCGTTGGCCAAGGTGTTTTGGATGGTGTTTACTATACTGCTGGCGCCGGTTGTAATAATCGCATATGGAGTTGCCAGGATGGTCACGCGGAGTCGTAGACGTAAAGCATATCGCAGGCTCTTAGAGCAAGCCGTTGGAGGGATGTAATGAATAAGAAGATAATCTTTACTCTATTAGCGGTTCTGGTGGTTTTGATAGTCGCTTCCTATGCTTTGAAGGGCCTCAACCGGGCCACGAGTTCCCCCGAGAGCCTCGACGAGCTTCGAATAGAATTTGATCCTGGCCAAGTGACAAGGATCGATGTATACAAGCAGGACTATCCTGACTCAGGTCTTCATTTTGCCAAACATGAATCGGGATGGGTCGTCGTCAACGCCTATAACTCGCCCGCCAAGGTAGAGGATATTGAGAAACTCATCACCGATCTTACGGACGTGAGGGGTTCGGTGAGAGGAGAGTCCGCCGACCTGTATGGGAACTTTGATATTACAGACGATAAAGCTCTGCAGATTGAGCTATTCGGTTCCGACGATGCCAGGCTCCTGCATCTGTATGTGGGCAAAGGTTCCGGGGGCCGTGAGTGTTTCATGCGAATGGCCGGGCTGCCAGTCGTCTATCTGGCAGACGAGAATTTCATCTCCCGTTTCGCTGCCTGGAATGCTCCGCCGGAGAAAAAGCTGCCCACGGATCGCTGGCTACAATTGACACTGTGCGATATCGATCGCGATGCCATGACATCGTTTAAGATCAACAAGGGGAAAACTGCATACGATTTCGCTTTCGTCGAGGAACCGTCTGAGGATACGCTAACGCCCCCCATAAAAGCCTGGAAACAGATCTCACCTGCAAAAGGAATAAAGCTGGAGGAAAGCAAAATCAAAAGCCTATCCTCCAGCCTGGCCGGTCTAAGGGCTTCGGATGTTGTTGATCCCTCCGAAAAAAGTAAATATGGCCTTGATAAACCGAAATACATTCTTCGGGCAGGCGATGATCAAGCGAATACCGCCCAGATCGATTTTGGCAGCAAGATTGATGATAGCGAAGATCGTTACGCCGCTGTAAAGGGGCGTGAATCGGTATACAAAGTCAGTAAATCGACGTTTGAACGGTTTTTTGTACAGCCGTTTGCGACGGACTAAAATTGGATAAGGCAAGTATACTAGATATCAAGGGCGTCTATCACGAGGTAGGCGCCTGATCTGTATATAACCGATTGTGAAAATCATGAAATCGTATCAAACCGGCAAAACAGAATGAAAATAAATGAATTAGGCGAGTTTGGATTTATCGACCGGATCAAGGAGGGTTGCCTTATCAGGTCGGAGGGGATCATTAAAGCCATCGGCGATGATTGTGCGGTATTGAAATCGCCTGACGGATCGGCAATTCTTCTTACGACAGACATGCTGGTGGAGAACGTCCATTTCAGATGTGATCTAACGACTCCTTTCCTGCTCGGGCGCAAGTCTCTGGCTGTGAATATCTCCGATGTAGCAGCCATGGGAGGAATTCCAAAAGAAGCCTTGGTGGCGTTGGGGATACCGAAGGAATCCGAAATCGAATTTCTCGACGGGTTTTATGACGGTATCAAGTCGATAGCTGGCGAATACGATATCAACCTCTTAGGAGGCGATACAGTATCCTCGCCGAAGAATCTGGTGATCAGCATAACGTTAATGGGCGAAGCGCCGGAGGATGAGGTCTTATACAGATCCGGCGCAGCTATTGGCGATGTGATATTTTTAACAGGGACGGTCGGTTCTTCCGCTGCGGGCCTGGATATTGCAGCTGAGAAAAGGCGGTTCGATAAAGAGGATCTATTGCTGGCCGCCCACTTCGAACCCGTTCCTCATGTAAAAGCAGGACGGATAATAGCCGTCTCGAAGATCGCAAATTCTCTGATCGATGTTTCCGACGGCGTGTCTTCGGATCTGAGACATATATGTGAAGAATCAGGCGTAGGCGCGATCATAGAATTCGATAAGGTACCGTTGACCGAGCCGTTTCGCGAGTATTGTGAAAAATTCGGTCTTGTTCTTGAGAAGCTCGCCCTTCATGGCGGGGAGGATTACGTTCTCCTGGGAACCGTGCCGGAGAAATCGGTCGGGACCCTCGAAGAAACGTTAAAATCTCAGGACTGCAGCTTTTTCCCCATCGGCAGGATCACGAAAGATAAAGGGATGAGGGTGCATTATGATGATGGTCGTATTCAAGAGATCGATGATTCCGGCTTCGATCATTTTTCGAACCGCTGATAGAAAGTATAGAAGTCTTACCGTAGTAACGTAAGTTTTCATATTCTATATTCGTCCTTGACTGAAGTATATTATTTCTCATAGAGATAACGTTATGCGCAATCTATTGCTGTCGATTGCCGTTCTTATTTCCTGTCCTGCCCTGGCGGCGGTGATTCATGTGGATGATTTCGGTGATGGCGCACGCGGCACTGGAACTTCGACGGACCCATACCGTGACCTTCAGAAAGCTCTCGATTCCGCTGTTGATGGGGACACTATTATCATAGCCCCCGGAAGATACGAATCGAAACCTTACGCATTCCCCGAGACTCTTTGCGGTAACTGCCAGGAGCATAAAACGGATGTTGATGCCAGTCGAGGATTCCTTATCAAGGAGAAAGGATTGACGATACACGGCGCCGGAGCCGATTCCACTATACTCGTGACCAATGCGGGATACGGAGTATTGTTTCTGCATAGCCATGATTCGGAGATCAGCAATCTTCAGATAACCGGCGGCGTCCGTGACCTCGACGGCGCGGCCACCGATGCCGCGGTCGTGGTTAAATGGGGGCGGGTAACCGTACGTGATTGTTTTATTGCCGATAACACCAATCGCCCCGATTCGGTGGCGGTCGGCATAGGCGGTATTATGGGCAGGGAGGGGGCAGAGCTTTTCATCCTGAATAACAGGATAGAAAATAACACCTGGGACGGCGTGGCTCTATATCGCGGGGCCACCGCTTATATCGCTGATAATATTATTAATGGCGGCCGTGGGGCAGGGATCGGGATAACATGGGACGCCACCGCGACAGTGATACGGAATCGAATCTCGAATTATTGGAAAGGGATCGGCTCGTTCGGAGATACGAGAGTGATATGCGCAAACAATGCAGTCTTTGATAACCTCGGATGGGGTATTATCGCTACCGGAACATCCTATATGGACGCCACCAATAACGTAGTTTACCATAACGGCAACTGCGGCATGGCGATCTGGTCGGATGAGTGCAGCGGGCGATTTTCGAATAATATAGTTGTCGAAAATGGATGGAGGGAAGAGTGGGTTTGTTCCTGTGTAGGGATCATGAACTACGGCACACTTTTTAATTTCGATATTTCATATAACAACGTCTGGAATAATGTCGCCGGCGAATATGGCGATATGCCCGACTATACTGAAAGAAATGGAAACATGAATGTCGATCCTATGTTTATAGATACTGATGATTTCATTCTCTCGCCGGATTCGCCGTTGATAAATAAAGGAAACCCGCTTTTAACCGATCCGGACGGTTCGCCATCGGATATGGGATTATACGGCGGGCCGAAGGCCAGGCGATAATTTTTCGGGGGGAGGACCAATGACCAGGATAAGTTCTATCTACCCGGAGGCATAATGGAAACAGGTTGGCTGGAGAGAGTATTTCTATCGATCGCCGGGTCCAATCCGATCTGGCAGGGACTTGTCGGCGGACTCATAATTACAGTGTTCAATACTATCGGCGCTCTTGCCGTGCTTGTCTGGCGGAGACCGTCGGAGAAGTTCCTCGACGCTGCTTTAGGTTTCGCCGCGGGCATTATGTTGACCGCCAGTTTCACAAGCTTGATTCTGCCGGGTATCGATTATGGCGGAGTCTGGCCGGTGATAATCGGGATTGCGCTGGGTGTCATATTCCTGGATCTCGCGGATCATGTCACTCCTCACCTGCACGCTATTAAGGGGCATGAGGGGCCGCAGACGAAAAGGATCAGGGGGGTCTGGCTTTTTATAATCGCTATCACTCTTCATAACGCCCCCGAGGGTTTGGCGGTCGGTGTTGCTTTCGGTGGCGGGGATATTACCAACGCGCTAAAACTCATGCTGGCTATCGGCATACAGAATATTCCGGAAGGGCTGGCGGTGGCAATCGCATCTTTGAGCGTTGGAATGGGTACCTATTTTTACGCGAGCCTCGTAGGGATAAGGGCCGGGTTGGTGGAGATACCGTTGGCATTATTCGGCGCCTGGGCTGTCTCCATGGCCGCGCCGATTTTACCATACGCTATGGGATTCGCGGCCGGCGCCATGCTGTATGTCATCAGCGATGAGATCGTGCCCGAAACGCACCGCAAGGGACATGAGCGCATCGCCACCATTGGTACCTTGATCGGCGTGGTGGTGATGCTCTATCTCGATGTGACCCTAGGGTAGAGATGACTATTGTAGTGACAGAACACTGTTCTGTCATAATAGAGGACAAGGGGCAGGTAAAAAGAAACGCCCCTCAGAGAGAGGCGTCGGCCCGGAGATGCTATCTCCGGGGGGGGGGGGGTCAACTTATTTTTCAGTATACTAATACTTAATATCGGCAAAAAGTCAAGGGCTGATAAAGGTCAAAACCCCTGTGGTTTTGACAGAATAACAATGGTCATGGCAGGCCATGAGTCGGTTGAGGAAAGGAATTATAAATCCAGATAAATGGCAGTTAAGGGCTAAATTCAAATATCATCAGGCCATGATTATTATTGGTGACATAGATCATATCGTCCGAGGCAAATAAGCCTTTTGTAAAACCGGATATAAAACAGTGTTCAATCTCCGAGGGATTGGTTGGATCGCTGACATCCAGTATGTATAAACCATAAAGCAAATCACTATAATAAGCATGATTTTCTATCACCTTGATATCAATCACTCTACCTGGCGTTTCATATCCATGCACCAACGTCGGATCGGATAAATTGCTGACGTCGATAATCTGAATGCCCAGATCGTAGTCGGCGACGTAGGCATAATTGCCAGCCACAAATACACTGATTGCATTGCCCGGCGTGTCGCAATCTCCTACGACCGTGGGAGTTTGGGGATTCGAAACGTCTATTATACGTAATCCTTCGAAGCCATCGGCCACGTAGGCATACCCGCCTTCCACGAATACCTTATGGGCGTCACCGGGTGTATCGCATATCCCTGTTAATGAGGGATTGCCGGAGTCTGCGATGTTAATTATTAGCAGCCCGTCAGAACCGTCGTCGGTAGTATAGGCGTAGTCGCCGCTGACGAAAACCCCCTGGACTCGGCCGGACGTACTGTAATTCCCATCAAGAGTTGGCGATACCGGATTTGAAATATCTATTATTAACAGGCCGGCATAAGAATCTGCAACATATGCATGATCGTCATCCACGAAAACATCGGTGGCGATATCCGGGAGAGAGAAGATCGAAGCTAATGTGGGAGAACGGGCATCGGTGATATTTATTATGATGAGGCTCGAAGTATTGTCGATCATAAAGGCGTAATCTCCTGACACGAAAACCTCACCGGGATAACTTTCAGTATCGTAGTTTCCCACCAAAACGAGTTCCGATATCGTAAGCAACCAGATAGAGGATAACGTCTCGTACAGGTATTTGTCCCTGGCCAGTATTCTCCAGAAGTACGAAGTCCCTGCTTGAAGGTTAGATATCAAATACGTGTCACCGGGGAAATCGGTTTCTATAATGGGCGGGGGCGAATTTGAGCCGAAATAAATATCATAGCGTAGCGAATCATCGTCTGGATCTGAACATTCCCACCCTAAATCTATGGTCACGTAGTGAAGCTCTGACCGATGTGGTGGTGAGGGATTATGGGGCCAATCCGGTGGAGATCCAAAAGTTGATACGCTTACCGAATGTAAGTTGGAGGCGATGGAATTGCCGCTTGAGTTAAATGCTGTTATGAAATAAGTATATGTAGTGCTGTCCTGTTCGAGACTATCAACATAGGATTCCGTATTTTCAGTCGTCGTTGCGCGTGACCAGAAAGTACCCCGGTTACTGTGTATAATAAAGCCGGTTTCGTTTTCTGAATTGTCAGACCAGACAAGCCTGTACGTTGAAGCGGAAAGGAAGTATCCTCCAAGGTTCGATGGTGCGGCCGGAAGGCCCTGATAATCTATTATCTGCTTGGTTTCGCAACCCGATATTATCGTGGTGCAGATTAGGATCAGGGCAATATTGATTGATCTGATCTTAATTTCAATCATCATTATCCAGTTTACAAGAGATAATACAACGATATGGCGGGAATATTCCCGTTTTTTTTCAATGTTGCCAGTAACCTATCTCATTTTGCAGTCGCAATCCTAATAATCGGTATGGACGAATTGCGACTCCGAGCATATAAGCTATTTATTGTAAATCCGTGCCCTTTCCAAGCAGAAGGCTCAGGCCGACGCTGAATTCCGGGCCGCTGTAGTTTTTGCTTCCGCCGATAGGTTCATCGAAATCGGTCATCAGGTTTTCTTTGTTCCCAATCGCCGCTTGGGAACCAGAGACGTCTAAATCGCTTAGCTAATTACCCCGTGTTTCTTGCCGATCTTGATGAAAGCTTCGATAGCCTTGTCGATATGGCTCATCTCGTGGGCGGCGGAAAGCTGAACACGGATACGAGCCTGGCCTTTCGGCACAACAGGGAAGGAGAACCCGATCACATAGATTCCCTCGGCCAGCATATCTTTTGCGAAATCCTGCGCCAGTTTGGCGTCGTTTTCGAATTTGCCGAACATGATGGGCACGATTGGGTGATCGCCGGGCTTGATATCGAAACCGGCGGCGGTCATCTTCTCGCGGAAGTAACGCTGGTTTTTTTCAAGTTTATCGCGAAGATCGGTTGTGGCCATGAGGATATTGAATATCTCCAGAGTGGCGCCCGTTACCGCCGGAGCCAGCGTATTGCTGAAAAGATATGGGCGTGATTTCTGGCGAAGCCATTCGATCATTTCTTTGGGTCCCGCGGTGCAGCCGCCGCCGGCGCCGCCGAGGGCCTTGCCGAAGGTGGTGGTTATGATATCGACTCGATCCATGACGCCATTGTACTCATGGGTGCCGCGGCCGGTCTTGCCCATAAAACCGGTGGCGTGCGAATCGTCGACCAGGACCAGAGCGTCATATTTATCGGCCAGATCGCAGATGCCTTTTAAGTTAGCGATATTACCATCCATGGAGAAGACGCCATCGGTGCAGACGATCCGGTATTTACAGTCTTTAGCTTTTTTCAGGCATTCCTCAAGGTCGTTCATGTCGTTGTTGGCGTAACGGAACCGCTGTGCTTTGCAGAGCCGGACACCATCGATGATGGAGGCATGGTTCAAAGCATCGGAAATGATAGCCGATTCGGCGGTGAAAAACGGCTCGAAAACCCCGCCGTTAGCATCGAAGCAGGCGGCGTAGAGGATAGAATCCTCCGTGCCCAGAAACTCCGCGACCTTGGCCTCGAGCTGCTTATGCAGATCCTGGGTGCCGCAGATGAAGCGCACCGATGACAGGCCGTAACCCCATTTATCGAGTGTCTTATGGGCCGCCTCGATCAGTTTCGGATGGGATGATAATCCCAGGTAATTATTGGCGCAGAAATTCAACACCGTCTCGCCGGTCTTGACCTTGATCTCGGCCCCCTGGGGAGTCATGATTACTCGTTCTTCTTTATAGAGGCCGGCGTCCCGGGTCGCCTGCAGTTCTCTGGCCAGGTCTTCTTTGATTTTACCGTACATTATCGTTCTCCTGTTATCAAACGTTCACCACACAGATTCGTTTTCAGGGTTTCCAATCTAATCAAAGGGCTGATTGTTGGCAACGGGTTTTTGGGGCTGCGCTTGGTGGCTAGAAGGATGGATGCCGCGTCGAGTGCGGCATGACAGAGAGAGCTTTTGTCATTCCTGCGAAAGTCCCACCGCCATACGGCCCGTGAGCATCTGAAGAGCGGGAATCCAGGGGGGAACTGTGTTCTGGTCCTACGGATCCGTAGGAATTCCCAATCAAGTCCTACGGATCTGTAGGATGGGGAATGACGATGGGATGTCAATACATGTGCTATCAGAAGAGGATTCCTGACGGAGTGGAATTTTCTATTGGGTTGTGTCGGATACTATGTTTGAAACGCTTGAAAAGTAGCCTTCATTTGAAAACGTCGTTATGCCAAACCAATAGGTCGTAGAATCCTGCAGGTTTTCCACAGTCATCGTGTCTCGAGAGCCGGGAACAGATGGAACCGGTTCACCGATTACTGTGTCGGCCAGTGTCCAGAAGTCGTCGGCTTGCCATTCACGATCCAAATACCGAAGATCGTATTCCACAGGGTATAAATTCTGGTTGCCGGGGACCGTCCAGGCCAGCGTGACCGAGTTGCTGTCGGTATCCACAACCTCGAGATCATCCACAGGAGGTGTATCATCGGGGGGCAGTGACTTATTGTGAACCAGAATACCGTTGGCAATAAAATTGTTGAACGGTGAAGCGACAGTTATATCGAAAACCCTGATCTCTTCTGAATCGATTCTTGAAATCGTTGCAATAGCCGTTTTTAACTTATCTTGCTCAAAAACGCAGACCTTGGATAAACCATCGAACTGCCACGATGATGCCTTTTTATATGTCATTGTCTCCGGGGAATATACAGGATGGTCAGCCGTAACTTTGAGCGTATGACCTGAATCGGATCGGAATTGGATACATTTTCCGAAGCCCTGCTTTATACCGGTGATCCTTGCCGGTGATAGGATGTTTTGATCAAAAGCGTAGGACATGATATAATCACCGACCTTCAGCGATTTTACCGGCACGTAGCCTTCCGGAGTCAGGATCGTAGTGTCACCGGAAACACATAGAGGTCCGGAATCGCAGCTTATCAGCAAAATCGCAACAGTCAGCGTGAGACAATTTACGAAAAGATGATACTTTCTTGCGATCTGTTTGCCGGGATTGCTTAACTTTATCATCATTCCCTCCCAGTTGGCCGGGCGTTTCATATAAATATATTATCTTATCTCCATTTGCAAATTGTCAAAAGATAAGACTCCATTTCGCGATACCGTTTTGATTTATCACCCTGTCTAATATACAGCGCAGATATGAATTTATTCCATCTTTATCAGTTTTTGACGTCATTCTCGTGCAAACGGGAATCCAGGGGGCAGCTGTGTTCTGGTCCTACGGATCCGTAGGAATTCCCAATCAGGTCAGGAATGACAGCGAAAGGCGTAAGTGTCATTGCGAGGAGTCCGAAGGACGACGAAGCAATCTCTACCTGAATGATGGGTTGAGATCGCTTCGCCCCGATCTTCAATCGGGACTCGCGATGACGGGAGAGTTCACGTCTCATAATCTATTATGACCGTTCCCGGCGTGCGGTCAGAACAAGTTCTGAGACGCGAAGCAATACTCCTTGCCTAAGATGCTCGACATAATTAAATTGGCCGCAAGCTGATGTTTGAATGTCGTGATGAACCTGAAAAGATAGAGAGATGATGATGAAAAAAGAGATGAAGAAGATACTGGTGACCGGGGCTGTGGGGCAGATCGGGTCGGAAC
>SDBT01011229.1_pt1 | contig 14429 bp, 13 predicted proteins | sample 2277101 | NCBI WGS metagenome assembly SDBT01 (sample SAMN10404973, study PRJNA504765) | marine sediment metagenome | isolation source: marine sediment core GS10_PC15, 103 cmbsf | place: Arctic Ocean: Southern Knipovich Ridge | collected 2010
TGCCCATCGTGTACAACAACCGTCTGGCCGGTCATAGCAACCTCCACAGCCTGTGCGGCACTTGCTGCGAAAAGGTCCGCACCGATTTCCTCCCACAAGCCTTCGGCACGGTTGAAAAGGCCGCCCGAAACCATTATTCGCATGCCCGGCCAGGCATTAACTTCCCTGACCCTGTCTATCAGCTGCCGCACTTGCGGCGCCTGCTTGGCCGTGGCACCGTAAATCAAAAGTACATCCGGCCCATACTCATTTACAAAGCCCAGTATGTCATCGTTAGTAAGTCCGCCGCCAAGCAGCCTGACATCCCAGCCGTCGCTTTCAAACAAATCGGCTGTAATCTGCGCACCTACCTCCTGCAAGTGCTCCGGCGCGCAGCAAATCGCAACTTTTCGACCCCTCAAAGCCTTACGCGGCAGCTTATTCTGCAACTGGTCGGCAATGGCCCTGTTAATCCTTGTAGCAAGGTGCTCCTGTACCGGCGATATCCGTGCCGACCGCAACAGGTTCTCAATTTCCACAATCATGGGCCAAATCACTTCCATATAAACCACATTCGCCGGTGTACCGGTCTGCAGTACCCTCTCCACTATGGCCCTGCAGCCGGCCCGTTCGCCAACCAACAAAGCCCCCATATATCCTTCAAGTAAGCTTTCGTCTACCATAATCGGCTCTCCGCATTATTTCCTATATTCCGTATCCTTCCCGCTTTCACATTTCAGCAACTCAGCAGGCCGCCAGTATCAAACTGGGTAATCTCGAAATCGGCAGGCTCAGGCAAAAAACTTTAGCCAAAATGGGCAAGTATCAGCCCCGTTCCCATCTTGCCTATATTACCAAGCCCGCCTAATCGCCGGTACTACAAGTAGTTACGCGGCCATACGCAGAAATGTATTATTTTTTTTCGATATATGCATTTCTCTGCTACCAAAGCTGGGCCCCTTACCGCGTGTTCGCCTACAGAACGACCCCGCCGGCCTACAGTTATTCAAATAGTCAGTACCTTGGGTCGCCGGCGGCCCAGGTTTGGGCCGTACAGGCAATCCCACCTAAGCTATGATAGGACAAAGCCCCATAACAAAAATAGGCAGCACCCTTATTGACAAAGATTCTTTACCGGGCAACATTGTATATTGGCCGCTGAAAACCAGGCCTCCGCACAGGCACAACCTCGTGACGACAACATTTGAAGGCTGCGGGCAGAAGTTTGGTTTTGCGGCAATAAGAATATGGCTTGAAAAGAGCCAGGTGGTGGCCGGCTGGGGTTTAATATATCTGGTACATTTAGTCCGCGCAGTTTTGCTTATTACCGAAGGCAGCAGCATAGCGTATCCGCTCTGATATAGGCGGATGCGTATAAAAGAGAAACTCAACCGCTTTTGCCGGTGACGGGTCGCTAAGATTCTGACCAGCCAGTTTTTTCATGGCCGAAATAAACCCTTCCTTTGCCGGTACCCGTGACAGCGCCAACAGGTCTGCCCGCTTTTCGAGGTAACGCAGATAGATATTTTGCAGCGGTATAAGCACAAGGGTCACAGACGTCAAAATCAGTACAAGCAAAGGAAAGGCCGCCAGGTCGTGGACAGCATCAAAACCAAGAAAGTCCACAGCAGGTCTGAAGACTAAATAGGTCAAATAAAATGTTGCCAGAGAAACAGCGGTTCCAAATACCGTCAGTTTCAGCCAGTGCTGCAGCGCAATATGTGCCAGCTCATGACCAAAGACAGCCTCAATTTCCTCGTTGGAGAAATTCCTTAGCAGGGTATCGGCCAGAAGTATACGTCTGCTTTTTCCCATTCCCGCTACTGCGGCATTTGCTTTTTCGGTATCTGTGCTTAGCTGCACCTCGAAGACCCGCTTTACAGGCACGCCGAATTTCCTGCTTAGATTCAGCAGATTCCGCTCAAGCTCTTTATCGGTTAACGGCACGCATTTGTACAAGAGGGGTATTATGACTATCGGTGCGATTTTTCCGAGCGTTACGGCAATCAGCACCCACAGGGCTGTGGCTGGTAACGGCCAGGTGTTTGGAAAATTTCGCAGCAGCAGATAAAACAATTCCGCGGCTGCTAACGCTGCCAGTGACAGCAAAAACGTTTTCCTGAGACTTTGTTTCAGCCAGGCGCCCAGGCTCTGCCTGGAAAGGCCGAATCTGCGCTCAAGGACAAAGCCGCTGTAAAAGTCCAGGCCAACAAAGAGCAGATAATAGACAGCACCAAATTCAAGCAAATAAAGGCCCAGCTGCAAATAGAAATTGCCGGTGGCTGAGACAGCTAACTGTTTAAGCAGGAGGCCGGCCTGGGAAAAAAGCATAAGGACAAGAAAGGCCGCCGTCAGTAATACCTGAACAATCACCAGCCGCATCTTGAGAACCGAATACTGCCTGGCTCTGGTCGAATTCTGTGCCATAAGGACTACCCGTTGACGCAGGTGATACTCAAGGGTTTTTGCTTATAATTATAATACTAAAAAACAGGACGGTGGTGCACAATTTGCCTTTGATTTGGCCAGGGCTGATATATAATCGCACTTATGCGAAACAGCGTCTTGAGTCAGATTTTCGAGCAGATGGCGGACATAATGGAGATTGTGGGCGAGGACCGTTTTCGCATCAATGCCTATCACAAGGTCGCCCGCATTATTTCGGACATACCCGGTGACACAGGCACGGCGCTTTCAAGCGGCCAGCTGGCTGCCACACCCGGCATCGGCAAATCCAGCCTGGCCAAGATAGAAGAGTTTGTGAAAACCGGCAAAATAACCGCTCATCAGCAGCTGCTGGCAAAGATTCCCGCTACGCTGCTGGAACTGCTTAGCGTGCCGGGCATGGGGCCCAAGGGTGTAAAGGCTGTCTATGAACAACTCAACGTAAAAAGTATCCCCGAATTGAAGGCCGCCCTGGCCGGCGGCAGGGTATCACAATTGCCCGGCTTCGGCGACAAGAAGTCGCAGGCGATTACAAGGGGCATCGAATTCCTTGAAAAGTCCACCGGCCGAATAAGGCTCGACCAGGCAGCCCAAGCCGCTGAGCTTGTGCGGCAATTGCTGAAAAGTCACAGCGGTGTGCGAAACATTCAAACTGCCGGTTCGCTGCGGCGGCGGGTTGAAACTATCGGCGATGTGGACATCCTTGTGGCTGCCGACAAGGGTAAAAAAGTAGTGGCCGCGTTTACCAGCGCCGGATTCGTGCAGGAGGTTCTGGCAGCCGGCGGCACCAAGGGTTCGGCAATTATCGATGCGGCCGGATGCGGCGTGCATGTGGACGTGCGTGTTGTAGCAGAGAACAGTTTCGGTGCGGCGGCACAGTACTTCACCGGCTCAAAACAGCACAACGTGCGCCTGAGGGAAATCGCGGTAAAATCCGGGCTGAAGTTAAACGAGTACGGTTTATTCAAGGCCGAAAAAGTGCTGGCTGGAGCCGTGGAAGAAGATATTTATAAAAAACTGAAGGTGGACTACATACACCCGTTTTTGCGAGAGGACCGCGGAGAAATCGAGGCGGCAAAGAAGCACTCGCTGCCCGAACTAATCACCTCCAGGGACATATTAGGTGACCTGCACGTTCACACAAATGCCTCAGACGGTAATTGCCAGATAATGCAGTTAGTCAAAGCGGCCCAAAAACCTATACCCGGCGACCTTGCCGATACCGCCGGCAGCAAATGGGGGCCTTACAAATATATCTGCATAACGGACCATTCGAAATCCAGCGCTATCGCCAACGGTCTTTCCGCCAGACAACTGGCCCAGCAGGTCGAGCAAATCCGTAAGCTTAACGAACAACTAAAAGACATAACCATCCTGGCCGGCAGTGAGGTTGATATTCTTGCCGACGGCTCTCTGGATTTTGACAACAAACTGCTTAGTGAGCTGGATTTTGTCATCGCGTCTATCCACTCCGGTCTGGCAAGTTCCAGAGAAAAGGTAACCATGCGAACATTGAAGGCTATGGACAATCCCTATGTCAATTGTATCGGCCATCCTACCGGCAGACTCATCGGCCAGCGGGAACCGATGGACGTGGATATTGCAGCGGTCATAAAACACGCCGCCCAGACGCATACGGCCCTTGAAGTAAACGCCAACCCGTACCGGCTGGACTTAAAGGACATCCACTGCAGAATGGCCGCAGAGGCCGGCGTAAAGCTGGTAATCGCAACAGACGCCCACAGTGTGGAAAACCTCGGCTTGATGCACTACGGTGTGGCCACTGCTGCACGGGGATGGGTAACAAGAAATGATGTGTTAAACACATATTCAGCAGCGAAGCTCAAAAGCTGGGCCGCTGCCAAAAGAAAAACCTGATACAGGGCGGCTGTGACTTTACATTACAGCCGTACAAAAATGCCTGTAGAAAATCCGAAGATTCTGTTAACGGGCATGCCCGGCTGCGGCAAGACCACGACTGTTATGAAAATTACAGCGGCGTTACCGCTGGAAAACCGGGCGGGTTTTTACACGCAGGAGATTCGCGAAAACAATGCCAGAAAGGGTTTCAAGTGGGTAAGTCTTGACGGTACAAGTGGAATACTGGCGCACGTTGATATCAGGGGCGCCTTCCGGGTGGGTAAATACGGGGTGGATGTTGCCAGTTTCGAAAAGTCTGTTGTGCCGATTATGGACAATAACCTGCGGCCAGGTGCCAATTACAAAAGTGGCGCAGGCAGCAACGCACAGCTGATTATTATCGATGAAATCGGCAAGATGGAATGTATGAGCGAAAGATTCATCAACGCGGTACGAACGCTTTTTGCATCCGACAAATGCGTTCTGGCAACAGTGGCGCAGAAAGGCAGCGGGCTTATTTCCGAAGTTAAGGATTATCCTCAAACAAGGCTTTTTAACCTTACCCGCACAAATCAGGAAAAAATAGTAGCTGAGATTCTGCAAATTCTGTCTTTTCTGAAAAAATCTTTATGACTGTAGTTCGCTTGAAACGGTATTATTAAATGGCCGGCAAACATGAAATTCAGGTTGCGGGCGTGGACGGCTGTAAAGGCGGCTGGTTTGTTGCTGTTTGTTGCGGCCTTGATAGTGGTTCGCCACTGAAGGGCGACCGGTTTTTCGTTGCGCCGGATTTCGCAAACGTACTTGCCCAGACCGTCGATTGCGAATTGGTTTGCGTTGATATTCCCATCGGTTTAACCGACGGGTCAAATCCTCGTAAGTGTGATGTTGCCGCCCGCAAGGTTCTCGGCCCGGGACGGGCCAGCAGTGTATTCCCGGCACCGATAAGACAGGTGCTGACAGCAACAGATTACAAAACCGCCTGCGAGATTTCTTTTAACCGCTGCGGTAAAAAACTCAGCAAACAAACCTTTCAACTACTGGACAAGATTCGGCAGGCCGATGAACTGATGACGCCGCAGATGCAGCACCGGGTCCGTGAAATCCACCCTGAAATCTGTTTTTGGGCGTTGAACAACCAAAAGCCAATGCAGTACAAAAAACGAATCCTGCCGGGCATAAGCGAACGCATAAACCTGCTGTCGCCGCTGTTTTCTGATTTCGAGCATGCCCTCGTTGACGCCGGAAAATCCGCAAAACCGGCACCCGATGATATTCTCGACGCGTTGGCTGCTGCCTGGACAGCCTGGGCCGCTGTCAGCGGCAAGGCTGTTACCCTGCCGGAAAATCCGCAGCTCGACAGTAAAGGTTTAAAAATGGAGATTGTCTATCCAGCGATTAATTTCAAGCTACACACAAACAAGTATTCGCACACATAATGCAAATCGGGGACTATAAACATGACTACAACCATAGCTCTTCCCAAGCCGGACCGCAAAGGCTCGGTGCCGTTGGAAACCGCCATCAGTACACGGCGGTCACAAAGAAGTTTTTTGAAGCGTTCTCTAACGCCGCAGCAGACAGGCCAGCTGGCCTGGGCCGCACAGGGTCTGGAAACACCGGGCGGCCATCGGACCGCCCCTTCAGCGGGCGCAACTTATCCGCTGCAGCTTTATGTCGTAAACGCCGATGGTTTGTTCCTGTACTTACCCGACCAGCACAGTCTGGAGGAAATCAAGAACGAGGATTTGCGGGCCGGTCTTGCCAGCGCCGCGTGGGGACAGGATTTTATCGAGGCAGCGCCGGTAACATTGGTATTTGCGGCCCAGTTCACCAGAACAACGGCCCGCTACGGCGAACGCGGCATACGATACGTTTATATGGAAGCCGGACATGCCGCTGAAAACGCCCAGTTGCAGGCGCAGGCACTGAACCTGGGGTCGGTAGCGGTTGGCGCATTCGACGATGCTTCGGTGCGCAAAGTCCTTTCTCTGCCGCGCAATCTTGACCCTGTGTACATGGTTGTGGTAGGCTATTGTCACGATTAAGCACAGGGTTAAAAGACCGAAGGTGAATATGTGGCAGGATTGGGCCAACAATACTGCTGAGCGGCTTGTCAGCAAAGGCTTGTTAAGCAAAGGAATCTGTCTTGTTCTCGGCGGCTCCGACACCGGTAAAACCACGCTTACCGCCGCCCTTGCGGCAAGACTGGCCCGGCATCAGGCAGTGGGGATTGTCGATGCCGACATCGGCCAATCACATATAGGCCCGCCAACAACGGTCGGCTGGGCTGTTGTCGAAAAAACAAAGTCTCCAACAAGTACATCCGAACCGGTTCAAAACAAGCAAGTTGATTTTACCCGGTTACCCGCACAGGGCATCAGCTTCGTCGGTGACATAACGCCGGTGGGTCATCTGCTTCAATTGACAGCAGCAATTAACGAATGTGTCGGGCAGGCGTTGAAAACCACCGCCTCAATTATCATCGATACACCGGGCCTGGTGACAGGAGCTGCTGCAAGTGCGTTGTGGTGGACTATACATATAGTGGTCAAGCCGCAGGTTATACTTGCTGTGCAGCGGCAGGATGAACTAAAGAACGTGCTTAGCGGTTTAAGAGGCGGCAATTCTGTCATTGAATCGGTTCAATCGCCGCCTGAAATACCGGTCAAATCACCGCTGCAGAGGCGCCGCTGGCGACAGCAGCGCTATAAGAGTTATTTTTCAAACTCCCGGGTTTATGAAATGAGCTTAACCCAAATAGCGGTACAAAAAAGCAGCATATTTGCCTCCGCAGGTTTCGTAAATCGTCTCGTGGGACTAAGGAATAACGTAGGCATAGATTTGGCTGTTGGTCTAATAGCTGATTGGCAGGAGGATAAAAACACTGTGCTAATCAAAGCACCAGAACTTGACAGAGCAAAAATTCACTGTCTGATTATTGGTGATGCGGTTATGGATATTAATAATCAACAGATGTAAAGGGCTGCGGCATTGTTCAGCGGTAACACAGAAACGATTTTTATTGACGGCGGCACAGGCGAAGGGGGCGGCCAGATTCTGCGGACAAGCCTTGCGTTGTCATGCATTACGGGCAGGGGCCTGCGCATGGAAAACATCCGCGCCGCCCGTCGTAATCCGGGACTTGGCAAGCAGCATTTAAGCTGTATCAAGGCTGCTGCCGAAATCTGCAGCGGTCAATTCAGCAGTGTAAAAGAGGGCTCAGGGACACTGGATTTTCTACCCGGCCGGATTAAAGGCGGCCACTTCAATTTCGACATAGGCTCAGCAGGCTCGGCAACACTGGTAATACAAACGGTACTGCCGGCGTTGTTCCTGGCTGATAAACCCGGCACCGTGACTGTTACCGGCGGAACGCATAATCCGCTTGCGCCGCCCTTTGATTTTTTTTCAGAAAGCTTCCTGCCAGCCATCGCAACAGCCGGTTTCAAAGCCGATTGCAGGTTGATAAAGCACGGTTTCTTTCCTGTCGGCGGCGGGAAAATATCCGTCACCGTCAGGCCATGGCATAAGCAACCGCACAAGACGGTCAATTTCAGCAGCAGGCCGGAAAAGTTTAAGGTTTTTGCCCGCATATACACAGCCAGGCTTGCTGCACAAATTGCACAGCGGCAAAAAAAGCTGCTGTCGGAAAGCAAATTAAACATCGACAACATCCGGCATATCGACGCAACCGATTCCGACGGGCCGGGAAACTGTATAATGCTTGAACTTGAGGGTAACCAGCCGCAAATAGTTTTCACCGCCTTTGGAATGCGAGGCAAACCCTCAGAGAAGGTAATCAGCGAGGCGGTCAATTCAGCGAAACATTTCCTAAATAGCGCAGCCGCCATAGACCGCTTTCTCGCCGACCAGCTTCTAATCTATATGGCAATGACGGCATCGGGCTGTTACACAACAGACGATATTTCGCTGCACCTTCGCACGAACATCCAAATAATAGAAAAGTTTCTGCCTGTGAAATTTGCCATAGAGCCCGACGAAGGTTTATACCGCGTAACATGTCAACAACTTCGATAAGCATCGCCGCTCAACATCGCAGAATGTGTTTGACACCGTATCAGCCGTTGCATATAAGTACGCATTCCCAGGCCGGTGTACGGCGGTTTTTCGGTGGAATAACAGATGTCGCAGCGGACCGGATACAGCTTAAAAATAGATGTCGAGCGCACAGCCAGGCGGCTCGAACAATATATAAAAGAAACCATTGAAAGCAACCGCGCCGATGGGGTGCTGACCGGTCTCAGCGGCGGGATAGATTCGGCGGTTCTTACAAGCCTTGCCGTTGGCGCGCTCGGCAGCGAAAAAGTAAAGGCCTGTTTCCTTTACGACCAGACCAGCGACAAAAATTCACAGCAGCTTGCCCGTCTGGCAGCCGATTGGCTTGGCGTACAGTTAAGGCTGTATGACATTGAGCCGGCAATGCGTCAAAGGAAAGTTTATTCACATCCTGTCATGCGAATCGCTGCATTATCGCGCATTCTGAACCGTTTGATGGGCGTTCTGTATCGTCTTTTGTGCGGGCAGTCGCCCTTCGCGGCTTCACTGCGTGCCGGCGGTTGTGACAGTCACAAGGATACAAGCCGTTTATACAATTTGGGTATGAAACATGTTACAGCTTCATTCGATGCCCGACATATTTACCGGCGGCAACTGCTTGAAAAAATCGCTGCAGACGAGAATCTTCTTTTGCCGGGCGCTGCCAACCGCTCCGAACGCATGGTCGGCTGGTTCGTAAAGGACGGCATAGACGACCTGTTCTTTTCACCATTGGCGGGCCTTTATAAAACCCAGATTCGGCAGTTGGCCGAGTATCTGGATTTACCCGGGCCGATTCTCAGCCAGGTGCCATCGCCGGACATGCTCAAGGGTGTCACCGATGAGCAACAAATAGGTATCAGTTACGCGGTCCTCGATACTATTCTTGATTGTATGGACAGCGGTCTCGGCGATGATGAGATTGTCGCAGCAACCGGCGCAACGAAAAAACAAATCTCACACGTGCGCACCATAAACCGGCTGTCGGAATGGAAGAGAAAATCCCCGCACCATCCCGTGCCCGCCGACGGCGGCATCAAAGGCGGATTCAGAGCTCAATAGTCCTGTGTCTGTCCACATCAAATCACTGCGGAGCTGCGCAAGGTTGTTATGGACTAAGTCCGGCTTTTAACATACAATTCTGTTCCGCAGGCAAGGCGAACAATTGTGGTGTAGATATTGTACGATAAACCCTTACGGTCGATTATGAAAGTTACAGTTGCACAAAATTGCGGATTTTGCCACGGTGTCAGAAACGCTATCACTATAGCTGAAAAAACACTTTCACAGGAAAAAAACGTTTACAGCCTTGGCTCTATAATCCACAACGAGGACGAGGTCAGCCGTCTGGCAAAGACAGGACTAAAAACCGTCGACAACGTCGATGAAATCTCTTCCGGCACGGTCCTGATTCGTTCTCACGGCGCGGCGCCCGGCGAAATAGAAAAAATAAAGGCAAAAGGGCTTAACATTGTCGATGCCACCTGTGTACTGGTCAAAAGACTGCATAAAATAGCCGCCGAGCTCGACAAAAGCGGCTACAAAGTCGTGGTTATCGGCAACAAGAATCATCCCGAGGTACAGGCTGTCGTCGGTTGTGCGCCCGATGTGACCGTAGTAGCTGACCGCTGCGACCTGCATAAACTGCCTGAAAACGCCAGACTGGGCATCATCTGCCAGACCACTGAAAGCCCCGAGCACTTCGGCGAAGTGGTCGCTGCCATAGCAAAAGCCGGTTTTAACGAACTGAAGGTAATAAACACCCTGTGCAAAGAGGCCATAAAAAGACAGCAGGCGGCTGTGAGATTATGCAAGTCAGTGCAGGTAATGTTCGTGCTGGGCGGGCTGGCAAGTGCAAACACGCGGATGCTGGCCGAGCTTTGCAAAAAATATAATAGCCAGACCTTTCACTTGCAAAACTGGAAGGAATTTGATAAAAGTATGGTTTTTGGCAAAACAAGCGCCGGCATAACGGCCGGTGCCTCAACCCCCGAGTGGGTCATTGCCGAGTTTGCAGAGAAAGTGACGGCTGTGGACACCGGCGGCGCCAAATAACGGTAAGCGGTTTTTGCATTGTCTGCGTGGGGCAATGCGTTTTTAATAAATCGCCGACATTATTAACCATTATTGTGCATTGCTGCACCAGGCCCGGCGGGCGTAAATCAGCGGCGCCCACGGGTGCAGAAAAGACTGCTGAGAGGAAATTTCATTTTATGGTAGACAGAAATATTATCACAAAACTGGGCCTGTCCGAAGAACAGCTTGAGCGGCAGGTCAATGAGATGTTTACGGAAAAGGAAAATCAGTTCCTCGAAGAGGTATTAAAAACAAGAATAGACTCCCGTCAGCCGGGGTCTATTATAAAGGGCACTATCGTATCACAGATAGGCAATGACGTTATTATTGAAATCGGTCTCAAAAGCGAAGGCGTTGTTGACGCCGGCGAGTTCAACGACCCCGAGGAAATAGTACCCGGCAGGGAAATCGAAGTTTTTCTCGAAGACAGCGACACCCTCAATGAGCTTATAGCCCTGAGCAAGCACAAAGCCGACCGAATCAGAAACTGGGAAACGCTTCTGCAAACGAAAAAAGAAGGTGATACCGTCACAGGCATGGTCATAAGGCGCATCAAGGGCGGTCTGCTTGTTGACATAGGTGTGCCGGTATTTTTGCCGGCCTCGCAGGTCGACATCAGAAGACCCGGCGACATAAGCAGATTCATCGGTAAAGAGATAAAAAGCGTAATCTTGAAAATCGACGTTGAAAACCGCAACATCGTCATATCCAGGCGCAAGCTCATCGAAGAACAGCGCCAAAGCAGCAAGGAAAAAATCCTCAAAGAAATTGAGCCGGGCCAGCTCCGCAAAGGCGTAGTCAAAAACATCGCCGACTTCGGCGTGTTTGTCGATTTGGGTGGGCTGGACGGGCTTTTACACATCTCGGACCTGAGCTGGGGAAGAATCTCGCATCCTTCGGAAGTCGTCAAGCTCGATGAAACAATCGAGTGTTTTGTTATCGGCGTCGATAAGGCAAATGAAAAGGTCTCTCTGGGCCTTAAGCAAAAGACGACCAGCCCGTGGGAAAACGTCGAAAGCAATTACCCCATAGGCTCGAGGGTAAAGGGAACTGTTGTAAACATAATGAACTACGGTGTATTCATGCGGCTCGAAGACGGAATCGAAGGCCTGATTCATATCAGTGAAATGAGCTGGACAAAGCGCCTCAGCCACCCCACTGAAATGCTCAATATCGCAGACGAGGTCGAGGCAGTGGTACTGAGCGTAAACAAGGGCAAACAGGAAATCTCGCTCGGATTGAAACAGACCGAGATAAATCCGTGGACAATAGCCTCGCAAAAATATCCCCCCGGGACCGTTGTTACCGCCAAAGTCCGCAGCTTAACCAACTTCGGTGCTTTCGTGGAAATAGAAGAAGGTATTGCCGGCATGATTCATGTTTCCGATTTAAGCTGGACAAGAAAGTACGGCCATCCCAGCGAAGCTCTGGAAAAAGGCGGTCAGGTAAAGTGTGTGGTTCTGGAAGTCGACCAGGAAAAACAACGTATATCGCTTGGTATCAAACAGCTCACCGAGGACCCGTGGGTACGTGCAATCCCCGAAAAATACATCCCAGGCCATATTATCAAAGGCAAAGTAATCAAGCTCACCAACTTCGGCGCATTCGTGGAACTGGAGCCGGAACTGGAGGGCCTGCTGCATATTTCCGAGCTTGCCGACCACAAGATTAAAAAACCGCAGGATATTGTGGACATAGGAGATGAGGTCGAAGTGAAGATTTTACGGGTCGACCCTGAGTCGCGTAAAATAGGCCTGAGCCTGCGAAGGGCGCGCTGGGCCGCGGAGGAGCAGCAGGTAGAAGCCGCTGCCGAAGACCAGAAGCTGGTTGATGAAAAAGGTGAGGCGGCTGGAAAAACCGATACCGGCTCTGCTGAAAACCAACAGGATAAACCAGAAGCCGCAGAAACAGAATCTGTGCCCGATTCTGAAAAAAAACCCGATAAGGTCGATGACGACAAAAAAGACAAACAGCCCGATGACGCCGACAAGTCGCAGCAACAACAAGCCGAGCAGCAGGTAGAAGCCGCTGCCGAAGACCAGAAGCTGGCTGATGAAAAAGGTGAGCCAGCTGGAAAAACCGATGCCGGCTCTGCTGAAAACCAACAGGATAAACCAGAAGCCGCAGAAATAGAATCTGTGCCCGATTCTGAAAAAAAACCCGATAAGGTCGATGACGACAAAAAAGACAAACAGCCCGATGACGCCGACAAGTCGCAGCAACAACAAGCCGCGCAGCAGGCACCACAGGAATTAGAGCAGCCCGACCGGCAAAGCAGCCCTGATTCCGATGACAGTAGCGCCTAATCGGCCGGACCTTCTATAATTAAAAATCATCACGGCATTGAAGCTTTCTTTTAGAAAAGCCGGATACTTCCGCATTTATTCATCAGGCCGGAACGCCCCGTTAAACCCGCCTACCCATCTGACCGATAGCTTAAAAGTACCAAACCGAAGTACAAAGATATAGTCTCATAACAACTGTTTTGAAAGCTAAGCGGCTATGGCATTCGACGCTACCATAAAAGAATACCTCAAACAAATCGACGAAGCTTCTTTGTTGTCAGCCGAGCAGGAGCGGTCCTTAGGCACATTGATTCTCGAAGAAAACGACCCCCTCGCCAGAGACCGGCTGGTACGCAGCAATCTGCGGCTGGTTGTCAATATCGCAAAAAAGTACGCCAACCGTGGAGTCAGTCTCGGCGACCTTATCGAGGAAGGCAATCTTGGTCTGATAAAGGCTGTTGATTACTACGACCCGAATCGCGGCACACGGTTCAGCACCTACGCGGCCTGGTGGATAAAGCAGAGTATCAAGCGCGCGCTGCTTGCCAACACAAAGCCCCTGCATATTCCAACATATATGGTTGCGCTGATAAATCAGTGGCGGCACGCCCAGACTGAAATGGAAAACAGGTTCGGCAGAAAACCAACCTCTCAGGAAATGGCCGAAATAATGCAGATTTCGCACCGCAAGGCAAAGTTCATCTACCATATCGTCAACATCCTCAGTTCCGTACAGGATACCGACGACGAATCCGACGAAAACCACAGCCTCGAAGCCACCATCGAAGACGAAAACAGCGGCGGCCCCGAGGATGAACTGGTGCAGCACGAGGAAAAGGACAAGGCGTTAAGACTGCTGAACCAGATTGACGGGCGCCAGGCAAACATTTTGAGAATGCACTACGGCCTGGACGGCAGAAAACCCTTGACATTGAAAGAAATCGGACAAGAATTGAACCTGACAAGGGAAAGAATTCGCCAGCTGCAGCGCCAGGCGCTGACCACGCTCTATGAGTATATGACTGAATAATGGCCGCTCGTAAAAGCATTCAGCTCGAAAAATACATTCGCTCCATACCCGACTGGCCCCAAAAAGGCATTTTATTCAGGGACATTACCCCCCTTTTGGCTGATGCCGACGCCTTTGCCGCCGCTGTTGACGCCCTGTGTGCCGATTCCACAAGCGAAAACATTGATTACGTTGCCGCAGTCGAGGCCAGGGGTTTCATATTCGGCGCTGCTGTTGCTAAAAAACTGGGCGTTGGGTTTGTACCCATAAGAAAACAGGGCAAGCTGCCGTTCAAAACCGAAAGCATCACTTACGACCTCGAATACGGTACCGACACTTTGCAGGTACACCGTGACGCTGTAGCCAAAGCTTCGAGGGTACTGATGGTCGATGATTTGCTCGCTACCGGCGGCACTATGGCAGCGGCGTGTAAACTCATTGAAAAAATCGGCGGCAAAATTACAGCTTTATCATTCCTTATTGAGCTGACCGACCTGGCCGGCCGAAAAAAATTGACAAACTACAAAATTCTTACCTGCCTGTCTTATTGATTTGCTTTTGCTGCTATCGCGATTCGGTCGTGGCCGTTGAAATCGGCAGCTATTCCAATATGGGTGAAAGCTGCGGTTTTTTCCAGCAGCTGCTTCACCGCCGCACCCTGTTTATAGCCGATTTCCAGCATCAGTGCACCGTCGCCCTTTAAGAACATATTCGCC
>SDBT01011230.1_pt1 | contig 14429 bp, 14 predicted proteins | sample 2277101 | NCBI WGS metagenome assembly SDBT01 (sample SAMN10404973, study PRJNA504765) | marine sediment metagenome | isolation source: marine sediment core GS10_PC15, 103 cmbsf | place: Arctic Ocean: Southern Knipovich Ridge | collected 2010
CCGTCTATGTTGCCGGAGTGTATGACCCCAATCTTTACGCCCTTGACCCAGACACCGGCGCGGTGCTCTGGGACTGCAACTTCCTCGACCCCTGCGACTCCAACAGCGAAGACCCCTGGCCGTTCGCCTCGCCGGTCATCGTACGCGAGGATAGCATTTACCAGGCCCTGCTATATAATCCAAAACGCAATATCAATGGCCAACCCGGCGACCAATATTATCAACTTATATACGATGCCAAACTCTACAACATTGATGCCAACGATGGCAGTATCCTCTGGACAGCCAATGTCTCCGATACCCAGTCTTATCCCAGCGAGCCTGACGATACCGAACCGAATTGGTTCAGACCCTATTACACAAAAACTTATGGCGAGGGCTACTACATCCCGCCATATCCATACAAGCAAACCGGCAAGTCGCAGGTAAGGTACTATCGCGTTTCTAAGGACTGCTGGTCCGAACCTGCGGTCGGCCCTGATGAGACAATCTACGTAAGCTTCGATGACCAGTACCTCCGCGCCCTCGACCCCAATGGTACTATCAAGTGGGCCACCTCCCTCGGCTGGGTCGGCAGCTTCACACTAACCGTCGGCGCCGACGGCCTAATCTATGCCGCAAGTGACGATGGCTACCTCTACGTCGTCGACCCCAACGGAAACGAAATCGCACGCTACCAGAGCGACAGCCGCCTTAGCCACCCCGTAATAACACAGGATGGCACGATAATAGTCGCCGATGCGAATAATATGGTAACCGCCATTGTATACGATGATTGCCCGGGTCAATCCCCGGCCCTGCACAGGCCCGAAGACCTGAACGCCGATTGGCAGATGGACTTCCTCGACTTTGGCGTCCTCGCCGCTGACTGGCTCGACTGCTCAGATACGAGCTTGGAACCCTATCATAGTTGGCCAATCTGCGATTACGATGGAAACGATATCTTCCTTACAGGTGACATAAACCGTGACCAGTACGTCGACCTCTTTGACCTCGCGCAGCTAACATTCAGATGGCTGGCACAGGAGTAAAGAGATTATGAAAGCAAAAATCACTTTTACAAAAAAAGACCTAATCGTAACTCTCGCCTGCGTAGTCTTTCTCCTTGCCAACCTCGCCGCAATTGGGCCAAGAGGCAAAAGGCACGCAAAAGAGATGCTCTGCCTGTCCAACCTGGATAAATGGGCAGCTGTCTCACTTGCCTTCGCCGCCGACAACGATGGCTATTTTATGCCGGGCTGGCACCCAGAGGCCCAAAATGGTGATATATGGATGGATGTCGTCAGGCCCTATTACGGAAATAACCGCAAGCTGTGCTGCTGCCCCGAAGCAGCAGTTACCGGAACCGAGCTTGGGCTCTCCGAGTTCGGTGGAAGCGGGACATTTACCGCCTGGGGCGTATTTAGCGGCGATGACTGCGGCCAGCCTTCATCCGTCTGGCCGCTTGTCTCGGCCTGTGATTACGGCAGCTACGGCTTCAATGGCTTCTGCCAGAATCCACCGCCTGAAGTTGCGACCGTGTTCGGCTGGCCAACAGCATGGAGTTGGCGGTCCGCTAACGTCGCAGGCCAGGCCAATATCCCCCTGTTTAGCGACAACCAGTGGATTGACGCCTGGCCGCATCACACCGACCCGCCGCCCGATTACGAAGGTATGTCCTGGGGCGTAGACAATTCCATTAGTATGTACCGCATCTGCATCAATCGCCACGAGGGCTCCATAAACTCGGCCTTTCTCGATGCCTCCGCAAGAAAAGTCCCGCTCAAATGTCTCTGGAAGCTCAAATGGAGCCGGGCCTTTGACCCCGACGAAGGGCCAACCGAGGAAGAATTCAATTCCACCGGCGACGGCTGGATGGCAGAATTCCCTCCCTGCCAATAAAGAGGCAAGGCAAATGACATGAAACCAAAAACGAGCTTCACAAAAAAAGACCTAATCGTCACCCTTGCCTGTGCAGTCTTTCTGCTCGCTAACTTTGCCGCCATCGGCCCTCGCGGCAGAAGGCACGCAAAAGATATGCTCTGCCTCTCGAACCTGCAAAAATGGGGAACCTGTTTCCTCGCCTTCGCCGCCGACAACAATGGGCGATTTATGGCCGGCTGGCATCAGGAATATCCCACTAACGAGGATTATTGGATGCAGGCCCTTCGCCCATACTACGGAAACAACCACAAACTACGATGCTGCCCCGAAGCCGCCACCTCAGGTACAGAGCTCGGCGAAAGCCAGTACGGAGCACTTGGCGGAGCGTTCGTTGGATGGGGTGTTTTTGCCGGCGAGGACTGCGGCCAACCTTCACCTGAGTGGTCGCCTGCCACTGCATGCGACTACGGCAGCTACGGCAACAATGCTTGGACCTGTGACCCGCCCCCCGGTAGCTACCATAGCATCCCCGAAACGAACAACTGGCGGACCCCCAACGTCGTCGCCGCAAAAAATATCCCACTTCTCGGTGACCACCCCTGGCTTGACTGCTGGCCCAATTCCTACGACGAGCCGCCCGCATACGAGGGCCAGCCATGGAACTATGGCAGCCAGATGGCCCGGGTCTGCATCAACAGACACGAGGGCTTCGTCAACTGGGCCTTCCTCGACGGCTCGGCAAGAAAAGTCGGCCTTAAAGAGCTGTGGACCCTAAAGTGGCACCGTACCTACGACACCTGCCACGCGTTGACCATCTGCGGAGGAGTCTCACCGGGTGACTGGCCGGTCTGGATGCAGAACTTCCCCGACTACTAAAACGCCCTCGTCCGTTATCGAGAAATGAGCATCGTGACCTGTGTTCTTACGCGATTGCGCTCTTTTGGTCTTAAGCACTTACGTGCTTCTATCTGCTCCTATGCTGTCACATTCCCTTCAGCCAGCTTGCACTGAACCGTTGCAGGTCATCTAATCCAACCGCACCGTCACCGGTAAGCTCCGCCCCGCCGCAATCACCGTAGTCGCTTTTCAGCCAGTACCGGGCAAAAACATCAAGGTCCAAATAGTCAACGTCCCCTTCACCCGTAAAGTCCGCTCCCCCGCAATCACCACAGGCGCTCACCCTCCACCACCCTGCAAACAAGCTAAAATCCTCCCAGTTGATTTTCCCATCGCCGCTAAGCTCGACCCCGTTAACGTCCCCGTAGTTGGTCTCCAGCCAGTGCCCGGCAAAAAACGAATAGTCTATAAACGTCACCCCATCCGGACACAAAAAATCCGCATCCGGGATAGCCCACACCAGCTTCGGATAATTCGTCCCCCGGCACATGTCCCATATATCATCAGAGCCATTAATGACCTCGTCAGCAAAATCCCACCCGGCGTCAAGAAAGGCGTTTGGTTCCTGCATCTGTCCTGTCGACAGAGGCGTCACGTTCGGGTCGTTCGCATTGCCTATCCCGTTCAGGCCCGGGTTAACATGAATGTTCCAGAAGCAACCGGCGTAGCTGTTTGGAACCAATTCACTCTCATATGCATATCCTAAAAAGCCTCCCGTGTCGGTATTGCCGTCAACGATGCCCGCAGCAAAGCTGTTGTGTGTGTCAGAGCCGTAAAAGTACCCCACCAGTCCACCGACCATCGAGTCTCCTGAAACGGTACCTGTAGCATAGCAGTTGGTTATCGTTGCCACTTGGCTTCTTCCGGCCAGGCCGCCCACGTAGGTTTGCCCCGAGACTTGCCCCTGGCTATAACAACTACTAATCAGTGCAAGCCCGCCAGCGACTCCCACTAATCCGCCCGCTGTTGAGTCGCCCGACACCCGGCACGTAGCGTATGACCGCGTTACAGGCTTGGTTACCGCTGCCTGACCTCCAATCATTCCCACCAGCCCGCCGGCTATCGCTGTGCCTGTGACGTTGCCGCCCTCAACGTAGCAATTTGATACCGAACCAGGGTCCATCGTTCCAACCAACGCGCCAACAGCAATGCTCCCGGTGCCTCCGTAGACACTGGGCTCTATTAAGCCAACGTCCCTGATTTCCGCACTTGGACTGTTGACTACTCCAAACAGCCCTATGTAGCCTGTTCCCGTAGCGCTGTAGGTAAATCTCGAAATCGCGTGGCCGTTGCCGTCAAAGACGCCGGTAAATGCGTTATTCCAGCTCGTACCGATGATGTTAAAACCTGTGCCGGTAAGGCTGCCGAGGTCGATATCTGCGCACAATTTGAAGTGCGCATCCCAGTAGTTCGAATCCGCACCGATTGCCTGCATATCACAGGCGTCATAAACCAAATACGGGTCGCCCTCCACGCCATTGCCATCCCAGGGCTGAGCGAACGCCACTGGGCAAACAACGCATAGCAGCACCACCCCAAAAATCACCCGAGGAATATGTATTTGAATTCTCCTCGCAGGAATCACGTTCTTTTCCCCCGAAAACCCTTTTCCATTTCGGTTTGTAACTTTGTTTTCTTACGTTCGAATTTCCCCTCGCTGAACGGCTCATCTCGTTCGCAGAAAGCTTCCAGTGCCGCTCCATCCCGAAAACAATATTATACCATCTGGCTAACGAAATATCAACACCCCATTGCCAAAATCCAGCTTCTGCCGATAATAACGCCGTTTATCCACCATTACTTTCAGATTTTAATTGGCGAGTTTGTCCTTTGCCCCGCTCTTTTTGGCCTTCCTTCTCCGTCGACGAATACGCCCCGATACCTAACCCCTGTATGCCTCCTTCCGCTATTCACTATTCATCAACAACTAATTTATCCCTTCCAGCCAGCTTGCACAGAATCGCCGCAGGTCGTCCAATCCAACCACGCCGTCGCTGGTAAGCTCAGCGCCCGCGCAATCGCCGTAGTCGCTCTCTAACCAGTACCCGGCAAACACATCAAGGTCCAGATAGTCAACGTCTCCTTCCCCCGTAAAGTCCGCTCCACCACACCCGCCGCACTCGCTAACCATCCACCACCCCGCAAACAATCCAAAATCTTCCCAGTTGATTTTACCGTCACCCGAGAGTTCAAGCCCGTTAACGTCACCGTAGTCGGTCTCTAACCAGTGCTCGGCAAAAAATGCATAATCTATAAAGTCAACCCCGTCCGGATACACAAAATCCGCCGCGAGTCTAACGGTGAAGCTCCAAACATCCCCTTTCCATGGGCCCGCCGGTGGCTTATCTCCCGGTTGCCAGCCGGCAGTATAGGCGTCATTTATCTCATCAACCCGCCAATAGTAAGTCCTGCCGGAATCAAGTCTTTCGGTAACAGGATAGTTGTTAACGTCACGCTCGCCCCGATATATGCCCACCGTAGATGTATTGGCATCCTCAACCCGGGGAAAACTTGTACCGAAGTACACATGGTGCCCCGCAGTACCTTGGGTATGAGTCCCGGCCTTCCATCTCAGCGTCACTTCTGCCGGCACAGCTGCTTCACCATCAATAGGGCTGGGGTCCCACGCGTACGTACTCAAGACACAATCCATCCGAACATTGTCGATGAAGATGTACTTGTTGTCACTAACCGAAGGCGCGAACTTGATACCTAATGGTTGTCCGACGTAGTCTCCGCCGGCTTGAGTGGTAAATGGAACCATCAGGTCCCGAGTCCAGTTCCATGTCGGCTTGCTGCCCAATGGATTCGCACAGGGCCCCTCCTTTACTACAGGGCTCGGCGCCAGCAGGCAGGTCTTGCTGGTCAGTTCAACATGAGTATCTTCGCCCGCAGCTGCCACGTAAAACAGCGACGCAATAACATTATGATTCCAGCCAAGCCCATCGAACCTAAGCCTGTATCGCTGGTGCGGACCGAGGTTATGGTCAAGAACCTGATAGATATTTATCTCCTTGTTCTGAATATAACAATATGCAATGCCGTCGGTCGCAGGCCAGGCCTGACAGTGGTTCGGTGTAGTGACGGCATTGCAGCACGGCACGTCAGCACCGATCCAGTCTCCCTCGTTAGTCCAGCCCATTAATCCTACTCCCCATCCTGCTACTACGTGCCCGAGAATCTGGTTCCCGTCGCCATCAAGCTCAAAACTAAAGTTGTTGACATCAACTGGCTCGGCCTGTGCCAGGCTGCAAATACATAGCGCCGCCATTGCCGCCAAAATGCTCCGGGTTCGCTGCTTCATCTTCCTGCCCCTGCCAAAATATATAATAAATGCCTCGTGGCGGTACCAGACCAGCCGCACGCCGCATTCTTATCCACGCGTTGCTCTATACTACAAGTCCACCTGTGCGCTCATTTGTTACACTTTTTTTTGTTAAGTTTTCGAAATTATCGAAAAATGCTTACGAATCTCTGTAAGATACCGCTAAAACCTACATAAACCTCCGAAACACGGCCTTGTAGAACCCCAATGAGTTTTCCTCTCGATATTTCGACTTGGAAACCATCGCGCTCAGACAAAATCATTAAATCATCTCCGCAACGAAATATCAACACTCCGCTGCTAAAATCCGCCTTTTCCGCAAAATAATACCGCTTCTCCGCCATCAATTCTAAATCTTAATTGCTGACTTTGCTCCTCGCTTTGTTGTTTTTGACCTACCGATACTATAAATAAATGTAAAAAAGACGCCCCCCAAAACGGCCGGTTTGCGTGGTCTAACGCCGCCTCACAAAGGCTCGCCGTTCTTTTGTAATTGAGTATCAGCGAACCACTTGGGCTTGGTGCTCCCTTTCCAGTTTTTCTCTTATCAGCTTGACGAACCGGTGTCCGCGATGTTCAAAGTTATCGAACATATCGTAGCTTGCGCAGGCCGGGCTGAGCAAAACAACATCGCCGGCTGCCGCGAGCTGCCCGGCTGATTCGACCACCTCAGCCAGTGAATTAACAACTTTAATTTTTGTTGTCTTCTCGGTGGTCTTTGCGGCTGATGCACTTTCAATTGCAGATGCGATTTTTTTTGCGGTCTGGCCTGTCAGAATAGCTGCTTTGGCCCGGGATGCGATTTCTGCACCAAGCGAGTCAAGCGCAACGCCCTTGTCATATCCTCCGGCAATGATAACCAAAGGCTGCTCAAAGGCCTGCAGCGACGCAATTGTACTTTCAGGCGTGGTGGCTTTTGAATCGTTGTACCACTTGACGCCATTTACCTCTGCGACCAATTCAAGCCGATGGGGCAGCGGCTCAAATACCGGCAAAGAGCTTTTTACCAGGTCATCTTCGGTGCCGAAGTACCTGGCCACAGTGACAGCGGCGGCAAGGTTGGAAAGATTAGCCCGCCCTGGTAGGCCGAATTGCTCTCTAATTTCTTTACTTATCTGGTCGGCTGCAAATTTGATGCAGAACCTACCCGGCTGGTTTTTGTATTTTTCAAACAGTTGGGCTGCAACTTTGTCTTCGGCGTTGAAGATGGATACAGCCGGGGAGTTCGGGTCCGGCTCTTGAAACCTGAAGATATTTTCTTTGGCTGCACAGTAGGCGTCGAATGTCCCGTATCGGTCGAGATGGTTGGGTGTGAGGTTTGTCAGCAAAGCGACTTTCGGCCCCTTTCGGATTTGTGCCGACTGCTCGAGCTGAAAGCTCGACAGCTCCAGCACAACCAGGTCGTCGCCGCAGATTTCGTCGATGATGGTCAGCAGCGGCTCGTTACCGATATTGCCGCTCAGCCGGACGTTAGAGTACTTGGTTGCTTTGCGGCCCAGTCCTGCTCTGAGCAGATGGGCGGTAAGAGCGGCTGTCGTACTTTTTCCTGCGGCTCCCGTTATACCGACAATTGTGGCGGGGCAGAGTTGAAAAAAAATCTCTATTTGCGACGTAACGACTTTACCGTTCCGGCGTGCGATTTGCAGAAATTGGTTGTCGGGTCTGACGGCCGGATTAGCTACAATAATATCTGCCTGTTCAAAATCCTTCGCGTCATGCCCGCCGAGGTGGAATTCAAGTTCAGGGAGTCCTTCGAGCTGTGTGACAGAGCTGCGCAACTTATCTGCTGAAGCCAGGTCGGTAATGGTAACTTTTGCACCGGCATCACAAGCAAACCTGGTAACATCCACCCCTCCGCCGAAACGCCCCAGCCCCATTACCAGTACCCTCTTGCCGACGAGAAAGTCTTTGTTCATATCAGTGTCTGCATCGCGTTTGCCAAGTCTATCTTTGCATCGATAACCGCCTGCTCAATACATCTTTTCCAGTCATCGCCGAACTGGCCTTTGTATTCGGGTTTTTCGTAAGCGTAGATTATCGAGCGCGATGCGTTGATTAGCGCTCCGGTGCCGTCCGGCTTGCAGAATCGCACGCAGTCTGCAGCGGTGGCTCCTTGTGAGCCGTAGCCGGGCACCAGAAACCACACCTTGTCGTATTTTCCGCGCAGGGCGGTTGTAACCTCGGGTGCGGTTCCTGCCACTACCATGCCGATATTGCTGTAGCCGTTTTTGCCGATTCGCTCGGGTTTTGTTGCGATTTCATTGACCACTTCGGCGATTTTCTCATATACCGTTTGCCCTTTCGAATCGGCAAAATCCTGAATAGCAGCGGCTCCCGGATTGCTTGCGCGGACCCAGACGAAAACACCTTTTCCCTGCTTGTCCGCCATATCAGCGAAGGGTTGTATTGCCTCGGTGCCCGCAAAGCCGCTGATGGTGATGGCATCGGGTGCAAGTGTGTCTTCGAGCCCAACCAGTTCGGGATTTTGCAGATGGGCGGCGGCGTAAGCTGCGGCCGTGTGGCCTATGTCGCCGCGTTTTACGTCGCCGATTATCTCCAGACCCAGGTCATCGGCCTCGGAAATCAGGGAATAGTAGGTTTCGATTCCTTCCCAGAGGTACTTTTCGAAAAAAGCGATATTTATCTTCACGGCCGGTACCATCGGTGCGATAATTCGCATCGTTTGTGTGCAAAAATCAAAGATTGCGTCCACCGCGGAAGCCACGTCAAACTCATCGTTCATATCCCGATGGCTTTTTATGGCAGGCGGTAGCCTGCTATAAACAGGGTCCAGCCCCACTACCAAGGACGTCTTCTTGCTCTTTACGGCATCACAGAGGCGGTCAGCAAAATGACTTGCCATTCATCAGCTCCTTTCAGAAGGTTTCTTTGTTGCTGGAAAAATCCTTTCAGCAAACGCCTAAATCACTATAATCAGCCGGACATCATTGGGCAAGATAGAAATGGGACAGGATGGAATATTAATGCAGACAGATGCAGATTTGAGCGTTCGCAGAAAGGCGAGATTAAAAAAAGTCTGCTGGTTCCTGGCTGGCTTGACGACAGCGATTATTGCGTTGGTTTTGCTCTTATTTTACAGGCCTGCCCGTTATGACCCGCTTGAGCCTGTGCGCGACAATCAGGTGAGCCCGTATCTGACACACGAACTGTTGCCCCGGCTTTACAACGGCTCACAGCTTGACGAGCCGTTCGATTTGTCGGTTTCTCAGTATGGGATAAACGACATTATCTCACGGTATAGCTGGCCGAAGGAGTTTGATGGTATCACGTTTTCAGCCCCTGAGGTACTTTTTGTGCCCGACGGCATAGTATTGATGGGCACGGCGGCCGGCAGCAGCGTGGAACTTGTCATCACCGTGGTGGTCCAGCCCAGCCTTGACCAGCAGGGTCTTTTGAGCCTGCGGCTGGCGAAGGTAAAGGTCGGCGCAGTCAATATCACGCTTCTTGTCAAAATGATGGCTAAAAGAGTATACAATCAGAGACTTGCCGAAGACGACATTGATACAGGGAATATTCGAGCAAAGATAGCAGCATCATTATTTAATGATGAGGCATTTGAGCCCGCTTTTGACGTTGAAAAAAGAAAAGTCCGAACTGAGAAAATAACTTTAGAGCGGGGGAATCTGACACTTCGCCTGGTTCCAGTCCCCGACTGAGTTTTTTGCCCTGGGGGCAATGTGGTTTTGCTGAGTTCAGCCTGTGCAAGCTATGATATGTTTGATAGTTTTTGAGCACCACAGCTGAGAATCCGTTGAACTCGTGACCCGGAAATAATTTGCCGCAGAGAGCGTCGGCGCTGCCGTGCTTGAATTTCCATATAACCAGCTTATCTTTTATCATTTGTATCCTGCATGCTGTATCTCGAAACGACCGGTCTTCACTAATAGTACAATCTGACCGCCTGTTTTGGTCTGAATAAAATCGGTTTTTTGCTGGTATTTACCTTATGACCTCAGTTGATTATAGGAACATACCCGCCGAAAAGAAAAAGTTATAAAAAAGTTCAATTGAACTTTTTAATCGCTTCTGACTGTAAACAGGCTGAATCGGCCTTATCAAGCCCTTGCAAGGCGATTTTTTCGGGTATTGTGCGTAAAGCGGTCCCTCAATCGTGCCGATTTGTAAAATGCAAACCAAGAGGTTTTTTGGACTTCGAGGTACTGAGAATGGACGAAAATAGCGAGCGAAGAAAAGAGCTGAGACTTCGTTATCATTGGCCCGTCTGGTTCACCGAGGACTTTGATGAGACACTTTCCCAGGGACAGATGGTCGATGTCTCGAGTACAGGGGCTGCATTTACCTGCTACGCGGACGAATATTGCCCGTATCCGGGCCAGCACGTAACCGCCCGCTTCAGTGTTCCATGTTTTGCCTCAGATGAATCCTTTGACATGGCAAACTTCGTCCGCCCCGGTCGTATCTGCCGGGTCGACGATATAAGCAGCTTTTTGTGCCGTGTTGCGATTCAATTTGCCGAGCCGCTGCCTTTCAAGCCCGGCGAGCAAGTGCGTGATGAATCCGCTGCTGAGCAAGACCTTGAAGCTGCGAGAGTATAATCGGGCACAAATCAACAAGTGCCGGATTTGATTTGTCTGTAGCCTGCATTTTTCCTGCCAATAAGCATTCGCTCGACGTCTGTTCGTATCTCGCTACAAATAGAATGACCTGACGTTTTTACTTTTTACTTTTGGCCTATGACTTCTTAATATACTTTTATGCTGGACAAAGGGCTGGTGCAGATTTATACCGGAGACGGCAAGGGCAAAACCACAGCTGCATTCGGCTTGGCGCTGCGTGCCGCAGGCCAGGGCAATAAAGTCCTTATCTATCAATTCCTCAAACCGACGTCGCTCGATATTGGTGAGCGTTTCGCCCTGCAGTTAGGCGCTGTAAGAATCAGGGTCGAGGTGCTCGAGACTGAATGGGACATGGTCGAATCTTTCAAAGATGAGGAGAAAATTGCCGAAACTCGCTTGGCAATCAGCCAAGTCCTTGAAAGAATCGCCCAAACCGCAGAGAAGAGATTTTACGATTGTCTCATACTCGATGAGATAGTGTTTTGCCTTTCAAAAGGCCTGGCCAGGCTGGAAGATATCAAGAGTGTTATCGACAGAAGAGACCAGCGTGTCGAAATCGTTCTGACCGGCCGAGGGGCCAGTCAGGAATTAATTGCTCTGGCTGATTTGGTGACCGAAATGAAAAACATCAAGCATCCGTTCGATAAGGGCCTGGGCGCACGACGCGGAATAGAATTTTAGCAAATCTACGAATCCCCCAATTTCCTGTAAGAGATGAGCACGGGGGCGCACCAGCGGCATTGACTTTTTGGCCGTGCTGGTTTATCATATCCGAGTTAAAGAGTATTTCTGTTTAATTAGTCGAACGAAAGGAAGCCTGATGCCAACGCAAAATGACCACATAAGACCCAATTGTCAGGAGTCAAAAATAACCCGTCGGGATATTCTGGCGGGTGTGGCCGGCGCAGCAGTGGCCACCGCTGCCGGTATGGCGGTGCCGGGTTCGGCGTCGGCTGGGGTCGAACGGGTTGTCAAAAACGGACGAATCAACCAGTCGGTCTGCAGATGGTGCTATGGTAAATTATCACTTGATGAGCTTTGTGCCGCTGCTGTGAAGATGGGGCTCAAATCCGTCGAGCTGCTCAATCCGGAAGAGCTTCCGATAGTGAAAAACTATGGCTTGGTCTGCGCGATGCTCTTTTCCCACAGCCTCCAGGATGGGTTGAGTCATAAGGAAAATCACGACGAATGCTTGGCCAAGATTCGCACGAATATCGACGCCGCAGCCGAATATGGATTTCCAAATGTTATCTGCTTTTCCGGCAACCGAAAGGGAATGGCCGACGAGGTCGGCATTGAGAACACCGTCGCAGCTTTGAAGCAAATCATTGGATATGCTGAAAAGAAGAACATCAACATCTGCATAGAAATTCTGAACAGCAAGGTCAACCACGAGGATTATATGTTTGACCATATGAGCTGGGGCGTTGAGGTCTGCAAAAGGATTGGCTCTGAGCGCATGAAAATTCTTTACGACATTTATCACGCTCAGATTATGGAAGGTGATATAATTCGCACGATTCGTGATAATCACGAGTACATTGGCCACTACCACACAGGGGGCAATCCGGGTCGGAACGAAATTGATGAAACTCAGGAGTTGTATTACCCTGCCATAATGGAGGCTATAATCGAAACCGGCTATAAGGGATACGTCGGCCAGGAATTTGTGCCTACGCGCGAGCCGCTTGTCTCGCTGGCACAGGGTGTACGGATTTGCGATGTCTGACAGTGTTGCGGTGATAATTTGTGCCGCTGGAGCAAGCAGGCGGTTTGGCGGAAAAAGAAAAAAGCCTTTCGCCGATGTGGCGGGACGAGCCGCCTTCCTGCGAAGTGTCGAGCTTTTCTCCAATCGTGACGATGTAAAACAAATACTGTTAGCTATTGCGCCCGAAGACGAGGAGCTTGTAAGCGTCAAGTGGGGGCCTAATCTGAAGTTCTTTAACGTGACAGTCTATTTTGGCGGGGCCGAACGCTTCGACACCGTAGCCAAAGCGCTCGAGCTTGTGAAAGATGATATAGACCTTATCGCCGTTCACGATGCAGTTCGGTGCTGCGTTACTGAAAAGTGGGTTGATGAGGTCATCGCCGGTGCTGCGAAAACCGGTGCTGCCATATTGGCGTCTCCCGTTGTGGCAACACTGAAAGAAGCCAGGGAAAACGTGATAATCAAGACGGTGGACAGGGGAGCGCTTTACGAGGCCCAGACGCCACAGGTCTTCAAGGCCAAGTTGCTCAAAAAGGCATACGAGAACCTGAAAAATCTGGACAAAGGCAAAGTCAGCGACGATTCTCAACTGGTTGAAGCGCTCGGAGAGAAAGTCTCAATTGTTGAGACCGACTCATCGAATATTAAAATTACTCGCAAAAACGACATTGCAATTGCCGAAGCCATCATAAAGTCGCGGCCCAGGCCCGGTCCAAAAGGCCCGATTGGCCCATACGTTGAGGCCCAATGGTAAGTCTTTGAAAAATTATGACCTACCCTGAGGAAGAAAAACAAAAGTCATATTATTGAGAGGGAAAGATACGATGAAAACGGTAATGTGCTGGACAGCGGCTTTGGCCTTAACAATGTCACTGGTTTTAGCAGGTGGATGTTCGAGCCCGTCAGGTGCCGGTGCTTCTTGTCGAGAGCGGCTGTTGGTTTCTGCGGACTTTGACGATGGTAAACTTGATGCGTGGGAGGCTACCGCCCCGAAGGCGTGGCGAATCGAAGAAGGGCGCGGCGGCAAGGTGCTGGCTCTGTTTGGAAAAAGCGATTACGAACCGGAGGTGCGCTCGCCTTACAACATCAGCCTGATTCGAGAGCCGGTCGTCGAAAGTTTTGTGCTGGAGGTCAAGATGCTCTCGACGACGAAAAATTACGACCATCGTGACCTGTGCCTGATTTTCGGGCATCAGGACCCGTCTCACTTTTATTACGTGCACATCGCTAACAAGGCCGATGCTCACGCCAACTCCATTTTTATCGTTGACGGCAAGCCGCGTGAATCGATTGCCAAGACGCGAACCGGCGGGACAAAGTGGGACGACCAGTGGCACACTGTGCGGCTGGTGCGGGACGTCAGGAACGGAACTATCGAAGTCTTCTTTGACTATAAGCCGGACCCGATCATGACAGCCGTCGACCATACCTTCAAATGGGGCAGGGTCGGCGTGGGTTCCTTCGACGATACAGGCCAATTCGATGACATTCGGCTCTGGGCCCTCAAAAAATGAAAGGTCACAGATGGTTGTGCGGAGGGGCGCTTGGGGTTTTGAGATTGGGTTTGTTTTTTCAAGTGAGGGGTCTTCGGTAGAGTCCCAGGAGATTGGGTTTGTTTTTTCGGGGGGGCGAATTTGTCGCTCGTCGCTGGTGGCTCGTGGAGGAAGTCTGGTGCAGATTGGCTTTGTTTGTGTTTGGTTCGCCGGACTTGGCGGAGGCGCCGCATTTTGTAACTCCTTATTGGAAATAGGTTTACATTCGTTTGGTCAATCAGCAAATTGCCTTTGTTTGGGTTTGTTCTCACGGAGTCTCACCCGCGGTTCATTTTCATAATCCTTTGTCAAAATTCAAGTTAGGCGCATTTCGGACATCCCGTAGATTGCCTTTGTTTGGGTTTGTTTTCGCGGCGTCTGAAGCCACGATTCATTTTCCTAATCCTTTGTCACAATTAAAGTTAGGTGCATTTCGGACATCCCATAAATTGGGTTTGTTTGTACAAGTGGGCATGATTGTGGGTTACGAGTTGCGAGTTGCGGGT
>SDBT01011231.1_pt1 | contig 14429 bp, 9 predicted proteins | sample 2277101 | NCBI WGS metagenome assembly SDBT01 (sample SAMN10404973, study PRJNA504765) | marine sediment metagenome | isolation source: marine sediment core GS10_PC15, 103 cmbsf | place: Arctic Ocean: Southern Knipovich Ridge | collected 2010
GAGTTACTTCATTCACTGATATCACCGAACCATCGAACTTGGCATATATCGAATCTTTCCCTTTAGCGATAAGACAATCACCTTCAGAGAATTTAGATCCTTCTCTAATCATAATACCAGGCTTATCAGATTTCAAAGCTATCTTATCATCCTCATCAACTATGTTTACCAATCGATGAATAGTTTCCGCATCGTGTTCTGGTAGACTAAATGGTCCTGTCTCTTCGAATCTCTTGATAACAGGTCTGTTAGTGATCGAATATGGCATGTCCCAAGAATCTAGAATCTTAACAAGAGTAGATTTCTGAGCATATCGAGATGCAAATTTATCTCCTACTTCAGGTATCTTAACTTGTCTTATTCTAACAGTTATTATCGTGTTATCTTGATGATCTGAAATATTAACCTTATCAATCATTCCCTGTTGACCAGGCTTAACATATGTAGACATGTCATAGATGTGAGAATTAGTCTTGTTATGTTTATTCTTCTTGATCTTACCAATGATGCAATGACCTTCTCTCACATAAGTTCCAATTATAGGAACACCTTTACTATCGATAGCATGATAGTCCGCTTTATCTTTTCTCCCAGATATGTGACGAAAGAACATCTCAACAGTAGAACCTGCAGCTTTCTTTCGAATACTCTTATAAGTATTATATATGACTGTTGTGAACATTCCTCTCTCTATTGATTGTTTGTTTAATATCATACCATCTTCTTGATTGTAACCTTCATATGCTATAAGTGCAACTATTACATTCTCACCAGAGGGATCTTTTCCAAATCCAAGTAGCTCAGATGCTGTCGTTGTAATCTGGGGACGACTAGGGAATGCTAAAGTCTTCATGTTCTCCATTCTCATATCAACATGACTATGTAGAATACCAAGAGCTTGTTTACCCATAGCGCATTGATATGTGTTTCTTGGAGCTTGTGTATGAGCGATGAAAGGTATCACAGCCGCTGCTATCCCAAAAATAGCTACAGGATCATATTCACAATGACTATATTTTCTATTAATCTTAGAATTAAGATACATGAGAGAATTAGTTGTCTTTCTAACAGCTGCTTCTAATTCAGGAGATGATTCTGTTGATATTTTGAGAAGCTCTTTCTTTACTCTCGTTGATACTCTTCTATCATTAAGAGCTGCTCTTAGATCATCTTTATCGATACCACTAGATCCAAGCAGATCCTCCTCTTCATCAATAGCAGCTGTGGCAGCTTGAAGAGCATGTTTATACTCATTCTTCTCCCTTATCAGATCACCTATAGTTTCAGAAATAACATGAATTTGTTGTTCGAGTACATCAATATACTCTACAGCTCCATGTTCTAATAATGTCTTCATGTCCTCATCCCACATGTTAGGTTTAAGAATTTTTCCATGTTTATCCTTAAGAGGGCCCGCGATGACTAACTTATCAAAATCATCAACTATGAGCAAAGGTCTTACTAGTCTGCTTCCATCGGTCCATATTCCGAGAGCTCCAATAGAGTTGATATGGACACAAGTATGTTTGGGTATTCTAGTATTTCTTCTCAGTTTAACTAGTATACTTCTGAGATTCTTAGCATTACACCATCCCATGAAGATACCATTGTACATACATATGTCATCTTTTGCCTGTTTCACGTCATCCAATTCACTAGGACTTCTACATTCGTAGGATAATAGAGAGATTATAGTTTGTGACTCTACACTAATAGTAAGACTAGCTGTAATTGCAATTGCTTTGACTAAACCACATGATGGACCTTCAGGACTATCAGCAACTCCAACGTATCCCACCTGAGACATCTGAATCTGTCTTATAGAGGCTTGTTTAGCTTTCCTCATTGTAGGAGCACTTATACGAGTGAGTTGAGTATATGATGCAAGCATAGTCTCTCTCTTAAACTGTTCAACAACATTATCCTTTGGCTTCCTTGATGTTCCCCACTTGTTAGTTGAGAAACTTTCAATAAACAGATCTGTAATCTTAGTATTTGCATCTTCTACACACTGAAGTATCTTCTTTGGATCAGTTATGGATTTAGTCTTGACAGAAGTGGCTATGTGTCTTGTGTATTCATCAACTATTTCCGTGAACAGCTGTTCGATAATGACGGCAGCAGAATCAACTCTTTTGAGACCCCAATTATCCCAATCATCCATTTCGATAGAACCGATCATGTACATGGACATCTTAACTATCATAATACCAAACTGGTATAATTTTCTTTCAGTAAGATTCATAGTAGTAATAGTGTCTTTATTTTCACCTGTTTCAGTAAAAACCATCTCAGTAGTCATATGAGGAAATAACTCTCGAGTAACAATTGCTCTGATCTGTCTGCTTCTCTCAGCACCGATACCCGTTACTTGTTCATCTCTTAATCGAATCTTACCTGTCTTCTCGTTATCAATATAATTATCGAGATCCTTCTGATTTTTCGATTCAACAACACTTCTATATAAGAAAAGCCATATTTTCTGTTTATCCTTCTTAATGAAGGGAACAAGATACTTCTCGAAGATCTCTTCTTCAGTCATGTCATTATTAAGGATATATCTAAAAAGAACAAATACAGGTATACCTACTCTTTTCTTCTTCTTAACTATATCTTCGTCATCCCACATGTGTTGAGGAAAGATACTAAGAATGCTAACTCTAAGAGCTTTATCGTCTTCGATGATCCATATTTCACGCGAACCTGCATTAGTATCACAAGTAATCTTTGTTACAATAATAGTTTTACCGTCTTTAACTCGTTTGATAGTGATAATCATATTCTTCCTTAATCTCTCTTGAAGTAGAAGAATCTTTTCCATACCCTTCACTACAAAGTATCCGAGGGCATCTCTATTACATTCACAGTACTGCGATAGTAGTTTAATTTCATCGATTTCCCCAGTATTGGGATTTGTTAAATGACATGAGTTTGATCCAAGCATTATCGGTACATTACCAGCAAAGATTCTAGGTCTAGTGGCTATTTCGTTACCATCTGGATCGATGATTCTTGCAGATGTGTATATACTACCGACGTAGTTTTTTCCGTCTATCCTAGCTTCGAGTGGAAGGAATTTACGAGGTTTTCCTGTTTTTGAATCTCTTACCATAGGTCTTCCTTCGAAAAAAGCTCCATAGAGTTCGAGATAACCTACATTCTGAAGAGATACTAATCTTTTCATCTGCTGGGGTATCCTCTTGCTAGTGAAGTTTGAGAATGCCTTTAGTATGTAAGATGTAAAATTTTGATACTCATAGTATGTCTTTAAAAGGGTTCCTGATTGAGGATCAATAGTAATATTACCAGGTTCATCATCCTTTACTTCAGACATTTTCACCGTTCTTCGAACGATAGGTGGTGTAGTAAAGATATTATTAGGTAAAGAAGTCTTCTCATCGTGTTCGTATATGGAGTCCATCATTTGTTAAGTTATGTTTAATATGTTCAAATAATATCAATTTTGTAGACGACTTTTAAGATATCAACCCGATAAATACCATCGAGGTCTTTTCATATGTTCTTCAGTTATTTTGTTTACCTTACCATCACCCTTCATAGTGTACAAATAAGAGTTAACTGTTTTCTTTGTAGCTTTCTTGCCGAAGACATGTTTTGCGATACTCAGAGGTGATATTGCACTATACTCATCAATAGCTTCTTTATCTTCTAGATAATTCAAGATCCATTGATGAACATTCTCTTTGTCTTCATTTAATTTCATACCTTCGAAAGCTTCACTAACGTCATTACCTCCATTGAAGATATCAAGTGAAGTAAATTCAGAACCACTCATCTTAACAATGGTTGTGATTTTAGAATAATGTGCTAAGATTGAGTTAGATCAATTTTCAATTTTGACTTAAATTAGAGAACGAAGAAAGCAAAAGAAACCTAAATCAATACATAATGGAACAGAGAAAAATGTACGGCCCGATAGTATTATTCAAATACTTACCCGTAACTACTGCAACTTTTCTTATTCCTATCAACGGTGAGATCATTTCATATAATAACATCTTCTCATTATTCGATATTACTTACATGTCTCTACCTACTAATGTTAAAGTGAGAACACGTGATAAAAGAAGATTCAACATACCATTCTGCCCAGTTCCAGGATCAATATTATCTGTACGATATCAAGGTAAAACTAGAGGTATCATCACATCTTTAAGTTCAGGATACTTCAGGAACTCTATTACCATGGATATCTCAACGAGAGAAAAGAATGTTAATATCAAATTATCATCTGGTAATATCCAATTATGTGGAGCGAGATCACTTGATACAGCTATTGAAGCTGTCAATCATGTACTGAATCATGCTAATAAGATTCAGTCTAATCTTAATTATATGAAATCCAATCCTGATCTTGTTAAGAAAGCTATTGAGTGGATGAAAAAGAAGACTGTTGGTAAGAATGTTATTAGAGAAGATATTATTAGCAAGAAGATTAATCTAATATGTATTACGGATGATAATGAGATAATTCTGCCATGGTTTGATATAGAAGAGGTTAAAGAAGGAAGAATCATTGATCTCTTTTATTCTCTAGCTACAGAGTTTGACTATCATTCACTCTTAATGAATGCTATCAGAAATTACTACACTAAGATATCATTGGTATGTAATAAACTTAGTATTAAATATAATGATATTAGAAGAGAAATGACTAACTACAACTATGACACTGGATTCACTATCAATAGAAGAGTTCTATTTGAAGCTATCAATATCCTATATGATAAAGGTAAGATAGGATTTATCTCTCAATTTTGGAATACAGTTCACAGCTATGTCACTGTATTTTTGCCTATAGAATCTGATATTGGAAGACCTAGAGGTAAAAAACGCAAATCTACCATCATCATTTATAGAAGTGGAAGAGTGACATGCTCAGCTAGAAATCCAAATGAAGGAGAGAGATTCTATACGATGTTCTCTCATATGATTATGAGATTAGAACCTTGGATCAGAGTAGCAGAAGTTCGTGAGTATGTTATCAAGACTAAATATTTCGTGAAAGATTAGTAGAGATTTAAAATTTTAAAAGTTATCATGATAGCACATGTTGATAATAGATAAAGAATATCCATATTATAACTACTACAATAGATATGCCTCCAATTATCCACAATGCTGTAAAATCTTCATCATTATTTTCATCGTTATTTGTTCCATTTGTGAAGGGATATCCTAGTATAACAGTTACAACGATTATTATTACTAATAATAATATCACCTCTATTGCCAACAGAGTTTTGTCAGCAATATAAGTTACACGTGTCACATGTGAATATTTGACTTCATCCATTTGTTTTACCAAAATATTCCTCTGTGAAACTATATTAAGAGGAGATAGAAATTTTAAAACTTGTTAGAACATAGGAAGGAGAGCTCCATATTCATCTGATGAATATTTAATCACTTCAAGATATGACGATGAAGAAACAAAATTAGTTTCGATTACTACTAACTTCCCTTCATTCTCTGAGTATATCACATGATCAGCATTAATGATTTCCATCTGTTCTACTTGCCTCATATTAATTGAATATCTATTCCAATGAAGTGCGATAGCTAAAGATTCCCTCAGGTTCGATGTATTCTGTACTAGATAAGATTTGTACATGTAAGGTTCTGTAGCATGAGAATCAACTTTATCTTTTATCATGAGGCTGATTCTACCTTCTCGTAATTCATCCTTTATCCAGTTACGAAGATTTCTATCCCCGATTATCAGTACAGTATTAACATCCTCCCTGAAGAAGGATAATTGTCCTACTATTTTCTCAGGTATCTTCTTCTTCAGTATCATTGAAAATGTTTCTTTCAGATGATATCTTATCCTGACATCGAAAGCATCACAATACATCCATAATCTTTTATCACGAACTAGAGAAGGAACAGCGAGAGATACAAATTCGATTGCTTTATATATGTTAACATCGTGAGGTAGAAAATTATGATCTTTAATTCCAGAGATATCATACTCTTTGTATTCTCCTCCTGTTGAAACATATAACGAGAAGAATCCATCAATATTGCCAAAAGGGTCGTCTAATAGGTAGATCGAATATATCCAATTTATGAATTGAAGAACAACATTTAAAACGATTTGTCTCTTATCATCAATAGCACTACCGCTTTTGTACCACCCTAAAGGATCTGGTGGAGTGTTATTAACTTCATCGATTCCACCTATAGCATATACGAATATTCCATATCTGATGTCGAGTATAGGATACCATATTCCATGAGAATTGAAACCTGAAGGGCTGATATGTTTGAATATATCTAAGATTTCTCTAACATTAGGTTGAGGAGGCATAAAATTTCTCTCGTTCAACATAGGAATGTTAACGGGCTCTGAAGGTATTATAGCTATGAAAATCTCAATATCGTTAACCTTGGTCAAGAATCCTCTTACTTTACCATAGTTATCAATATATTGGTGTGTTGCATATGATTTGAGAACATAACCATAGAAGTATACAGAAGAGTATAAATCTTCTCGAAGATAGAATTTAGTCTTCGATTGTTCTGCTATACTCCACGTATAAGTTCCATGAGCTCTGAGGAATAGCGAATGTAAGGGTTTAATCTTATGAGAGTATACTCTTACAGTAGAGAATATCAGTTCACATTGTTCTTCATCTTTATAGATCATAACTACATTTCTTTTCTTGTATGGTTTGATATGATGTATTCTATATCTTGGTATTTCAAGTTCACCTTGTTTGGTGAATGTATAGACTGTCACTCCAAACAGTTCTTCTAATACTCTAAAATGTAGTCTTGGATCTAGAAATACACTTACATCCTCAAGATCTTTTCGTATCTCTTCCTCGGCAAGATCATACAATTCTTGTTTCAATACACCTAAGTTGATCTCTTGAGCCATTTGAACTCTTAAATCATGTACATACTTCAATTTATCTTTAGCATTATTGTATTCTCTATCCATGACAGCTTCAAGAAGACATTGGAGAAAACTAGATTTGGAATCGATCATCCCTAATCTTCTATACTCAACATCTTTCTGCTCATCTCCTACCGACACGAGTTTATCAAGCTTAGGAGAGAGAACTCCTTGAATAAGAAAGGGTAATATCTTACTTGTTAGTGTAATTTTCTGACTTGATTTCTTTTTCTTGATAGCTTCTCCTGCTCTCCACTTCTTTATGGAAACATCTTGTTTTGCAACGTACAAACATGGCACATGAGAATACACATTAACACTTTTTGTTCGATTCGGTTTTACCCCAACGAAAGGATACTTAACACTACCAATGAAATAATAAAATTCACCATCTATATTAGGAAACTTGAGAACATTACCTTTTCCCTTGTACACTTTAGCTTCAGATTCTGATATCGATATCGGTTGGTTCGAAGGAGGACATAATCTGGCGTAACCCGAAGCAAATAGTACATCATCTAATTCTGTTAGACGTTGGAGTTTTGTTTTTGGTTCTCCTATTTTTCCACTTCTTCTCTTTCTAGCGGATGTAGTCTTTTGCTGTACAAATGGTTTTGCAACAGTTGGAATGTAATTATCCAAGAGGAACGAGTATTCGTATTTGATCTCGTATCTATCATATATAGTAATTAATCTTCTCATAGTTTCAATAAATGATGTTATGATATCTATGTTATCACTATCGCTGACAGTAAAGTTGATCATATTCTCCCTTTCCTTCGATTCGTAATTTACAAGTTTAGTAGTAACCTTTCCACTCTTAGATTCATTTCTAGATTCAATTAAGAATTTATCTCCAGGTTCAGTATACATATATTCTACGTTGCATCTTAGAACACTTTTCTTTCTTTCGGTAGATGTGTCATCATATGTCTTATAACCAGAAGTAGTTCCCATAGTTGATGTAAACTTTAGCTGAACGTGAGTCTTGATAGTACTAGTACTATCATCAACATAAAGATACTTATTTAGAACAGAATCATTGAGAATTACATCTAGAAATGATGATCTATCGAATTCGACACTGTATATGGCAAAACTACCCCTTATCTTGGTCTTTTTGGTCTGAATGAGTAGAGACGAGAATGCATTCTCGAGTAGTTCAATAGTCCTTATCTGATATATCTCTTGGACAGTGAGTTCAAGTTCATTCGTCTTTACAGTATAAGTCGCCATCGAATAAATTGATTTTTCTATCCATATGTTGATGTATATCTTTCCCGGAATAGCTGTATTACTAGCTGATAATATCGATCTTTTGATACCACTCCGATAAACCTTACTATAAACGTTTTCACCAGATTCCCTATAGTAGATAAATGGTATCCCCTCTGACACTTTCATCTTATCGAACAGTCTTATTCCATCCTTAGGACGAATTTCGAGAGAGTATATTGATCTAAATGATGATATTATGAATGCTGTTGACTTAAAAAGTTCTAAATCAATGATAACATTTTGATATCCAAGGAGTTTACTCAATAACTTCATATCATTTCCACGAGAAATGTATTCTTGTCGAACCCAACTCTTGTATCGTTCTGCAACGTTATACATTCCATCGTTGATAAAATCCTTTATTTCATCAACATTCAGTCTTATACTGAAGTAGAGCATGGCTACATTGATTTTATCAGGCCAATGAAAGCTCAGAAGTTCATAGATCTGGGAAAGAGTTAATTCGTCATCGATTAGTTTTTTCATTACATCATGGATGTTTCTCCACTCTGAATATAAAGCTGCTGAACAACCGTCCATAGAATATCCTTCATCTTTGAGAGTTCTAGCATGTAGATATTGAGGATTATTAAATCCTTTCTCTGAAAGTTCTTCAATAGTGTAGCCTTTATTAATGATTAGCTCTCTTAATAACTGTCTGTGTTCATTGTATTCTGGTGTCCATCTAATAAGATGATTGATGTTAGTTGATGATGTTAAGATAATAAGTTTATACTTGAGAGATGTCTCATCATCGAGCTCGTTTCTACATGCCATTCTGGAGGCTTCTGAGTGAAACTCACTTAGAGTTTTGTCATACTTCTCAAGCTTCTCAGGCTCCTTAATCTTCTTATAATCAAGTAGTGTGTAAATAGCGATGATGTATTCATCTGGACTAAGTCCACCTATTTCGAGAAATAACTCCCACCCTGATCTCGATGCGTTGATATTAGTATTTTTGTCGAATAAATGAGTTATATCTCTGCCTTTGAACCCCCCTTGATTAAGTCCTTGTTCCCTCAAGTCTTCGAATGATTCCATGATATTTCTTTTAGCTCGAGAGTAATATTTTATAGTAGATCAATTTTACTTCTGTGATTTCAGACATGAATACTAATTAACATGTCGATAGAATATTAGTAACAATCAAGCTACTGCAAATGATATAAGAGTCCAAAATATAGTATTGCATAATGGAATAGCAATAAATAGTTGTACTAAGGTCATCGATCTATTAATTGATACATTGAATTTATGAGATGCTTCATGAAACGTTCAAAGATCAATTTTATTACTACGATCTTATCAGATTATGTGAATTAGAGTAAATTATGGGACTAAGCAACAGTAACCAAACTATTATAAATGATGTAGACCACCAAAAAACCGGAGAAGGTTGCGATGAATGAATAATTATCAATGACCCTAGCATAACAATGAATAATGCTATTAAACTTCGATATTTCCTTATTAATCGACACATTGAAGTATTTAAAATTAAAACATATTTTCAATATAATATCATTTTTATGGACAGATTCCTACTACATCCGCAGTTATAATTCTCTTTATAGAAGGTCTTCTCAGATTGTAATCGTAGAACGATATATCATTTATTGCTGTTGTTCTAAAGATTAGTCCTGAATATGTTAATATTTCAGTTCCTTTAAGACTTCCTATATCTTCTATGAACAGACATTTCATATCTTTCGTGATAGTGAACATGATTATGCAATATTCACTATTACCAGACATGTATCGTGGATTGTACGAACAGGTCATAAATCCTTGTTCCACAAATTCATCTCCTGGAAGCGAATTCTGAGGTACACCAATTGAATATATGAATACTGTAAAGTCCCTTGTGTTATCAGGTGCTGAATTTAGAGCATTGACAATATGAGTACTACCCAAAGTTTCCCGAGTTTGATATTCTACATATGCTAATATCTCATCTACAGTGTTCTCAGATAATTCAGACACATATATCTTTCCGTTATTATATGTCTCTTGAGATACTAATCTATTCTCGACGTTTTCACACATACATTCGATCGATGATGAATGAACATTTAGATATTTACTTCCATAGTAGAGATCATCTAGTGACAACCATGAATTACTACACTCATCTAAGATCTTAAGTCTTAGAATATCTTGATACCCCTTGTCTATCTCTACATCTTTCCATTCGATATCAGATTCATCTAAGATGATCTTACCTCTTGAATCCAAGACCATTGTAACGTCTTCCATAGTTATTTCTTGATGTAAGTATTTCTTATTTACATCATTTCTCTAATACAAGTGCTATCTAAAACCTTGTATTCTACTTCTCGGAGTAAACTATTTAAAACGTTTACTTTGTATAATAAAGATGAAGATAGCTATCTTAGGAGGAGGATTGGCTGGTTTGAGTGTAGCACATAATCTTATTAAATGTGGCTTCAATAATATCACTATTTATGAACGTAATTCGAGTACTGGAGGAATGGCACGATCAAAGAGATTGAATGTGAAGGATAAAACTTTCAACGCAAAACGAGTGAAAAGAATACCTGAAAAGGAATTACCTTTTAACTATTCATGGAGAATAGTTGGAAAAGAGTATCGTAATCTCAGAAATACTCTCAGAGAAATTCCAATAGATGATGGTAATGTAGAAGATTTACTTGTTGATGTATCCAAACATTGGTTTATTATAGATAAGGAGATTATTGAAATGGATGTATCTATATCCACCATTTTCAAGTTCTATGGTAGACTCAAAACACTATGTTTCACAGATCTAATTAACATATCTAGAGCATATCTATATTCTATTATTACATGTAATGAGAGAATAGATACACATGATGATCAAACATGGATTTCCTTTGTAGGTCCATTAAGTAAAGATGCTTATATGATGTTGGTAGAATCATGTGGTCCTGTATTTGGAATCGATTATCATAAAGTTAATGCTACTTCCATATTGAGTACTTTAAATGGTGTATCTTTCTTTATACCCAATCACAATCAGGTCTTAAATACTACATGGGATGAAGGTCTATTCAAACCATGGGAATCTCATCTCAAAAGCTTAGGTGTCAAGATACGACTGAATACTACTATTATTGAAATAGAAATAAGGGATGATAAAATTATAGGTATTACTATAGATGATATATCAGAAAGGTTTCAAGAAGAAATCATTGCTGATGTATACTTCATCTGTTTACCTGTAGAGAGTGCTTATGATCTGCTTCGAGATAGTAAAATGGGTGACTCTTTATGTCATCTCAAGAATAATTCAAAACAGTTGATGACCAATTTAACTGTGTACTTCGAAGAGAGAATATACATGGGAAATGAAAAATCGTGTATTTATCTTCCAGGAACGCCTTGGAAAGTTATCATACAACCATGTGGAGAGATATGGAAAGATAATATCAAAGCTAAGTATGGTGTTGGGGATATATGGTTTGTAGGTATCTGTTGTCAACATTGTAAAGGTACTTTGCATGGTAAGAAGTTTTCAGAATGCTCTATCGAAGAGAGTATTCAAGAAGTATTATATCAAATGTACTCACATGGTCTTGATAAATATCTTACTACGGAATCGGGTAAGAAGTTCTCAAAAGTGAAAATACTAAATAGTAAGATGTGGGAAAGTTTCCATGATGATTTCAAAGGTCATATATACACAACAGAACCTAAATTTTCCAATAATGTCGACACTTTGAAGTACTCTCCTTCACCTGAATGTCCTGAGATAGATAATGCTCATTTTGCTACATCTTATTGTAAGATGAGCAGAAAGATCTTTTTGATGGATGGAGCATTTGAAGCTAGTGCTATGGCTTGTAATGCATTCTTGGATAAGATAAATAGTAATGTTAAGAGAGTTAAAGTGAATAAGACCAAAGCTAGATTTCGTTCTTTAGAAGGGTTAAGGATCATCGACAGAATTATGTTTAAGAAAAGATTACCCCCATTGAGTAAATACGTTCATCCTCTTTTTATCATTATTGCTTATTTCATGATTATAGGGACATTGATATTCAAAGTATTCTCTTTTTAAAAGATAACCATCTTTAAATGAATTTAGTTTTCACGATAGCATCAGGTATACTCTTAGGCTTTCTAATAATCTTATTTATATCATTCATCGCAATTATCATAGTATATGCATGCTTTCGAGATCCAATGTTAGAAAGAAATATATTTGTAGTTAATGATGATAAAGTGATTATTGAAAAGGAATGAATTTAAAACAAAATTGATCTATTGAGAATATGATTGCGAAACTACCAAAGATGAATGAGAATAAGACATGCGAATCTATTCTGGTATCTGAACCCATAGATTCTTCATGGAGCTTAGTTAGAATAGCTATAGATAGACCACCGGTAGGTTGGAAAGATTTCTTCTCTCGAAAGGATGTACTCATCGAGCTGGAAGCACTTGACAACAGATTAAGTTCATTGGGAGCTTATTTCCCTGAGAAGAAGAATATCTTCAAAGCATTTGAACTAACTCCACTTGATAGTATTAAAGTAGTAATCTTGGCTCAAGATCCTTATTTTAATACTTCCAAGATAGATGAAAAATGCATAGCCACAGGATTAGCATTCGATGTAGGACCATTTAATCCTATTCCATCTTCTCTCAATAACATGTTTAAAGAATTGAGTGAAGATTTATGTATCATTAAACCTTCGTGTGGTGATCTACGTTCATGGGCTATTCAGGGCACTTTCTTGTTTAATATGTGCTCAACTGTTAAACCTGGTAAGGCTAAGAGTCACGGTGGTATCTGGAGAGGTTTCTCATTGAAAGTTCTTAACAGGATACTGATAGTTAATCCTAGTGTACTTTTTGTACTCCTCGGTAAAGAAGCACAATCTGTCAAATCAGATATAAGGAGTAGATTCTCTACTATAGAAACCAGTCATCCCAGCGGATTGAGCTGTTCGCGGGGATTTCTAGGTTCTAAGATCTATTCACAAGTTAATACTTATCTTGAAGCTAATGGTGTAGAACCTATTATTTGGGAGTTATAGAGTTTTAAAACCCTCTATTACCCCTTATAATGATCTATGGAGGGAACTCTGATATATTCCATTAAAGAATCTGAACTGTCCAAATTGTGTTGGTCCTTGATTTTCAATTTCTGGATCTCCTCCGATATACAAAATTGATACAATTGAAAATATTACAATGTCAAAGAAAAGATGGAAAAGGAAGATGAACGTCTAGAATATCTACGGAAGTACAGCATTCTCCAAGAAGAGCATCCGAAAGCTTATTTACCTCCTATGTACATAACTGATACGATTGAAAAGATCAAGGTTGGATTCTATACCGCTGAGAAAGCGTTCCAACTGAACTCGATCTTTAATGCTCTTCGTAAAGATCCGAACAATCGTGACAAAACATATGAAGATATAATCGACGATTATATAAAGAAGAATCAGTTGAAGACGTAGGACAAAATACTAGAAATTGCAAGGAATATCAAAGCGCAACATTTTAAAAGTCACATCAATTCCTCTTATCTCGAGAAAACATTATACACACAATTAGTCGCTACCTACCCATCTCCTCTATTACCTCTTATAATGATCCATGGAGGAAGAACAGGTAATTGAAACAGTTGACTTCTATCGGTTACTCCATCTTGTGTTCTACCTCCTACTACTAAAAACCTCGATACTCTATTCCCTCCGAACTCTGAGGAGTTCTCTTGAGAAAGAGGTAAAGCTCTGAAATTCGTTCGGAATCCAGGCATACTAGTAGTGATTTGCCATGCGGATTTTCTACTTTTGGTAGGGCCTAATATTGGATCTCTCTGATATCTTCCATTAAAGAACCTAAATTGGCCGAACTGTGTTGGTCCTTGATTTTGAATTTCTGGATCTCCACCGAAGAGAATAAGTCTTCCTCCAGTTATTAAAGTTTCCGGAAATAACTCCCCACCGGCATCTCCCTGAGCCATAGGTATTGCGAGAGTTAGGATGTTATCGGGAATTTCGGATGGATTGTTCTCAGTATCTATCCACTTCCAATTACATCTAGAGTCTCTGATGAGTAATTGAACATCTCTCCTTATCCTACCTCTTCCGTCTCTCCCTCCGCATATGACTATTGAAGCACAATTTGACACGCCAAACGATGTTATCCCCGCATCTCTCCAGAAAACCCTACCTACTAGAGGATTTGTCCTAAAAAGAGGTAAGTCAGG
>SDBT01011232.1_pt1 | contig 14427 bp, 15 predicted proteins | sample 2277101 | NCBI WGS metagenome assembly SDBT01 (sample SAMN10404973, study PRJNA504765) | marine sediment metagenome | isolation source: marine sediment core GS10_PC15, 103 cmbsf | place: Arctic Ocean: Southern Knipovich Ridge | collected 2010
ATGAGTTTTGATATATTCTATTATATTCTTGTTTTTAAAATTATTAAACATCCAAGATATACGCTCGATCCAGGGATCGTCCTTAATATTCAATCCAACACGGTGAGCTGCTCCTAAAAATAACAATCTGTCGGAAATATAATTAAGTGCTTCTGTAAAATTACTCATCCCTGGAATATAAGGTTCATTCTCCCACGTACCATCGCTTAACTGTCCACTAATTTCTCCTTTCCAAAAATTATAATATTTTCCATCTTTGTTTATAAGTTGTTCTTTAGCTTCTATTAATTTAGGTTTTTCATCTGTTAAATATTTAACTATATCTAAATATTCTTTTTTCTTTGCAGTTCTTAGGGCATAATCATAGTCAGAACGAATATTGCCACCAATTTTCAAAGCTATAATCACTTGATCTAATCTTCCGTGCTCTGCTCCAACCTGTAAATATCCTTGAGCATTGGAAGGATTTATTTTTCTAAGATCTTGAATATAATACTCTGACCAACTTCGGTCTCCCTTATATTTTCTTAATATATCTCCGGGAACATATCCAAACCTATTAAACACTCGGTTCATCCAAAATACCTGATCATTACATAGGGTGTTTGCTTGTTTGTTAACTTGACAAACTTTCACCAGGTCATTATCTTCTAATTTATTAAGTATCTTTCTATCAACATCTTTATTTCCAGTCAACATAGTTTTGATAAAGTTAAATAATAAAAAACAAATAAAAAACAAACAAAATAGATATAACCTATTTTGTTTAATTATCACAAATACTAAGTCTTTTGCATAAAAGTAAGTATTTCTCTTATTTGTGGTTTCCTAGTAGGAATTTTATGACCTTTTTCGTGTTTTAATAAACTTGTTTCTTGATAATGTGTTGGATTAAACTTTGGTAAAACAATGGTATCAATATCAGATACAACACCTAAAATAGGAATGTTAGGATTATATCTAAGAAACTTGGGATTGGCCACTAACGAATAACCAGAAAGTATGACCGCGCATTTTATATTAGGGTAATTGTTTAAATCCCTATACCCTAAAAATGTGTCAACTACATTTCCTCCTTGACTAAAACCTAATAGAACATTGATATTTTTTTCTTTAATTATTTTACCTATGTCATCTAATGTATCATTCACTAAATCATATTCATATGGAATTGATCCAATCTCTGCAACATCGAGTTGTCTGTTGTACCATGTTTTCCCACCTTGAAGACAATCATATTTTGCTTCAATGAAATGAAATTTAAGGTTGTATTGTTTTTCACCTAATTTGATAAAATGTCTAAGTAATCCTCTAAATACTTCTTCTGTTTGATTACATCCATGTAAGCACAAAACATTAACTGGAGTTTCCATCACAGGGTTTTTATTGATATCATTAATAAATATGTTTTAATATCAATAATCAATATATTTGTTTTGTTTTTATTTGAACTAAACAAAACTAACTATAGGTGGGCAGATTAGAGATTTCATTGTTCAAAACTGATAGGAAAATTGGCAAGTTAATAATAATAATAATAATAATAATAATAATAATAATAATAACAAAAAAAACCAACAAAAACACCAACTATTATGGAATTTAACCTCAACTTAAATCCACAAAACACTATAGGACAGATCAAAGATATGTTACGTCAGGGTGGGTTTGATGTCAGAACTGCTAAATTAGTTTTCAATAATGGAGTACAAAGTAATCCCATAATATTTGAAACTGATACCTATGACAATCATAATTTCGTTGGTAACATTTATATAATTGGGGTTAAGATAATTGCACAGAAAGAAACAGTCCTTCCTCCTCTACCAACAATGACTCCTGTTGTAAAACATGGACTACATGATTATAATATTCGTTTAAAGTTAAAAATAACTAACGATAATTATGATGATGATGATGATGAAGGAATTGAAGATAAAGGAACTGAAGGTGAAATTAACATTAGATTGACCAGAATGAATCATCCACAACTGGTCGCTAAGTTATTGGAAAATATAATTTATAGATTTGGTGGTGCTCTGTATTATTATCTAGAAAGCGAAAATGCTTACACTGAGGAAACGCATGATCTCGATGAAACTTTCGATCGTTTTGAAGCTACTGAGAATACAGATAATATGAATGTACGTCTTCATTTTGAAGGTAGTGGTCATGTTGTTAATAATTATCTACTTAGACAATATTACATGGAAGAACTTCAAAAAATAATGTAGTGCCTATATATCAGATTAGAGATAACAAAGACAATAACAGTCTTTATTATAAAAATGATCAATATATTGATCATATTTGTTAAAAATTAACAGTAATAACAATAGAAACTATGAGTAGTAATACCACCACTACCAACCATTTCTTTAACGGACAATATATTGATGTATTAGTAGAAATGGCTAATGAACAAGGTGTGATTGGGTTTTGGAAAGTAGGTTCAGGTCACGGTTATTTGTCCCAATGGGCACATTCCGAATTCGATTTTATGGGAAATAAATTCTATTCTGCTGAGCAATTTATGATGTGGGAAAAAGCTGTTTTGTTCGGAGATATGAAAACAGCTAAAAGAATCCTTAAAACCAAATCTTCACGAGAACAAAAGAAACTTGGAAGAGAAGTTAAAGGTTTTAAACAAAAAGCATGGAAACAAAATCGTGAGAAGATTGTTATTAAAGGAAATCTTCTTAAATTCTCTCAAAACCCAGAACTCAAAGCCAAACTAGTAGGTACTGGTGAAAAAGTGTTGGTAGAAGCTAGTCCTGAAGATAAAATTTGGGGAATTGGGTTGAGACCAAATGACCCAAATATCAATGACCCAACTAAATGGAAAGGAGAGAATCTTTTAGGGAAATGTCTAATGGTAGTAAGAGGTTTGATAAAGTGAGAGGTGTTCTGACACCAACCAATAATAAAAATAAAGATTAAAATAATATGATATTATTATCATATTATTAAGTACTAAAGTTACCAGTTATTTGTTAGGTTATCTTAGTATTTTCTTTGATAAATTCCTCCCTTAATAACATTAATATTTGTCCAAGAATATTAGATCCATGTATTCCCCACATTCCTCCTGAATTCTCTCCTAGTATACCAGTTGTTTCACACAACAGATTTTTTAATTTTTCTGACGAGGTATATTTTGACGAACATGCTAAAACCATAATGTTTGTTTTAAAATCAGATGTATTTAAATCACCAGCATGTCTAACTTTATCTTTGTAATATAAGACTAAATCTCTATATTTATGTTGCCATTTATATTTTGTATATGTAAATTGATGTCCTAAATATTTAGCAATAGTTGGTGTATTTGAAGTTCTAATAATATTTCTCCATTCTTTTTCATATTCAGTCTCATTGCAGAATTTCAATGCCTGGTATATATGTTCACTTGTTTTCCAAATTTCATTATTATATAATATAGTTAGTTTTTCAGAAGTGCCATGTGGATAAAAATTAGATAAAAAATAATTATCTTCTTTGTGGGAATAGAATGTTGTAGTCATTTTTTAACGTTTTTAAAAAATAATTATTATTATCATTTTTGATAATCAGGTAGTTTATGTCTTTTAAATGACAAATCATTCCATATCAATATGATATTAATATATCATATTATTAAGTACTAAAGTTATCAGTAACATATATCAGTACATATTAGAATCAAAAAGAAATATATAAAATCCTTTGTCATGATCATGATCATGAAGATATTCACTACTGTTAGGTCTTAGAGATTCATTGATCTTATTTACACTAAAAAGACCTCCAGTTTGATTCGATATATATTTAACTGCCTCGTCTTTTGTTGTAAAACTCTTGGCTAAGATATATTTATTTTTCTTGTCATAAGCCCCTGCAACCCAAAAATCATCCCATTCATTAACGTCTGGACTATCCTCAACTTGATATATATTAGGCATTCTTCGTTGTTTTGATAACCTGTCAGTCTCATCTTTTGATACAAAAAAGAACTCACTCTCTCTACCCCACGGAGTATATGCATATCTATATGAAAGAGGTCTATATAAAGGATCTATATTTTTATAAGGAACTAAACCACTTTTAATATTAAGGCCAAAATCAACTGTCACTTTAGGATCAATTGATAAGCATGTATTCAATAGATTTTCGATAATATGATAACATAATGTTTTAATATCATCTTTCTCATATACATTAAAACCGAGAGCTCTATTTATAACAGTTAATATATCAATCCTTTTTTCCTTACAAAGTTTTAATATTTCTCTTCTTAATTTTATACATGCCATAGAATAATCACCGTTAAATTGTCCATAAGGATACACCATGTTATATAACAATTCTATCTTACGTTTGTTAGATGATGTTTCCATTTTAATAAATGTTTTTTTTTAATTTTTGTATATTTAATTAACAAAAACTTCAATTATTTATTTCGATCTATTGATACATAACTATTGATTCCATCCATATCAGTATATACTCCGATTACAGTTTTCTCATAAACAGAATTACCAGAAGTAATAGAATCATCCAATGGAAATTTAATATCTGACCATTTGGCTCGGTTCGGATGGTTGGTTTGGTGTTTTTTCTGTTTTCTCTTATATTGTTTTTTCTGTTTTCTATATTTATTTCTCTTATATTTATTTCTCTTACCTACCGTAGCAAAGAAACCAACTTCGGTTTGGGGTGTTTCGGGTGTATCATTATCAGATACACCCAACCAATCCCCTGTTAGATTATAACCATTACATCCATCCCCTGTTATTCCGTCAAAATGAGTTACTCTTGCTTTGGTAGGATCATTATCATAATGATATGTTCTCCAATTATATAATTCTTTATTTTCATTGTCCCAATCAACTAAATATCCTGCTTCAGAAAATGATCCTTTGCCTGGTTTTGGTTTATATCCACCACATATAGTATAAGAATCACATCCATTATACCATATTCCATAAGCAGTAATACTTATAGCATCATGTTTTTCAATTGCATGATATACTTTCTTCTTAATATCATATATAAAGGCTTTTCCTTGGATTTCATAAATATTAGTATTATTGTTATTGTTATCAGAAGTATTGTTATCAGAAGTATTATTACCATCAGTATCATAATTACCAACTACAAGTCCACCCATATTACTATGAGCAATTGTATTTAGTACCATAGAACTTGGTTCCAAACTCTGTGGTACCAAAGTTGTCCATTTTCCAGAACCATTTAACGGTCCTTCATAAAGACATCCAATAGTAGTTTCAGATTCTTCTGTTACATAATTACCAACAATTTGTATGGTGGTGTGTTGGGTTTTGATATTTTTGGTGGTGTTTTTGGTCCTATTGATCTTTTTACCTCTTCCGTTGTTAGGACCATATAGATTTGTTACTGTTACTGTACGTCCTATTTCAGAAGGATAATATAGTTCATACCACTTCCCATTTCCACAAACACGTCCTTTGTACACAAAAGATTTAACTCGTTGGTCAAGTTGGTCAGGAGCTGGTTCATAAAATCCGCAAATATATACGTGGTCAGGATTAGACCTAACTCCTCTGATTCCTGTTAATAATGTCTTTCCACCTATTACTGAATCTGGATAGTTGAAGGTTTTGTATCTTCTCATTTGTATATAATATAAAATTATTATAAATTTTATATTTGTTGGTTGGTTGGTTTTTAGTATCTTAACTATTTTTATTATTTATCTATTCTTATCTTAACTATTACCATCTGATTTTTTGAGCAATGGATAAGAAAATTTCCATTGACTGTTATTTATTTCGGTTTTCCAACAGATTTTATGATTGAAGTTTTGAGAGATTGACAATCCTGCCGCTATCCCGACACAAAAAGGTACCACTTTACTCATAATGTTTTATTAAACTAACTATAATTTATATTTGATCAATTATATACTGACCAAAACCCAACTGACCAAAACCTAACTGACCAAAACTTAACTGACCATTCCCAAAAACTGAATAAGTATTATAGTAATAACTATATTATTATAATATTATTATGAAAAAAGCTTTAGGTCAATTAAGCCGAGGTTTTCACAAAGAATCACTAATTTTGGATGATATTCTTCCTCAGTTGAGAGAAATATTTGAACAGATCAAACAAATAAGATCTCAAAAACCCCAACCAGATAAAAATCGCTCAGTTAGGGATTCTGAGAAAAAACCCAATCATTGTTTAAATATGATTGTTAATATGGCAACAGATAACATAGAGTTTATGACAGAGGTTTTTGTCTGGGCTATATTCTCAGAATCTCTAACCGAACAGATGTGTACTGCTATGGTTAAATCCCTTGTCAAGGTAGGAAATATTGACAAGGCAATAGAATTGGTTGGTAGTTTGGTTGGTCAGGGTGCTGAAACAACCGAGAATCCCGAAACAACCAATGAAACCACTGATGGACCCAACCTCTCTGTTCATATCAGAACATTTCTTCCTATTGTTAGATCTGATTTAACACTATTTCAATATACAATCACCCTAAATCTGATCAAACTATCAGATATCACACCTAGTACCGAACTATTTTCGTTGCTCATTTGGAAAGCACCTAAAAATATACCCAACTCTATCTTCACTGATCTCATCAACTGGGCTGGACAACACTGTGATGTAATAGATAATCCGAACAGTCCAAGTACCCAAAGCACCACCCAAAGCACCACCCTAACCACCTTGACCGATGGAGTTTGTGATAGCTGTGGTTCTCATATGCAAATTATTCACCTCAGTTCAGAACAGAGAGAACTAATGTTGAATTCTGTTTTTGGTAACTCGACTAATCCTCCAATAATCAAATGGATCCATAACAGAACCCAGAACAGAACCTACGATATTGTAATTGATGGTGCTAATGTTGCTCACTTTAACAATTCACCTTTTGACCCTAGAAAAGTAACCACCATGATAACAAAAATCAATAAAGCATATAAAAACCCAAATATTTTGTTAGTTTTTAGTATATGCCGTAAGAAGAAGACAAATTTCATGATTAAGAAATGGTCAAATGTTGATGTGTTTTACACCAAATCTGGGACCAATGACGATTTAAGTTGGTTATACGCGTCTATCTATTATCCTGACATCTGGTGCATTACCAATGATCAGATGAGAGATCACGTGTATTATAAGTTTACCGAAGCAGTTGGTAGAAACGTAATTGATCTATGGATGGACCGAAACATTGTTAGTTTTAGGATAATCAAAGATAGGGGAAAAAGAAGAACTACCACCCAGATCAGTTTGGATATACCTCTGGACTATTCTATCAGACCACAATGCACTGATGACACATATCACATCCCAGTAGGACCCAACAAATGGTACTGTGGTAAGTTAGGTTAGTAACCCAACAAAAATAAAAATAACATATTATACTATAAGGTATAATATGTAACAAAATAACAAAGAAAAATTTTAGAGAACCTTTGATGGTTTATTATCTACAATTATCGTATTCAACTTGACTACTTATATGGTAACATGAACCTTTTCTAACATTTGTTTTAACAACATAAAAATTTGGTCTGTTGTTGGATGATCGTTTTTGATAAATTTCTACTGAATAATTATCAGTTGATTTCCAACAACTATTTAATACATGAGTTTTTGATAAATCAAAATTAACATTGATTCTATTTGTTTTATGGCATATTTTACATAAATTACTCATAATCACGGTTTTTAATGCTGTTATCTGTTTCTTAATATCTGGTTTTTAATCCCTGTTTTTTAATCAATTTGTCCATCATAAAACTGATTCCCAAATACGATATTTAATATTTGATTAATTATATTATGAATGATATAGATTCTTTGAAATTATTTTTAGCAGGAATGGGATTGTCCGAGGAGGAGGTTGATACACTCAAAAAGGATAAAGGAGATCTGTGTTCTCACTGTAAACATAGGAAAACTGGAAACTGGGCTTATTTTGTACCTTGTCACCACTTTGTATGTTATAATTGTCTAGATTCTTTGTATGATAACTATATTCTTACTGATGCTTCAACAATGTTTGTTTGTCCTTTCTGTCAAGTAACTGTAACTGATTGGACAAATAAGTTAAAAAAGGTGAATCAAAGAGTCATAAAGAATAAATAGAAATCACAAAATTAACTTTATTTATCTAAATTTTCATTCTAAGGTACTTACCTTTAAACACTTATTTTTCATTTTTGAATGTTTTATTTTACCATATTTTATGGTAAAATAAATTGATAGTTTTATCTTTTTAACGATTTTTATACTTTATATTTTCTGTTAATCTGATAAATAGTTAGATCAAGAAAGTTCTATAAATTTTATTATTCTCAGTATAACTTATTCTCGAGGCGAAAGTCCTACCGCAATAAAAGCTATTCCTATTATTCCGACAGCCATACAAGATGTAATTCTAATAGTACGTGATAATATTATGTTAATCGACGGCTTATCTTTGTTATTATCACAGATTGTTTTATGAAAAGTATTTATAGCAAGTTCTAGAGTAACTGCACCCACTAAAAGAGAAAATATACGGTTGTCAGTTTCAGTTGTTTCAGTCATTTGTATTTATATTTGTATATGTATTGTATATAATACATAATTAAAAATATAAAAATTCATTTTTAATGATACCAGAAGAACTTTATTTATATTTATATACCCACCCAACCCAACCTAACTACTTATATTCTGCTATTCGGATTCTAGGATCATTCGATAAAATTTTATTAACTTGGTCGTGTCTTATCTGATAATTCTTATAAATAATAGGAATAACTTCAGTCATAAAATTACTAAGAGTGTAATTGGATTTGGATATTACATTTATAATTTTTGATATATCATCATTTATATGATTGGGTCCAACTGTTATCAGATCTCTAATATTACTGAACTTCTTATCTGTTACTGTTTGAAGATCAATAGAATAATACATAGTTCTAGTATCAAAATATAAATAATAAGTACCTAATTTATAAATCCGAGGGACCACTGGATTTGCAATTATTACATTATCATCATGACGATCTCCTAAAACAAAACCATAGTGTTTTATCAAACACGCATTAGAATACATCATCTCAAAGACTAGATCAGGACCAAAAGAGTATTTTGGTAACTTATCTAATGATAATCCTTCTATCTTACTCATAATAATATAATTCCCACAATCAACATCACTATCTCCAACTATAAAATCATAGATCCTATTATTAGATTCACCAGTATTCCATTTCTTCCCAAGTACTTTAAAATTATCTATCTGAAACATAGATTTAATCTCCTCCAAACAAGGTTTTCCATAAGTCTTTATCAGATTAGTATCAACAATATCCGTGTTGGCATAATGGAGTAACAGATCTGGAACTACCAATTCTTTAGTTCCATATAGGTTATAAGTAATTTTATCATATGGTAGATCACAAAACTCTAATCTTTTTTCTACTCTGTGTTCTATGTTATCAAAATGTCCTTTTTGATAGAACATACAACATTTTCCATACATATAATATATAGGAAAATTATAACAAATTCCTTGGGCATTTAACATTGTTATTATTCTCATTATATTGGCTTCTTTAATATATTCATTACACCCAACAATATCTAATATATCTCCTTTACATAATTTAATAGCAACCGATTGGTTCTTCACCATCCCAAGAGAAGGTACATTTTTATTAGATTTGGCTTCTATCAGATAAGAACCACCTCCTTCACCGAAAATACCAACTAATTCAAACATATTATCAAAGTTTTCACATCGAGAGTCAGGATTAATTATCTCTTTCTCCAAAACTCTGACTGATGGTGGTTTAGCTAGCATTTTTATCTATAAAAATGATTCTTAATACTGTAAAAACAAAATATAACCAAATAAATATAACCAAATATATAAATAAATAAACACCAAATAAATAAAATTCAATGATATTAAATGTTGTTTTGATTGCTGCAGGAGGTGGAAATGATACGTTCTCAATAATTCCATTAGCTAAACATTTTATAAATAAAGGTAAACGAGTATCTATATTTGGTGTTGTAGGATTTACACCATTTCATACCAATATGAACCCAATAATGAACCCAAAATTAACCCCAAATTTAACCGAAAAACCAATAATGAACCCATATAATTTAAGAAGATTCATGACATATATAGACACTAACAATGATGGTACCAATATTAAAGAGATTAAAAATAACGAATGTCTAGTACCAGAAGTAGTTAAAAAATTAGAATTACATGTCGATAAATATTTAGTTATATCCCCAAAATACCAACCAAAATATATAAGTAATAAAATAGATGAAATATTGTCGGAATTATCTTACAAACCCTGTGAAACGAGTATTATTGTTGCTGATTTTGGTGGAGACATTTTAACAGACGGTATTTCAACTACATTTTCACCAGGTTTAGATAGTTTTTCTCTCCAGGTAGCTAATTATATGAATCATAATTACAAAAAGGAGGTTTTCTTATGTTTTCCTGGTGTTGACGGAGAACTTCCTCCTAGTTATATGCGAGATATAGTTACAAATTTATCGACCAGAACTATTCCAATAGACAAAAAATTATGGAAAAGTAGTTTAGTAAGTATTTTTGATATTATTGGTAAAAGAAGACCAGGAAACACAATTCCAAATATGTTAAAAATTATAGATAACAAAGAAGTAACATCTTTTAAAAAAAGATTAATTGTTAGAAAAACATCGATTATTAAAGAATATGATTTAGACATAGACTATGATCTATGTGAAAATATCCATGTATTTTCATTAATTGACGTTATCAAGTTAAATCCATTTTCTAGAATAAAATATACTGATTTATTACATATGTTCACTAAAATTCATTCTATCTACAAGTCTCATGATAATTCTAAATATGATTTTGATAAATATGAGAGTCATATTTGTACTGATTTTAATCTACAATATATAGTTATGGATTCACAGAATAAATATACGTCAATTAATCTAAATAATGATCGTACAGTAATACAAATAGCAGTTTTTCCAGAATCGTATAAAAAAGAAGATATTATGAATATTATTCCTGAAATTATATTAAATTTAACAACAAAAACAGTTAATAGTCTTTTGTTTGACAAGGATCAATTCCTTAAATATAATTTGTCTGATTATTTGTCTGATAATATTGATGCTGATTATATTGATACCGAAACCGAAACAAAAAGTTATTATGATGATTATATTTTGGTCAGATTAAAAAGTGATATTTAATATATTTTATGATTAAATCATTAATCATAACATATTACTATGCCAATTTTATGGTATAATAAATCCAGAAGGTCTTTATTTACAATAGAGAATAATCATCCTTATAACAAAATAGGAGATGGACCGGAAGGACCTGAAGTAAGGATTATTAGTGAATATTTAAACAAAACTTGGACTAACCGACTAATTGTGATGCTTGGATGGGACCAAAAATCAAAGTTTAATCGTAAACCAATCAATGGATTAGAATTAGTTAAAGTTCCTTGTCGTGTAGTGGGTGTATTTCCTAGAGGAAAGCTAATTATAATTGAGTGTATCAATGCCTCCAACCAAACTATTTACATGGTATCACAATTAGGAATGGAAGGAAAATGGGTTCATACTAAAGAAAACCATAGTAATTTTCGCATTTATTTTGGTGATCTAAATGTAGATCAGACCAAATATATTATTACCGATAAATGGTTCTACGATGACAGTAGGCATTTTGGTCATTTCAATATATATTCAGATCTAACTAATGTATTTAAGAAACATGGACCTTGTCTACTAACAACATCATTGGTTACTAATGGTTTGATAAGTCTTGAATCCCTCCGCCCATACCAATTAATAGTTTCTATTGAATTATTTGTTAGTAAAATAACATATAACCGTATTAAGACTAAACAAATATGTGATTTTTTAATGGAACAGAAATATTTATCAGGGGTTGGTAACTATATTCGAAATGAGGTTCTATACAGAGCATCTATGAATCCAATGAAAACATTAGAGTCATTCAGTTCTAAAGATATTACTAAATTATATAATGTCATTATGGAACAAATGTTATTGTCATATGGAGCTCGCGGACTTACTATCAAAAGTTATTGGGATCCAGAAGGAAATGCTGGTAAATGTCCACTTCAAGTTTATAACCAAAAAAATGACCCATATGGTAATCCAGTTGAAAAATTTAAAGATAAGGGTAAAAGAATGGTTCATTGGGTTCCATCAATTCAAATAGGTTAGTAGTAGGTTGGTTGGTTGGTAGGTAGGTAGGTTGGTTAAATAATAATAACAATCTAATGATTATAATATAACAAAAAAAATATATTTTTATAATTTTTAATATACAAATACAAAAATGGAAAAACCTTCAATAATTGTATTGAATTATAATAATAAACCTATATTACATGTTCCAATATATCGTAATGCTACTATCGCTCAATTGAAAACACTGATACATAACATAGCTACTCAAAATAAATTACCATATAATAAAATGGTGTTTATGTTTAATGATAATACTCAATTAGGTGATATTGTATTTACTACTAATCAATATGATAATATAACATTTAATAATTATGCAGACAAGTTAGGTGGTAGTAATTTGTATTTATATCAAATCCCAGTGACCCAACAAACTACCGTAACCCAAGCACCAAACCAAGTTAAATATTATGCTAGAGGACAACTTCAAAAACTACGAGTTACTGATTTAAAACAGATATTGGTTGCAAACAACCTACGAAAGAATGGTAAAAAGGCAGATTTAATTAACCGTATTTTATCATCAGATGATCAGATGAAAAATAAAAAGGGTGAATATTATAATCTATATAGAGGTGAAATTGAAGGTCAAATATCCGACGGTATGTGGTCAGATAAACCATACTCTCGACACCATTATTATCCATCTTTAATGCAATATGTCGGTTATAGAATGTTGTTTCTTGGAGCTGCCCATGCTGGTGGGTTTAATATTAAAGATGATCCATGGATTAAGAGTATGGAATGGATATTGTTTGACAGGAATGCAACAGATTGGAAAGGTGCCAATGATTTCATTAAAAACAACGAATTCAATACTGTATTAGATGAATATACACAAAAACAAAACCAAAACCAAAAACCATATTGGATTAACATAGCCCAGGAGATGGTGAATAATAGAGGAAAAGCAAAACTTATATGGGATTATATAAAAGCTGGGCACTATGATTTAAAGACAGATTTGGAAGATTTTGGAAAATTCTATAATGCTTAATCGATTGACTCAAAAGTGATCTTAAATATATTAGTTATTAAATATACTTAATAACCAATATGGAAAAGGGTGAAGAAAAAACCACAGAAAAAACCACAGAGATTAATAATACTGAACAACCCAACCTAACCAAGTTTAACAATGCCATGGAACGAACCAAACAAACAATAAAATACGGATCTCCTTATGAAGCTTTGATCAAAGAATTTATTAAACCAGTAGATATTTTAAATTATCTTTTGATTGATGAAGCTTTGATTGGTGATGAATCTTTGAATAACGACGCTTATTTTAAATGTTTAATAGCATACAGAGCAGTATGTCATTTCAGCACAGATCAGATTATTCTTAACAATCCTAACAACGAATTAAATAACAAACCATTTATTACTATCATTTCTAGAGATGAATATGTTGCTATTTATAATCTCTCTGTTGCATCCAACGGAGAAGTAAATGGAAGAGATGACAAAGAAAGAATTGAGATTGCACGAAGAACCCAAAAAGTATGGCCAAAACTTATGATTGTCACAGATTTTTCGAAACTAATTCATCTTATTTGTGATTCTGATATTAATGCTAATCTCAAGGTGAAAGAAAGATGGATAATTGTTGCAGCAAGATCTACCAAAATTATAAGATCTCTAATGTTAAATCTTAAATCTAAACCATTTATAAGACATACTGATATTATGATCTGGTTGAACGCTGATTACTTGGAATTTTTAGAAAATATAAAATATAGCACATATGAAAACAAACTATTAAATAGATGCTTAGTACTGAAACTGCATGCTCCTCTCTATTGGGAAGGAGTTGGGATAAGTCTGTATAAACCTATAGTATCAAAAAATATAAACATATCTAACCCTTCGTTTGGATCAGATTTGATTAAAATATACGATGAATTATTTCCGAATCTATTTTCAGATGATATTCTTAATAGGTCAGATTTAATTTACAATCTAGGGAAATTACCTGAAATTATACAGGCTTATGTATTAGGATATCCTATCCATCGATATGTTCCAACACAAGAGATTATTAATAAAACTATAGAGTTGTTAAAAGAAGTCGGGAAAGATGAGTATTGTAAAATAATCAGAAACAAAAAT
>SDBT01011233.1_pt1 | contig 14427 bp, 11 predicted proteins | sample 2277101 | NCBI WGS metagenome assembly SDBT01 (sample SAMN10404973, study PRJNA504765) | marine sediment metagenome | isolation source: marine sediment core GS10_PC15, 103 cmbsf | place: Arctic Ocean: Southern Knipovich Ridge | collected 2010
GATCCGCAATCAAGTGGCGCGCCTCCAGATCGCCGGCGAGCGCTCGGCGGGTGCGGTGCATCTGCTCGACAACCAGTCCCAATGGCACCGGGTCGGCATCGTCTCAGGCGAATCCCGCGAGGCGGCCCAGCCTTTGCTGTCGCCAACCTATTACATCAAGCGCGCGCTCACTCCTTACGCCGACGTGCTGACGCCGAGCGAAGGCAACGTCTCCATCGCCATCCATGGCCTCCTGGAGCAAAGAGCCTCGGTCATCGTCCTTGCCGATATCGGCAAGCTCGTTCCCGCCACCGAGCAAGAGCTTGAAGGCTGGCTGGACACCGGCGGCGTGCTTGTGCGTTTCGCCGGCCCCCGCCTCGAGCAAGGTGGCGACGAGCTGCTGCCCGTGGTCTTACGCCGGGGCGGACGCTCCCTGGGCGGATCGCTCTCTTGGAGCACGCCTCAGCCGCTGGCGCCTCTCGAGGAGAAAACGCCGTTCCAGGGACTTACCGCCCCGCCCGACGTGACCGTGAACCGCCAAGTGCTTGCCGATCCGACCGTGTCGACGGGCGCGGAAGTTTGGGCGCGGCTTGCCGACGGCACGCCACTGGTCACCGCCTCACGCCGTGGCGACGGTTGGGTCGTCCTGTTCCATGTCACGGCCAATTCCGACTGGTCGAATCTGCCCATGTCGGGCCTCTTCGTGGAGATGCTCCGCCGCGTCGTCGCGCTCAGTCAAAGCAGGGCCGCGCCTGCCTCGGGCGAGGCGGGAGAAACGGCGGGTGCGGAAACCTCCCCAGCATCCAGCAGCGCCCTTGCGCCAATTCAGACCCTTGACGGTTTCGGCCAACTCACCGCGCCACCGCCGCAAGTCACGCCAATTTCGACCCAAGCGATCGGTACGGAGGCGCCGGGCCCCGATCATCCGCCCGGCTATTACGGCTCGCAAGGCGCCCCCCACGCCTTCAATCTCATCAGGGCCAAGACGACGCTCAAGCCCCTCAAGCCCGTCAAAGCCGCGGCGCGAGTTACCGGCTACACCTTGCGCAAGCCCCTGGCGCTTGAGCCCTGGTTCTACCTTGCCGCCATCGCGCTCTTTGCCCTCGACATCTTCGCCGTCCTGGCGCTCAGCTCAGGCTTCACCTTCAGGCGCCGCGAAGCCGCCGCTTCTGTAATGTTGATCGCCTGCCTGTTGCTACCGCTCATCGCCATGCCGGTCGCGGCGCAAACGCCCACCGACATGTCCGCCAGCGACGCCGCCGCGCTGAAGGCCTCGCTTAAGACCCATTTTGCCTACGTGCTCACGGGCGAGGCGCAAATCGATCAGACAAGCGAGCAAGGTCTCGATGGCCTAAGCAAGGTCATCGCGGCCCGCACCGCGCTCGAACCAGGGGTACCCATCGGCGTCCATATCGACACCGACGAACTGACCTTCTTCCCGGTCCTCTACTGGCCGGTGCGCGAGGACGCCGAGAGGCTGTCCGACGCCACCCTGGCCAAGATCGACGCCTATATGAAGCAGGGCGGCCTCATCATCTTCGACACCCGCGACCACGAAATATCGCTGACGAGCGGTAGCGCTCGGAACAGGGCGCTGAACCGCCTCATCGGCCGCCTCGACATTCCGCCGCTAGAGGCGGTGCCGGGCAACCACGTCCTCACCAAGTCTTTCTATTTGATGCGCACCTTTCCCGGACGCTGGGACGGCGGCACGCTTTGGGTTGAGGCGGCGCCCACCGACGAGGTCGAACGCTCCGAGCGCTCCCGCCGCACCGACGGGGTGAGCTCGATCATCATCACCTCCAACGACTTCGCCTCGGCCTGGGCGCTCGATTCCGCCAACCGCCCGCTCTATCCGGTCGTGCCGGGCGGCGAGGTGCAGCGGGAGATGGCGTTCCGCGCCGGGATCAACATCGTCATGTACGCCCTAACCGGCAACTACAAGGCCGATCAGGTGCATCTACCGGCGCTGCTCGAGCGCCTCGGACAGTGACGCCATGAGCTGGTCGGTCGAATTCATCCCCCTCGTGCCCTGGCCTGTGTTGTGGGCGCTTGCCGCCCTTGGCGTCTTGCTGATGGCGCTTCTGTTCTGGCGCCATCCCCGCGGTGCGGTCTTGCGTCTTGCCACTTACATGCTGCTGCTGCTGGCGCTGGCCAATCCGCATCTGAAGCGGGAGGACCGCGAGCCGCTCCACGACATCGTCGCCGTGGTGGTCGACGACAGCCAGAGCCAAGCCGTCGCCGGCCGCATTGGACGGACCGAGGCCGTGCGCAAGGCCCTGGAGGAACGGCTGAAGTCCTTGCCCAATCTTGACCTGCGTTTCGTGCGCTCGACCTCGACCGCCGAAGACAAGCGCGACGGCACTATGCTCTTCACCGATCTCGGCCGCGCGCTGGCCGACGTGCCGCCGGACCGCTTGGCCGGCGTCGTCATGATCACCGACGGCGAGGTCCACGACGTGCCGGGAAGCGCCGCCGCACTCGGGTTCGACGCGCCCGTGCATGCGCTCCTTACCGGCAAGCAAGGCGAGTTCGACCGCAGGCTCGAGCTTGTGCGGGCGCCCCGCTTCGGCTTCGTCGGCGGCGATCAGCGGATCGTGGTCAAGGTCACCGAGACGACGCCGAAGGCGTCCGGCAGCGTGAAGCTGACGATCAAGCGTCAAGGACAAGAGCCCGCCGTCGTCGATGCCCGTATCGGCGAGACGGTCGAGATTCCGGTAGACATCGATCACGCCGGTCCCAATATCGTGGAGATCGAGGCGGAAGGCGCTCCCGGCGAGCTCACCACCATCAACAACCGCGCCGTACTCACGATCGAAGGCGTGCGCGAGAATTTGCGCGTGCTGCTCGTCTCCGGCGAGCCCCATGCCGGCGAGCGGACTTGGCGCAACATGCTCAAATCCGATGCCTCCGTCGATCTCGTGCACTTCACCATTCTGCGCCCTCCCGAGAAGCAGGACGGCACGCCCATCAACCAGCTTTCGCTCATCGCCTTCCCCACCCGGGAGCTGTTCCAGGAGAAGCTCGATCAGTTCGACCTGATCATCTTCGACCGCTACCAGCGGCGCGGTGTCCTGCCTTTGCTCTATCTTGAGAATGTCGCCCGCTATGTGCTGCGCGGCGGCGCCGTGCTGGTCTCGGCCGGCGACGACTATGCCTCACCGCTGAGCCTTTACCGCACACCGCTCGGTAAGATCCTCCCCGCCGCGCCGACGGGCCGCGTGATCGAGGAGCCCTTCAAGCCCAATCTGACCGAACTCGGTAAAAAGCATCCCGTCACCAGCGACCTTCCAGGTGCGGCCGGCGACGAACCCTCCTGGGGACGCTGGTTCCGCGTCGTGGCCACCAACCTCAGCGATGCCGAGGTGCTGATGAAGGGAGCCAGGGACCGGCCCTTACTCGTGCTCGGCAAGCGTGGAGAGGGCCGGGTGGCGCTGCTCCTGTCCGACCATACCTGGCTCTGGGCGCGCGGCTATGAAGGTGGCGGCCCCTATGTCGATCTGTTGCGGCGCCTTGCTCACTGGCTAATGAAGGAGCCCGACCTCGAAGAGGAGACCCTGAAGGCCACGAGCCGGGGTCAGACCCTCACCATCGAGCGCCGCTCGATCAAGGACGACATCGAGCCCGTGACAGTCACCGCGCCGTCGGGAAAAGAAGAGACCGTTACCCTCGACAAGGGTGAGCACGGCATGTGGCGCAAGCCCATCACGGTCGACGAGCAAGGCGTCTACCACGTCTCCTCCGGCAAGCTTGCCAGCGTGGCCACCATCGGCAATCCCAACACGCGCGAGCTTGCCGCGGTCACGGCCACGGACACGATTCTCGAACCTTTGCTGAAAGAGACCGGCGGGGGCAGCTTCTGGCTCGGGCGTGAACCCGAGGACGAGGCCGAGCTGCCGCGCGTGGTGATGCTGCGCGGCGGATCGGTGATGCATGGCGGCGACTGGATCGGCTTGCGTAAGCGCGAGGCCTATCATTTGCGCGGCGTGCGGCTGTTCCCGCTGTTCACGGGCTTCATCGCTCTGGGGCTCCTGCTCGGAATGCTCGCCCTGACCTGGTACCGCGAGGGCCGCTAGAGAGCGAGGCCACGTACCTCTCCGCTGATCTCAGCAAGAGCGCCGGGTGTGAGCTCGAGCGCCAGCAGCCGCGCCGGATCGACCGGCCCAGGCAGCGTGATCTGGCCGCCAGGAACGGGGTTGAAGCCGAAGCGCCCGAAATAGGGCATATCGCCCACCAGTAACACCAACCCGTAGCCTTGCGCCTTCGCCCGGACCAAGCCCTCCTGGACCAGGGCGCGACCATAACCGCTGCCCTTCTCCGCAGGCTCGACCACGAGCGGTCCGAGCAGAACTGCGTTGCCTCCACTCCCGATGGTCACCGCTGTGAAGCGAACGCCGCCGATCAAGCGATCGTCGAGCCAGCCGGTCAGACACAGCGAGGCAATCGGCGCAAATCCTTCGCGCACACGATAGGCCGCGCGGGCGAAACGCCCCGGACCGAAGGCCCGCGCCGAAAGTTCGGATAACAGCGATGCGTCTGCCTCGTCTTCGAGGCGAATTTGAAAATGTCTTGCGTGCATGGGTGGCAAACTTCCGGATGACTGACGGACGGAAAGCTTTAGCCGCGCGAGCACCCGATACTCTGTGCAATGAAGATGGTGGGCGTCAGCGACCAGAGGCGAGAAGGCGCGCGGAAATGGCGCGGTCTCGTCGTCGCGAAAGCGTCTTAGATGCTAGACCCATGCTCATGGCGCGCTGCCCATATCACGATAAGAGGGCACCGGTCCAGCATTGTCCGCGTCCCAGTTTGGGACGGCATCGTCTATGCGGGTTCCCGACAAACCTTTGCATCTGCTAGAGTGAGGCATCTAGAGTGACGCATCGACGAGGAGGGGGGCGGGTCAGTCCAGCCCCTTCAAGCGGGAGAGACGAAGTGGCTGACACTGCAAAATTGCTTGTTCTCTACCACAGCTCCTACGGCCACATTGAAACCATGGCCTATGCCGTGGCCCATGGCGCGCGCGCCGTGGAAGGCATGGAAGTGAGCGTCAAGCGCGTGCCTGAACTCATGCCGGAGGAGGTGATGCGCGCCAGCGGTATGAAAATCGAACAGCCAGCTCAGATCGCCGAGCCGCAAGAGCTCGCCAATTATGACGCTATTATTTTCGGCACGCCGACCCGCTTTGGCAATATGAGCTCGCAGATGCGGAACTTCCTCGATCAGACGGGTCCGCTTTGGGTGGAAGGCGCGCTGATCGACAAGGTCGGCAGTGTGTTCACCTCGAGCTCGACGGGCGGCGGCAACGAGACCACCATCGTGTCGTTCCACTGGACCTTGCTGCATCACGGCATGGTCGTGGTGGGCCTGCCCTATTCGGCGCCGGACCTTCCCGATATCAGCGAAATGAAGGGGGGCTCGCCTTACGGCGCCGGCACCGTCTCCGCGCCTGACGGCTCGCGCACGCCTTCCCAGAAGGAGCTGAACCTAGCAAGCTTCCAGGGCCACCACGTCGCCAGAATCGCCAAGAAGCTCGCCGGCATCTAGGCGCGAACGCGCAGACTTTCACCAAGCCGTGCGCATGGGGGCACCGTCGAAAATCTCGGCAAGCCGCGCACGCGTTCCCGAATCGGTGAGGCCGGGGACTCTTGCGGGCGCGAACATCTTCGCTTCCGCGATCTCGCCGCGCTTGCGGTAATTCTCCCGACGCTCCCAGTCGCGCACCAGGTAGACGGCGATATGGTCACCAGGGAAGTTGGTAAAATTGGCGAACAGGCCATGCAGCTCGGGCGCTTGCGTCAGCGTCACACCCACTTCTTCCTCGAGCTCGCGGACAAGCGCCGTTTCGATCGTTTCGCCCCACTCAACGCCGCCGCCGGGGAAGAACCAGCCCGGCTGGTAACTGTGCCGCACGAGGAGGATGCGTCCCTCCCCGTCAACCACGACGCCTTGCGCGCCGAGCGTCATCCCCCGGCGCAGGCGCCAGATGGGCCTCAGCACCGCCGTGATCGCACGGGCGAGGCGAGGGCTGCGCGAGGGTGCGAACGTCAGTCTTGCCTCCACTCTTCGGGCCACGCTATGGGTGCGAGCGTTCGATTGGATACGCCCTCCAATCATCTAACAGACTCTTAGGTTCAAGTGTTCACACTCGCCCATCTCTCCGACATTCATTTGAGCCCGATGCCACGAGCGCGGCGCCGCGATCTCTTGTCCAAACGCATCCTCGGTTACCTGAATTGGCATCGCGGGCGTAAGCTCGTGCACCGGCGCGAAATCTTAGATCTCATCACCAACGACATCGTCGCGCGCAAACCCAACCATATTGCGGTGACGGGCGACCTCGTTAATCTCGGGCTACCGCAAGAATTCATTCGCGCTGCGGAGTGGTTGCATCAACTCGGGGCCCCGGACCGGGTGACGGCGATCCCCGGAAATCACGACGCCTATGTCCGCTTGCACCCCGAGCGCGGCACCGGACATTGGCAGCCTTACATGGAGGCAAACGCGGCGGGTGAGGCGCTGGTGCCGACACCCGCCACGGGCTTTCCCTTCGTTCGCCGCTTTGGTGAAATTGCCATCGTTGCCCTCTCCTCTGCCGTCCCCACCATGCCCTTCGTCGCTGCGGGGAAGCTGGGCTCGGCCCAGCGCGCGTTCCTTGCCACGGCACTCGAAGTGCTTGGGCGGCACGATCTGTTCCGCGTGGTGCTGATCCACCATTCTCCCCTGCCCCGCCAGGCGAACTGGCAGCGCGGTCTTCGCGACGCCAAGGCGCTTGCCGATATCCTGAAAGAGAAAGGCGCCGAGCTCGTCTTGCACGGCCATAACCACGAGCAGACCGTGCGCGAACTGGAGACCGTGAGTGGAGCGGCCATCGTCGTCGGCGTGCCCTCCGCCTCGGAGGCCGTGACCGGACGGATCCCTGCGGCGCGCTACAACGAATATGAAATTGCGCGGGCAGGACCGGGCTGGCGCGTAGAGATGACCGGGCGCGCGGTTGCGAGCACGCCTGAGCGTGTCGAGGAATGCGAGCGCCGCGTCCTCAGAGAGTCTTAGACTTTACGGAATGCTGAGCCAGAGCGCTGTGAACAGGCCGGCTCCACCCGTGACGAGACCGATCACGAAGGCAGCGATGACAACGCCCATGCTTGAGCCCGAAGCAGGCTCATCGTCCACAAGCCTCTCATGCTTGTGAGAGGGCTCCAGTAAGGCCGCCTCCTGGCGCTCACGGCGGACGATCTCGCGGGCCATGTGGCTGGTGATGCGGTCGGCCATCTCGCTGACACTGCTCGAGCTGAACAAAGTGCGCCTGCCGCTCTCGTTGTTGCGCACGAACAGATACGAACCGCCCAAATCGTCGATGGCCGCGTAAGTGAAAAGGTCGATCCACAGACGCGCCGGGCGGCTCGGCACGAGCACCAAGCTGAACCGGTCGTCGCTGGTCGGGATCTCGGCGAACACAAGCTCGAGCTCCAATTTCAGAAGCTCAAGCCGCGCAAACTCGCTGTCGCGCCGATCCGCCGTCTGATCGAGCCGGCCGGCCTCTTCGAAGCGAGCCTTCCGGATCGCCTCGCGCAAGGAACGGCTCGCCGCCGGCCGCGCAATCGCTTTGACGTTGTCTTCCATGCCCTGACGCCTGTTTTTGGGTCTTAAGAGGCAAGCATACAGCTATTTTGCCGAAAGCACGACGCTCGATCTGGCGTCGTCGAACCAGGTGTCGATGGCCGCGTCGATATTGGCCTCAAGCTTGGATTTCCAGGCGGCAATCGTGGCGTCGAGCGCCTCGTCATTGGCCGCCACGAAGCTCTCGCGATTGACCGCCTCGTTCGCCTCGTTGCTGAGATAGTCGATCACGGCGCCGATGAGCACGCCTGCCGCAGCACCGATCACCTGCCCGCCCATAGGCTGCACCAGCGTGCCGGCGACGGCACCCTGCTCGGCGAGAGCAATCCGTGTTCCCAGCGAAGCAGCGAAGCGGCGCGAGATCTGCGCGAAGCTCCGCGCGAGCACACTGTTAATCGCAGGCCCAAGAGCAAGCGCGCCGACCGTGCCGCCCACGGCCGCCGTGCCGATGCCGACAATGCCGTCGAAGGCGCGATCTTCCATGAGATAGATCGGCGCTTTCCACTTCTGCGCGTCCCAGTCGAGCTTCACCTCGGTGACTGGCGTCGACGCGGGAATGTCCTCAAGATGGCTCGTGTGCTGGGCGAGGAAGAGTTGCAAACGCATGTCGCCATTGGCGATGACGCGCCGGTAGCTGTCATGCGCGTGACGGGCGGCCTGCTCGACGCCCTTAGCGATAGTCTGATCGCGAAGCTCCGGCTTGAGCACCCGCTCCGTGTAGTTGCGCAGGAAATACTCCTTGATGTCGGCCTCGATCGCTTCGGTGAGCGACTCATACTTGCCGATCTCGAGGGAGCGCGTGATGGCCGAGGTCATCGACTCCTTCAGCACGACATAGGAGCGCTTCCACGCGAAGAACCAATCGGCGTAGTCGGAGATCGCCTGCTCGCGATCCTGGAAGCCGATCGCAAAACTGCGGTCGAGATCCTCATGGGCGACTTGCTTGATGCGCGCCCGCTCGGCGTCGAGCATCAGGATAGTCTCGTTGACGAACCTATCGGTGTCCGATTTGCTCGCCACCACCTTATGCAATGACCCGTCAACATCTTTGACGACGAGATCGACGGCATCCTTGGGCAACGACCGGTCGGGAAAGAAGAATTCGAGAATGCTTCTGTCGGCATGCACCGGTGCTGTGTGCTCGAGATGCCGCTGGTAGCTCCGGTAGAAGGTCGTGCCGAGAGAGAACATCCCGTAAGCCGCAAGGATCAGGGCGATTGACACGCCGATGGGCCGCAACAACATGCCGAGCGCACTCGGCTTGACCACTTTCTCGCGCCGTCCGCGGGCCTCACGAGATTTGAGCTCAAGCTTCGCGCCGGGCCGTTTTGCCAAACTCCTGGTACCCCCGGCGGTGACCTCTCCAGAGCTGGCGACAGACGCGATTGAGCTGCTTTTCGGCATATCGAGCATGATCTTAGACCTTCTGCGTCAATCCTAGCACGGATCCCCGGGGCGACCTGGCCCATTGGGGTGCTGCGGGCGCATGTTTAAGAAAGCGATCTCCCGGTTGATAGGAATCGCGAAAGACGGTTGGCCGCGAGCGCCCCATGTCTATGAACAACGCCTCCATGGACCTTGCGGTTCTCACCAAAAATATGGGCGATACTAGGGAGGTTCGACGCTCCAATCACGACGCCTGATCGAGCACCGTCTTACACCAGGCGAGAAACCCTTCCCGGTCGGTACGATGGCCGGCAACCGTATTGCCCTCGCCGATCTTGATGGAGATCCCGCCAGCCTCGTTGACAATCGCGAACGCAAATTCGTCGGTCACATCGTCGCCGGCGCAAACGGGCAATCGTCCGCGGAACGGCTCCTCGGCGAGAAAAGCTTTCACCGCGGTCCCCTTGGTCACCCCGTCGGGTCTGATCTCGAACACCATCTTTCCCGGAAGGATAGACAGTTCGGGCGCACCCTTTACCGCCTCGGCCACGGCCTCGGCGCACAGTCCGCCGAGCTCCGGCCGGGCCCGGTAATGCAGCGCAACCGACCCAATTTTCCGCTCTAGCAGCAGGCCCTCATGGCTGCTGACCAAGGGCTCAAGCTTGGCCACGACCAAGGCCACGGCGTCCGCAGCTTTCGGATCGCCATGCACGACGCCAGCCCCATCGCGGCGCATCAGACCGTGCTCAGCGGCGACGGGAAGCTTAAGCGGGGAAAGGAACCCGTCGATCGTGTCGAGGGAGCGCCCGGTGATCACGGCGACGGCCCCATCGAAGTGCCGAGTCAAGCCCTCCAACAGCGCCAAGACCTCAGGCTCGACCACGACAAAATCCGGCCGTTCGGCAATGGCGACAAGGGTGCCGTCGAAATCGATAAAAAAAGCAGCATTGGCAGGAAACGGGGGCAAAATCAGGGAAGCCTCCTGGGTTAGGTATGCGATTTCAAAGTTTTACGTCGAAACCCTACCAGTGCCAGACAACAGAAGATTGCAATTCATGGGTCAATTCAGGGGTTTTGGATGGCGATTTCTTAGGAACTTGGCGATAGGCCAACTCGTTGATTTCATGGGACTGTGATTGAGAGAGGTTAGAGGGCTTGTGCAACCCAACCTTACCAGTGTTCAATAGGTCATGCTTGCCAAGCTAGTGCAGTCAGCTGATCCTGCGGGTGCCGAGCCCGGGAAGCGGCGCCTCGTCGCTGTCTCCAACAGGGTTGCCGATCTTTCCGGCGGATACCAGTCCGGCGGGCTCGCCGTCGCGCTCGCCGACGCCTTGCGGGCCACCAACGGCCTCTGGTTCGGCTGGAGCGGTCAATCGGCCGAGGACGCCCTGACGATGCCGCCGAAGGTCCAAGACCTGGGCGACCTCACAATATCAACCATCGACCTCACGCCTGAAGAGGAGGAGAGCTACTATTACGGCTACTCCAACCGTTGTCTTTGGCCGGCGCTGCATTATCGCCTCGACCTCGCGCAGTGCCTGGAGAATGAGGCCGAGGTCTATTTCAACGTCAATGCCCGCTTCGCCGAGAAGCTGATTCCGCAACTTCGGCCCGACGATATGATCTGGGTGCACGACTACCACCTCTTTCCTCTCGCCGAAGAGCTGAAACGCCAGGGCTGCACCTCCCGCATCGGCTTCTTCCTGCATACGCCGTTTCCTTCGCCGGAGATTTTCGCGGCCATACCGCATCAGAAACGTCTCGGCCATGCGCTGATGGCCTACGACGTGATCGGATTTCAAACCCGATCCGACCGCGAGAACTTCGCCCGCTACGTCGCCTCCTATCTCAACGGCGAACGGCTGAACGGCGACCTCTTGACCGCGCAAGGACAGACGAGCCAAGCCTCGGTCTTCCCCATCGGCATCGACGCGACCGCCTTCAAGAAGATGGCCGAGGTGGAGAGTGCCAAGGGACCGTTGCTCCCCTTCCTCGGCGAGGACATGAAGACCATCATCGGCGTGGACCGCCTCGACTACACCAAGGGACTGCCTGAGCGGCTTCGCGCATTCGAGGCGCTGCTCGAGCAATTCCCCAATCACCGCGGGCATGTGCGCTTCGTGCAGATCGCCTCGCCGACGCGCGAGACGCTGCCCGTCTATCAGGAGATCCGTGAGGAAGTTGAGTGGCTCGTCGGCCGCATCAATGGACGCTTCGGCGATTTGAGTTGGACGCCCGTCACCTATGTCCACCGGGGCATCCCGCAAAACCTTCTCGCCCGGCTCTACCGCGAAAGCGCAGTTGGGCTCGTGACCCCGCTCCGCGACGGCATGAACCTCGTCGCCAAGGAGTATGTCGCCGCCCAAGCGCCTGAGAACCCGGGCGTGCTCGTTCTGTCCCGCTTTGCCGGCGCCGCCGAGCAACTGCGCGAGGCTCTGCTCATCAACCCTTACGACATCACCGAGACGGTGCGAACCCTTGATCGCGCCCTCACCATGCCACGCCAAGAGCGCTGGTCGCGCCACAGCCGCCTGATGCAACGCATCGAGACCTACGACGCCGCCAATTGGCGCGACAGCTTCCTGCAAACCTTCGCCCCGTCCGACACCGACCCGATCAGACTCTTTGACGAGAAGCTCGGCGCCGCTTGAGGTGACCACGTCCCAAGGCCAGAACCTTAGCGGTCGCATCGCGCTTCGCGTCCGAAACCAGCCCTCCATCTTCCCCAACACCCGGCGAACGGTTACTTTTCTTGAGGCTCGGCCTTGACCGAAGGACCGGGCCCTATTCTATGGCGCGTCATCCCAATTCTCTGTCGAGAACAGATCTACACCGGGAGCGATAGCATTGGAGCTGAGGCTTGATTCCGGCACGCCCTCGCCGCTGGGCGCGACCGCTGACCGCAATGGCGTGAACTTTGCGCTGTTCTCAGCCAATGCCACGCGCGTCGAGCTTTGCCTGTTCGAGAGGGCGTCGGCGTGAGCGCGCATGAGGAGAAATCTGTGACTGACCGGCTGAACAAGCTGGCGGAGCGCTATGGCATCGAGCCCGGCTATGTCAGCGAGACGGGCGATTGGGTCGAGACGCCGGCCCAGGCCAAGGCGAACCTGCTTGCCGCCATGGGGGTTGCCGCCGGCACGCTTGCGGAAATCGAAACGAACTTCCGCAAGGCGCCAAAGCCCATTCCGACCGACGACGCGATCATCCCAGCCAGGAGCGCCTACTGGCCGGGATGGTTGGTCGAGCACCGGACGTGGGGCCTCTCGACACAGATCTATGGCTTGCGCTCACAACGCAACTGGGGCATCGGCGATTTCGAGGACCTTGCCAATCTCGCCGAGACTGCCGCGTCGTTCGGCGCCGACTTTATCGGGGTGAGCCCGCTGCATGCGCTGTTCCTCGCCGACCCAGCCCGTGTCAGCCCCTATTCGCCATCGAGCCGCGTCTTCATCAATGCGCTGCTGATCGCACCCGACCAGGTACCGGGCTTCGCAAGCCTTTCCAGCCGCGACACCCTCACGGATGAGATTGCGTCCTTACGAGCGACAGAGCTCGTGGATTACCTTGAAGTCCGTCGCGTTAAGCTTCGCGCGCTCGAAGCCCTGTTCGCTCACTTCGCCAAGGCCGGCGATGCGGAAGCTCAGAAAGCCTTCGCGCGGTATTGCCGCGACGAAGGCAAGCAGCTTACCAACCACGCTTTGTTCGAGGCCCTTTCGGAGCATTTCGTCGCCGAGGGCGGTCATGCCTCGTGGCTAACCTGGCCGTCCGACTATCAGAATCCAAAAAACCTGGCCGTGCGCGATTTCGCGCGGGGTGCCAAGAAGCGGATCGAGTTCCACACCTGGCTGCAATGGCTCGCCGACACGCAGCTAAAGGAGGCACAGGCCCGCGCCAAAGCGGCCGGCATGCGCATCGGCCTTTATCTCGATCTTGCCGTCGGCATATCGCCAGACGGTTCGAGTAGCTGGCTCGGCGGCAAGGCACTCGAGCGCCGCGTCCGCATTGGCTGCCCGCCCGATGCGTTCAACGCACACGGTCAGGATTGGGGGCTCGTTCCCTTCTCCCCCTCCGGCTTGGCGCAGGAACGCTTCGAACCGTTTCGCGCGCTTCTGCGCGCCGGCATGCGACATGCAGGGGCACTGCGCCTCGACCATGCCATGGGCCTTACCCGACTCTTTTTGATCCCGGAAGGCGGGAGCGCCAAGGATGGCGCCTATCTGCGCTACCCGTTCCGACAGCTTTTGGAGACGGCGGCCGAAATGTCGTGGATTTTCCGCAGCGTCCTGATCGGCGAAGATCTGGGCACGGTGCCGCCAGGGTTCACCGACACGCTCGTCCGCGCCGGGTTGCTCAGTTACCAAGTGCTCTACTTCACCAACCAAGACGGCGCGTTCCTGCCGCCAGATGCCCATCGCCGCGAAGCGCTTGTCTGCGCCGCCACGCACGATTTGCCGACCCTGAAAGGCTGGTGGACCGGCAACGACATCGCCTGGCGCGTCAAGGCGGGCCAAGCGACGGACGCGGAGGCCGAGACCCAAGCCGACGAGCGGAGGCATGACCGGCAGTTATTAGCGGAGAGTCTTGCGGCTGTTGGACTCCTGTCCGGCGACGTGGCGCAAGCCACGCAAATGGCGGAGATGAGCGACGAAATTCTCGTCGCCGTACACCGCTTCCTCGCCCGCACACCCTGCCGGCTCTTTTGCGTGCAGCTCGACGACGCACTCGGTATCCATGAGCAGGCCAACCTGCCTGGCACCGTCAACGAGCACCCCAATTGGCGCAGAAAGATGCCGATTCCCATCGAGGAGCTCGGCGCGCATCCTCTGTTTCGCGCTGTGACCACGGCGGTCGCCACCGAGCGCCCGCGGAGCTAGATCGGGCCCACGACCCCTGGGTCCGGGCATGACGACCAGAAGCCAAGCCGTTCACGCTACAGCGCGTCGGCGCCCATCTCGCCCGTGCGCACGCGCATGACGCCTTCGAGATCGAGCACGAACACCTTGCCGTCGCCGATGCGGCCCGTGCGCGCGCCCTCGCCGATGGCTTCGACGACACTTTCGGCAATGGCGTCGTCGACGGCGATCTCGAGCTTCACCTTCGGCACGTAATGCGTGGTGTATTCGGCGCCGCGATAGATCTCGGTTTGGCCTTTCTGCCGACCGAAGCCGCGCACCTCGCTCACCGTGAGCCCCTGCACCCCGATCACGCCCAGAGCTTCGCGCACGGCATCGAGGCGATGCGGCTGGACCACTGCAATGATGTACTTCATGAGCCTGGCTCTCCGATCACATATTGTAGGCACGTTCGCCGTGTGTCCTGAGGTCGATCCCCTGCACCTCGACATCCTCGCTGACCCGCAAGCCGGCAACCGCTTGCACCACTTTGACGATCAGGTAGCTCGCCCCCACCGTCCATAGCAGAACGGCGCCGACACCAATGAGCTGA
>SDBT01011234.1_pt1 | contig 14425 bp, 15 predicted proteins | sample 2277101 | NCBI WGS metagenome assembly SDBT01 (sample SAMN10404973, study PRJNA504765) | marine sediment metagenome | isolation source: marine sediment core GS10_PC15, 103 cmbsf | place: Arctic Ocean: Southern Knipovich Ridge | collected 2010
AGCGAATATTTCATCCAGGATTACCACATCATACTCGCCCCTGGTTAGCGTCTCTTCAGCAAAGGACAGCGTTTGCTCGGTTATGGGACGAAGTTCCGCCAATGTCTGGGTAAAGCTGTCACCCTTATTTAGCTGGACTATGTCAAAGGGGTGGTATTTTTCAGTAAAAAGATGCTCGCCACAGGTGCGGTCTCCCTTTATAAACTGGATGATGACCACCTTCATCTTCTGCCCCACCGCCCTGAGCGCTAGCCCCAGAGCAGCGGTAGTCTTGCCCTTACCGTCGCCGGTATATACCTGGACCAACCCTTTTGCCTTATCTGGTTCCTTTCCACTACTACTCATTGCTGCCCTTCTCCAAAGAAACTGAAACGAGTCGCATAATTAGGAGTCCACCCTCAGGTTATGGGTTCAAAGCGTGCCTGGAAGAAACGCAGGTATTTAGGTTCGTACACCATCTTCAAGCCCCGCGTCTGCTTGCGGGCATCGTACACCGCCTTAACCGCCTCGGCAACCACGTCCATGTGCGCCTGGGTGTAGACCCGGCGAGGGATTGCCAAGCGCGTCAACTCCAGAGCTGGATAGCGGTGGTCACCAGTCTCAGAGTCTCGCCCAGCGCTGACAATGCCCCGCTCCATACTCCGAACGCCCGAATCCAGGTAGATCTCGGCAACCAGGGTTTGAGCCGGGAATTGGTCCTGGGAGAGGTGAGAGTAGATTCTTTTGGCGTCAAGGAAGACAGCGTGGCCGCCCACTGGCTGCACGATTGGGATGCCCCAATTGATTAGCAGGTCACCCAGGTAGCGAACCTGTTCAACACGGGAGCGCACGTGAGCATCATTTACCGATTCAGCGATGCCGATGGCCAGGGCTTCCATGTCGCGTCCCGCCATTCCGCCATATGTGTGGAGTCCTTCGTAGATCACGACCATATTGCGGAGCGTGTCGAAAAGGTCACTGTCGTTAACCGACAGCCAGCCACCGATATTGACCAAATGGTCCTTCTTAGCACTCATCCAGGCACCGTCGGTGAAACTGCAGAATTCTTTAAGAATAACGGCAACAGATTTATCGGCATACCCCTTTTCACGCTCCTGAATGAAGAACACATTCTCAACCATACGGGTAGCATCCAGGTAGATACGAATGCCGTAACGGTCGCACAGCTCCCGCAGTGCCCGCACGTTGGCCATACTCACCGGCTGGCCCCCCGCCATATTCACCGTTCCCGCCAAGCTGACGTAGGGGATATTGTTGGCACCTACCCGCTTGATTAGTGACTCTAACTTATCCAAGTCTACATTGCCCTTGAATGGATGCAAGTTGGCGGGGTCATGGGCCTCGTCAATTATCACGTCTACAAAGGTACCACCAGCCATTTCCTGATGCAGGCGGGTGGTGGTGAAATACATATTGCCGGGTACATAGTGGCCAGGCTTTATTACCGCTTGACTGAGCAGGTGCTCAGCACCACGGCCCTGATGGGTAGGCACGAAGTAACGGTAGCCGTAGTAATTCCGGGCTGCCTCTTCCAGATGGTAGAAGTTTCGACTGCCCGCGTAAGCCTCGTCACCCAACATCATGCCAGCCCACTGTCGGTCGCTCATAGCGCTGGTACCACTGTCGGTAAGCAAATCAATGTATACATCCTCAGAGCGCAGGAGAAAGGTGTTATACCCCGCCTCCACCATAGCCTTTTGCCGCTCCTCCCGGCTGGTCATCCTGATTGGCTCTACCATCTTGATTTTCCACGGTTCCGCCCAGGAACGGCGGCCAAATTGTTGCCCCATGGTCTTGAATTTTGGATTGCTCACCTTTCCCCTCCACAAATTAACCGACAAAAGAAGAAGTGAATGCCAATATCATTTTACAAGACACCATTGAAAAAGTCGATGGCTAAATACAACCCCGTCTATCGACACCCAAGTCATCATTTGGTATATTAAGACACATCGAGCATTAAGCTTTTAGAATGCCATCCGCAGGACAGAAACGAATTGAATACAGAAAAATTAAAGACTTCAGTCATAGCTGAAATAGACGCCCGCCGTCAGCAGCTTAGTGAGCTAAGCCTAAAAATCCACGCCAATCCTGAGCTGGGTTTTCACGAGACTAAGGCAGCCTCCTGGTTAACCCAATACCTGATGGAAAACGGCTTCGCTATTGAACAGGGCATCTGTGGACTACCTACTGCTTTTAGAGGGAGCTATGGACAGGGGAAACCGGTTATTGCTATTCTGGCCGAGTATGACGCCCTACCTAAACTTGGTCACGCCTGCGGTCATAACCTAATAGCCGGCTGTGCCGTTGGTGCTGGAGTAGCTTCCAAGCCAGCTATTGACCGGTTTGGAGGGAGTATCCTTGTTATTGGCACCCCTAGTGAAGAGATACGGGGGGGCAAGGCAATAATGGCGGAGAGGAAGGCCTTTAATAATTTAGACATAGCTATGATGGCACACCCGGGGGTACATAATACGGTGACTACCCAAGCTCTTGCCTGCCAGGCTTTAGAGGTTGAATTCTTTGGCAAAGCTGCCCACGCCGCCGCCCAACCCGAGGCAGGCATCAACGCCCTGGAAGCAATGCTTCAATCCTTTGCCTCCATTAATTCACTGAGGCAACATATTAAGAGTAAAGCCCGCATCCACGGTATTATCACCGATGGTGGAGAGGCAGCCAATATTGTCCCCGCCCACAGTGCCGCCACCTTTCTGGTGCGCGCTGAAGATGAAGTCTACCTTGAAGAACTAAAGCAAAAGGTGATAAACTGCTTTATGGGTGCTGCCACGGCTAGCGGAGCCCGCCTAGAATACAGGTGGGGAAATATACGGTATGTCCCGGTGCGCAATAATCTAACCTTGGCCCGACTATTCAGGCAAAATATGCAGTCCCTAGGGCGCAAGGTTAAACCACCTGCCACCAGTCATGCCTTCGGTAGCACCGATATGGGTAATGTTAGCCAGCTAGTGCCCAGTATTCACCCTTTTGTAGCTATTGCTTCAGAGGAGGTATTAGTCCATTCTCCTCAGTTTGCTTCAGCCGCCGCCTCAGAAGCAGGTATCCAGGGGCTCCTTGATGCCGCCAAGGCTCTAGCCATGACGGTTACTGACTTGGTAGCTAATCCTGAGATAGTCGCTAAGATTAAAGCGGAATTTCAGCAAAAGAGATGATTGAGGAATTAGATGAAAATTGCGGTTGATGCCACCGGGGGGGAGTATGCCCCCCACGAAATAGTTAAAGGAGCCATAAAAGCGGCTCACGAGTATAAAGTGGAAATTGCTCTGGTGGGCCCCAAGAGCATGCTCCACCTGCTGACCGGCCGCTATGCAAGGAAACTAAAATTTAAAATCATCGAGGCTAGCCAAGTTATTGAGCCTCACGAGTCGCCAATCAAGGCAATTCGCAGCAAGCCAGACTCATCAATAGTAGTTGGCATTAACCTGGTAAGAGACGGCACCGCCTCAGCTTTTGTCTCTGCCGGCAATACCGGGGCAGTACTCTACGCCTCACTTCGAAATCTGGGGAAAATAAAAGGTATTGAGCGCCCCGCTATAGGCAGTCCCATTAATATTAACTCTGCCCCATGTCTCCTTATTGATGCCGGTGCCAACGCTAATTGCCGACCAAACCATTTAGTTCAGTTTGCTCAGTTAGGCACTATCTACGCCAAGCACATACTTGGTATCGACTCGCCACGCGTTGGTTTACTCAGCAACGGCGAAGAGGAAAGCAAGGGCAACCAGCTGATTCAAGAAAGCCACAAGCTTCTCAAAAAGACCAATCTAAACTTTATTGGTAACATAGAAGGACAAGATATACCTAGAAAAAGAGCGGATGTTATCGTTACCGATGGTTTCACCGGAAACATAGTGCTTAAGACTCTTGAAGGACTAAGCACCACCTTCCAAAACTTACAGCAACAAATAGGCCAGGCCCTGACCACTGCCTATCGTCTTCAAGGGCGTCTTCTGCTTCATATAGTAGGATTAGATTCCTGGACCAAAAGAATGGATTACAGAGAATACGGTGGAGCATGTCTCCTGGGAGTAAACGGGAATATCATCATAGCCCACGGTCGTAGCCAAGCTAAGGCTATTAAGAATGCCATTGGTTTAGCCAAGCAAACCGTCGAGCGAGACCTCTGTAAGATAATTAAAGATGAAAACTTTGGCCGGACAGCAACCAAAACATGAATGAAGAATATGAGGTAATTATTATTGGTGGAGGTCCGGCTGGGCTTAGTGCCGGACTTTACACTTCACGGACAAGGCTAAGTACCCTGCTCATCGAAAGGGGACTCGTTGGCGGTTTGATAACCGAAACCGAACTAGTTGAAAACTACCTCGGATTTCCTGAAGGTATCAGCGGTTTGGAGCTGGGTGAATTAATGCACCAGCAAGCAACAAAATATGGACTAGAAATCTTATTGGCTGAGGTCACCGGTCTTGCGCTTCAGCAGGGGCAAAAAATAATAAAGACCACCGAAGGTACCTTCACCGCCAAGGCAGTGATTATTGCCAGCGGCTCAGAGCGACTCAAACTGGGCGTTCCCGGAGAGAAAGAGTTCACCGGCAAGGGAGTATCCTACTGCGCTACCTGTGATGCTGCCTTCTTCAGAGAGCTACCGGTAGCTGTAGCCGGTGGTGGTGATATTGGCATTACCGAAGCCCTCCACCTCACCAAGTTTGCTTCCAGGGTTACGGTGATAGAATTCCTCCCCAAGCTTAGTGCGAGCCGCATCCTTCAGGAGAGAGCGGCCGCTGAACCCAAAATTGAATTTCGGCTTAATACGAAAGTTGAGGAAATTGAGGGTGAAGAAGCAGTTAAAAGACTAAAGCTCCGCCAGGTGATAACCGGGAGAAAATCTACTCTAGATGTAGCTGCCATCTTTGTATCTGTTGGGATTAAGCCTAATACCGACTACCTCAAGGGTATCTTATCACTGGATGCCTCCGGTACTATCATTACCAACGATAAGCTGGAGACCAATATACCCGGTATTTTTGCGGCGGGCGATGTACGCCGCAACTCCGTCCAGCAGGCAATAACCGCCGCCGGAGACGGAGCTACCGCTGCCATCTATGCCGAAAAGTTCATCACCGAATAGTAAAAATATCCGATTATAACTTTATCTCGTTACCGTGGTGAAGTATAATTATGGGTAGAGGAGAAACTATGAAAGTCGTTTTCCTAGAAGATGTGCCCAGGGTGGCTAAAGCTGGTGAGATAAAAGAGGTAGCCGATGGCTACGGCAGGAACTTTCTCATCCCCCAAAAACTAGCCATATTAGCTAATCCATCCGCTCTCAATATCCTGGAAACACAAACTAAAATAAGAGCCCGTAGCCAAACCCAGATTGAGGACGAAGTAACCGAGCTGGCTCGCCAGCTAGAAGGGAAGGAGATTACCCTGAAAGCTCGCGCCGGTGCTCAAGAGCACCTGCACGGCTCAATTACCAGCGCCGATATTGCCTCCGAGCTGCAAAACACCGCCGGGCTGGTTGTTGACAAAAGAAAGATAGAATTAGACGAGCCCATTCGCCAACTCGGCAGTTATGAAGTAGCCATTAGGCTAGCCAAGGATATGATACCCAAAATAAAGGTTACCGTGATAGAAGAAGAGGCAAGCTAGATTGAATGCTGAAAAATTACCACCGCATGATGCTGATGCTGAGGAAGCCGTAAACGGCTCACTCCTGATAGATGGCACATCTATTTATAAAATTGCTGGCTTCCTTGAATCGAAACACTTTTACCATGAGCGAAATAAACTAATATACGAGGCGTGCCTGTCACTTTACCATCACAATGAGGCAATAAACCAAATCACGGTAGCTCAGGAGCTTGACCGACAGCAAAAACTGGAAGCATGCGGCGGCGCTGCCTATTTAAGTCACCTAATCGCTACCTGCCCCACCTCCCTTGATATTGAGACCTATGCTCAGGTAGTTTATCGCTTATGGATGATGCGCAGCCTGATTAAGGCTGCTGACCAAATTGCCACTATTGGTTACCAGTCCGAGCCAGATATTGATGCCAGTCTAGATAAGGCAGAGGCAACCCTATTTGAACTGCGCCGTGGGCAGGGTCCCCGAGACTTCGTCCATATCCGCCAGGTGCTAGATAAGTATTTTGAGACCGCGGCGCCCACCCCGGAAACAGAAGCCCACGCTGAGCCACCCCCCTATACCCTGTCAGGTTTCAACAAATTAGATGAATTTCTGGGTGGATTTCAGCGCTCAGACCTGATTGTCATTGCCGGCCGGCCAAGCATGGGCAAAACAAGCCTAGCCCTTAGTATTGCCCGAAATGCTGCCGTGGAGCAGGGGGCTTGCGTGGCACTATTCAGCCTGGAGATGGCATGCGAACCACTGGTCACACGCCTGCTGTCCAATGAATCTAATATTGATTCCAGGCGGGTTCGTTTCGGGTTTTACAATGAAAATGAGGAAAAGAGGATTATGGAAGCTATCGGCAGGCTTTCTGAAGCCCCTATCTATATTGATGACACCCCCACCCTGCGGGTAGTAGAGGTGCGAAGCAAAGCCCGCCGCCTCTACCAAGAGCGTGGCATCAACCTTATAATCGTCGACCACCTGGGACTGATGCATGCCGACATAAAAACAGAAAACAGAGTCCAGGAAATCAGTTACATCTCACGGTCGCTAAAAGCGATAGCCCGTGAGCTTGATGTGCCCCTGCTAGCCCTATCACAGCTCAGCCGGGCCCCGGAATGGCGAGCCTCACATAGACCTCAACTTTCTGACCTGCGTGACAGCGGCAGTATTGAACAGGATGCTGACGTAGTCATTTTCATCTACCGGGATGATTATTACTATCCCACCAGGGAAGATTGGGAAAAGGACCACCCCGGTGAAGACTATCCACAGGGCATTGCCAAGATCATGGTTGCCAAGCACCGTAATGGTCCTACCGGAGACATAGACCTGCATTTCTTGCCCAGAACAGCTAAATTTGAAGATATTATTACTACTAGCGAAGAGCCGAGCTTACTATGAGGCAAATTAACGGTTTCCCAGCCAAGATGCAATTTACCCCCCTACCTAACTTTTTCTTTTCCAACCTGCTACCACAAATCAGTGATATTACCGAGCTAAAGACAACGCTCCATATCTTGGGAGCCCTCTACCACAAAAGGGGGTATCCCCGTTTCATTACTTACCGCGAGCTTTTAGCCAATAAGAGCCTGATGAGCAGTTTCAAAGAGGCAACCGAACCGCCGGACAAGGTATTAAAGAGTGCCTTGGAAATGGCCACCGAGCGGGGGACTATCCTGCATGTAGTATTAGATAGAGATGGGACGCCAGAGGACATTTACCTCCTCAATACTGAATCCGACAGACAGGTTGTGACCAAAATTCAAAATGGTGAGCTTTCTCTCTCTGGACTTAAAGCTAAGGGACAGACCTATACCGAGTTGGAGGAACTGCCTGATATATTCACTCTTTATGAACAGAACATCGGCATGCTCACCCCAATGATTGCTGAAGAACTGCGTGAGGCAGAGAAACTCTACCCGTTAAGCTGGATTAGAGATGCCATCAGAGAGGCAGTTGCCCTTAACAAGAGAAGCTGGAGATATATTGCCGCCATTTTAGAACACTGGTCAGCAGAAGGCAGGAGTGATGGAACATATCGGAGAGATTCTGCGAAAAAAGAAGGCCCGGATAAATACATCAAAGGCAAATATGGACACATGGTCGGGCGGTAACGCCGAAGAAGCATCGCCAAGCTCAGGCTGCCCTATCTGCAAAGGAGCTGGCTTCGTTTATATTGATGTCAAGGTAGGACATCCCGATTTTGGTAAGGCAATTCCCTGCCGCTGCACTAAAGAAGAACAAGATAAGGAACGACAAGCCCGTCTCCAGCGATACAGCAATCTAGGTTCACTGAGTCGCCTCACCTTTGATAATCTGCTCCCCGAGGGCAGAAGCGGGGAGCCGGCAAGCCAGGAAAGATTCAGCCGCGCCTATCAGGCGGCTAAGGTATTTGCTGCCGAGCCCAAAGAATGGCTGGTGCTGGTTGGCCCCAATGGCTGTGGCAAGACACACCTGGCCGCAGCTATCGCCAACGAGCGGATTAACCATGGTTACCCCGTCTTTTTCCAGAGCGTCCCCGACTTCCTGGACCACCTGCGTTCTGCCTTCAGCCCCGATAGCGAAATGCCTTATGACGAGCTCTTTGACCGGGTGCGCAATACCCCTCTGCTCGTCTTGGACGATTTAGGTGCCCAAACCAGCACGCCCTGGGCTAAGGAAAAGTTAGACCAGTTGCTTAATCACCGCTTTAATAATGAACTGCCTACCGTCATTACCACCAGCAACCCCCTTGACCGGCTAGAAGAAAGTGTACGCGCCCGCCTGACCGACCCCAACTTGAGCCATATATATCTAATTGAGGAAAAAACCTCTCCCTTGCTGGAATATACCTGGGGTCAGGGATTCGAACTGCAAAAGGGCATGACCTTTGAAAAATTTGACTGGAAACGGGTGAACCTGCTGCCCGAACTACGCGAGAACCTGAAGGAGGCATTTCGCTTAGCCTTTGATTTTGCCAAATCACCCGAAGGCTGGCTGGTACTGCTGGGTGAAACTGGCTGCGGTAAAACCCATCTGGCTGCCGCCATCGCTAATTATCGCTATCAAGCCAAGCAGCCCGCCTTGTTCATGGTGGTACCCGACTTCCTCGACCACCTGCGCTCCACCTTCAGCCCGGAGAGCAAGATCTCCTATGACCAGCTCTTTGAAAGGGTAAAGACCACCCCCCTGCTTATCCTGGACGATTTCGGTGAGCACTCAACCACACCCTGGGCAGGGGAAAAGCTCTATCAGGTTATCAACTACCGCTATAATGCCCGACTGGCGACGGTGATTACCAGCCGCTGCTCACTGGAGGAGATTGATAGTCCGGTTAGCTCCCGGCTAGTAGACCCCAAAATTAGTCTGGTATGGAACATCAGTGTTCCCGACTACCGGACTGATGCCACGTCTAGACGGAAGAAAATAACTCGTGGTGGTAAGAAAGGGCGCTGGAGCTAAAGAAGCTCTAATTCAGGTTTGCATAGCCAGATGTTTTTCGGTAAAATGAATAAGCTTTTGTGGAGAGAAATCTAGGCATGATAAATCTTCCTGTCCTGGTACTAAACCAGAACTATGAGCCATTCAATGTATGTCGAGTCCGACGGGCAGTGGTGTTGCTCTATCGGGGCAAGGCTGAGATGCTGGAAAATGGCTCAGGATTTATCCACTCAGCCACTCACATATTCCCGGTGCCCTCGGTAATCCGACTAGCCTACCTTATCAAACGACCCCGGTTTGAGAAAAAACTGACTCGCCTCGAGGTTTTCAACCGTGACCAATATATCTGCCAGTATTGTGGTAAAGAAATCAGGCAACTCACCTTAGACCATGTTATCCCACGATACCGTGGCGGAGAACACGTCTGGGAAAATGTGGTTAGCGCCTGTATACGCTGTAATCGTCGTAAGGCAGGTAAAACTCCCACCGAGGCCAGAATGAGGTTAATTCACCACCCCTCCCCTCCACGAGGTAACCTCCTTTTCCACATCCCCTACCACTACCTGCAAACCCAGTACGAATGGCAAAAATATCTCCCACTTAAAACTAGCTAGCCGTTTTCTAGAGGAGAAACCTCACTGGAAGGCAATTCCACCGTCGTCTCGCCCTCCAGTTCAACCACCACCGTTTCCTTCAGTGTGTTAATCCCAACCACGCTAGCTTTCCCCTTAGATGTAGACACTCGTTGTCCTACTTTAGGCAATTTCGCTTTCAGACTATGGTATTGTTTACTCTCATAGCTCAAGCAGCACAGCAAACGACCACAAACGCCTGAAATCTTCAACGGATTAAGGGGTAAATCCTGCTCCTTCGCCATTTTAATAGAAATCGGAACGAACTCACTTAAGAAACTGGCGCAACATAACTGACGACCACACCTGCCAAAGCCACCTATCAGCTTGGCTTCATCCCTCGGACCAACCTGCCGTAGCTCCACCCTGGTTTTAAAACGGCTGGTTAACTCCTTGACTAACTCGCGGAAATCAACTCTCTCCTCGGCACTGAAGTAGAAGGTAAGGCGGCTACCATCAAGATTATACTCCGCCAATAGCAGTTTCATAGGCAGATTTAGTTTGGCAATCAGTTTACCACTCTCAATTAGAGCCTGCTCTTCCCTGTCTTGCAGTTCTTCAGTGCGCTTAATATCCTCGGGTTCCGCCTTACGCACTACCAGCTTGAGTGGCTCGCTTACCTCCCTGTCCTGCACTTGCGTGGGAGCAATGACCACTTTCCCCAGTTCCAGGCCGCGGGTCGTCTTGACTACCACATGGTCATTTACCTCCAGCCCAATTCCTGCCGGGTCAAAGTAGTATACCCTGCCCGCTCTTTTGAAACGTATTCCAACAATCTCAGCCATAGTTCACCAAAAACTAGGTAGCCGGGGTTTTCCTCACCACACCCCGCACCGGCATATCAAGCATTAACACTTCCAGCACTAACCGCGGGTTAGCATTCTGCCTGAGTTGTTCCCCAGCCGCCTGAATACTATTAATAACCGCCCTTATTTGAGCCAGGTTATAACCATTAGCTATCTCATTAAGCGTGGCTAACTGGTCAACATTGGTAATGGTATCACTGCACCCCACCTTAAGCAATAACAGGTCACGCCACCAGTCAAGCCACAAATCCAGTATTTCCTGGACCAGCCCCCGGCTCTGGCTAAATTGAGTTGCCAGCTGGGCAGCATAGGTAAAACGCTCCTCATAATCAGCGTTGATAATATCAAGCAACCTGCCTATCCTCTCGTCACGCAACTCGAGCAAGCTACCGTCAGAAGCAGCCAATAGTGCCCAGCCCAGACAGCCGCAGGAAAGCCTGGCCAGAAGCTTAGCCTTTTGTGGTTCAATATCCCCACGGCCATTAAGTACCGTCTCCACCTCACTGACTGCCAAGGGGAGTAACTCCAGCCGCTGGCAGCGAGAAACCACCGTGGCGGGTAAGAGCCTGTCATTACTGGTTAACAGAACAAAGACTACCCTGCCCACCGGCTCCTCCAGAGTCTTGAGCAGGCAGTTAGCCGCTTCATTCGACAAAAGCTCCGCCCCATCAATAATAAACACCTTACACCTTCCCTCAAAGGGTGGCAAGTTAGCTGAGTGCTGCATCTCTCTAATCTGGTCAATGCTTATCTCCACCCGAAGTTTAGCTTCGGCTGAATTATTATTAGAGGTCAAACCTATAATCTGAACATCAGGATGCTTGGCGGAAGCTATCTTTTGACAGGAGACACACTCCTCACAGGGAGGCTCAGCCACCTCACAGTTCAAAGCTTGAGCCAGATTTATCGCCAGGGTCATTTTGCCGATATGGGGAGGACCAACCAGAAGATAGGCGTGAGCTATAGCCCCCTTCGCCAAGCTACGCTGGAGTAAAGATACCGCCCTAGTTTGTCCAACAACCTGCCACACTTAAAATTCCGTTCCCTTTCTTTGCCTGACCCTAACAATCCAAGCAGACTATTAAAAACCCCACGCAATACCATACCACCATCCTGTTGCCCGTAACGGCATACCAAGCCATTGCAGTAAACTCAACCCAAGTCCACTGGTGAAGCCTGGAACAAAGCTACTAATCACCGCCAGCAGGAACCACGCAGGAAATTTTACAAAAGAAGACACATTCCACCCATCCCATATATGTGGCAATAAAACAAAAGCTAAAGAGGCAATTATCGCAGAAATAGCACCTATAAACCAACTAACGGTTATTCCAAATAAAAAGAAAAATAAAATATTCCATAAAAACAGGTCAATCGGGACCAAAAGAGCCAGAAGAAAGTACCAAAGTGCGTTCAAGCCGAAAAGCAAGAGAATGGGTATAGTAATAACCATCCGAGGCCCTGGCGTAAAATACCACTGCCATAAATCCTCAGGGTCATATTTACGTGCCATCACGTCACCCCCTCTATCAGACTAAAAACGTTTCCTTGCTAAGTTAAATCACACCTGGTCAAGTCGTCAAGAGTCTCCCGTCGCCGAATAAGGTGCGCTTTACCTTCCCTGACCAGCACAATAGCCGGCTTAAGTGAGGCATTATAATTGCTTGCCTCTGGCAGACAATATGCACCGCAGCCAGGTATCGCTATTATGTCACCGGCTGAAACCGGAGGCAAGTCTATGTCTTTAATCAGGATATCGCCCGACTCGCAGAACCTTCCCGCAATAGTAACCTTACTTACTGCTTTTTCTGACATCTTATTAGCAATGACTGCCTCATACCTGGCACCGTAAAGGGCGGGGCGGATATTGTCAGCCATACCCCCATCCACCGAGACATAGCGCCTGACGCCTGGTATGTCCTTCACCACCCCCGTCCGGTATAGTGCCACCCCTGCCTGCCCCACTATTGACCTTCCCGGCTCAACGATAAGCCGTGGTAGTGCCAGCTTCAGCTCCCGACACTTCTCAATAATCCTGGATGTTATCGCCTCAGCATAAACAGCAATAGCCGGCGCTGGAGAATCCAGTGTATACTGAATAGCAAACCCACCACCGACATTCAGTTCCTTGAGCTCAAAACCATATTTCGACTTCGCTTTAGCCGCAAAATCAAGTACAAGCTCGATAGACTTTTGATACGGCTCAACCTCAAAGATAAGAGAGCCTATGTGAAAGTGCAAACCAACCAGGTTCAGGTTAGGTGCCGACATGGCTCGAGCCACCGCCTCATCCCAGTGGGCTAAGGGAAAACCAAATTTACTGTCAACAATACCGGTAGCAATATACTTATGGGTGTGAGGCTCTATCCCCGGGGTAAGGCGTAGCAATATATCAGGTGTATCGCCCCGTCCCTTAGCCATCCCCTCCAGCATGGTAAGCTCGTGGAAGTTGTCGACCACTATGCGGCCGATATGCCAATCAAGGGCAAGCCTTATTTCCTCGGCTGATTTATTGTTACCGTGGAAATAGACCTTACCGAGGGGAAAACCAACCGATTGGGCAATGCCAAGCTCGCCGGCAGAGACCACATCCAGCCCCAGCCCCTCCTCCATCAACAGGAGTGCCAGAGCCTTATTTATAAAGGTTTTGCCGGCATAAATAACTGCAGTATCAGCATAGCGCTGACCAAACTCGGCCTTGAACTCGGCACACTTACTACGCAAGCCATGCTCATCAAAGACATATAACGGCGTGCCAAACTCGGCGGCTAGCTCTACACTGTCACAGCCACCAATCACAAGGTGACCCTGGTTATTCACTTCAGTGGTTACCGGAAACAGAGAGAGTCGGGATTCCATTTCAACAATTCTATCAGTGCCCCCTGGTGAAGTCAATTTTGTTATTTACCCCGTTTCCTTGGTTGACATCCCCCTCTTCCTCTCCCTATACTTGGCACGACCCTGGCTTTAAGGAGAGCTAATATGTCCGTAGTGCGCAACATCATATTCATCTTGTTAGGCTTATATACCGTTTACTACGTTATTACCATACAAATTGAAAGGTTTCCCATATTATTGGTTCCAACCACTATCGTGTTAGTTGCTCTCGCCGGTCTCTTAATTTATAAATATATGGGGAAAAGAGGCAGGCGATAAAAACAGCACCGCAAGGAGCTCAAAACCATGATGGAAGCAAAGACAGTCTACTTTGAAAACCCTGGCAGCGAGAATACCGAAGAGGTGCTCCGCATTGCCCGTCAGCGGGCAGAGGCACTGGGTATTAAAACCATACTGGTCGCATCCACAAAGGGCGATACCGCCGTCAGAGCCGTGGAAGCCCTTAAAGGATTCAGAGTAATCGTGGTAAGCCACGTTGCCGGCTTCCGTTTTCCTGATGCCCAGGAATTCACCGAGGAGAACCGGAGAATAGTTGAGAGCAAGGGAGGCGTAATCCTCACCACCACCCACGCCTTCGCCGGAATTAGTCGGGCTACACGGAAGAAATTCAATACGTTTGTCGTTGGCGACATAATCGCCAATAGCCTGCGCATCCTGGGTGAGGGGCTGAAAGTAACCTGTGAGATTGCCATGATGGCTGCCGACGGTGGACTGGTGCACACCAATGAGGATGTCATTGCTATCGCCGGTACCGACCACGGCGCCGATACCGCCATAGTTCTCAAACCGGTAAATACCCACAACTTCTTTGACCTCAGAGTCAGGGAGATTCTGTGTAAGCCCCGCTTTTAATAAAGTGGTGACTTCTCCCCAGCTTCCCTTGATAAACGACCTGTATCGCCGAGGCTTGCAACCTGTGCCTAATATCGGTAAACTTAGACCAGCTTATGAAGATTGTGCGTTTTGCTGTTGCTGATAAAGTTAAGTACGGTGTCATAAGTGGTGAATTAATTCAGGCTATTGAGGACAAGCCTTTCCGCTATCTTAAACTT
>SDBT01011235.1_pt1 | contig 14425 bp, 12 predicted proteins | sample 2277101 | NCBI WGS metagenome assembly SDBT01 (sample SAMN10404973, study PRJNA504765) | marine sediment metagenome | isolation source: marine sediment core GS10_PC15, 103 cmbsf | place: Arctic Ocean: Southern Knipovich Ridge | collected 2010
CATCAATGGCTTTTGACATTTTTCAATGTACAGTTTATAATTCAATGGAAAAGAAATAAGTTGTCCTTTTTAGACGTCCAATAACTTTTCAATTTTTAATCAAACTTTAAAGCTCAGTTCGTAGCCCTTAAAATTCCAGTCTAAAAAGCCAATTTTTTTGGAGGCTGAGTTTTGTTCGCTTTCTTAAATGGGGAGCAACCGAAATTATCGGCACTTAATGCCGAGGAAATCGTTGACCGATAAAGCGATTATATTGGATATTGATGAGACATTGGTGCATACGGAAGACGATATGACTCATTTAGATGAGATGGGGGTGCTAACGCACCCTACGTTGGCAGGAGAAACCTATATAATTTCTTTGGATGAGGGAAACACAAAAATGTGGGGCACAAAACGACCCCATTTAGACGAGTTTCTGTTGTTTTGTTTTACGTATTTTGACAAAGTGTGTGTGTGGAGTGCAGGACAAAAAGATTATGTGCACACGTTGGTTGATCATCTCTTTGCACCTTTTCAAAAACCCCACATTGTCTTTACTTTTGACGATTGCATTCAAAATGAGGAGGAGGATTGGATCAAGCCGTTGGAAAAGTTCTACGAGCATCCCAAAGCAAAAGGGAACATTTTTCCGGAAAGCACATTTGTGATTGACGACCGTGATTACACGTTTGGTCGAAATACGGACAACGGTGTGTTGATTCCTCCGTATTCTCCTCGCAATCTCCATGAAATGCAGGAAGAGGAAACCCATCTTACTCGATTGAGAGGGTGGTTGATGCAGCCTTCATCCCGGTTTGCATCAGACGTCCGTTCTCTCAACAAATCACACATTTTTTCACAAAGTCCTGAGAAATACGCCCAAATAATCCAAAAACACTACAACTTATAAACTACTTAAAACTTTTACATTATTACAATTATGTAAAAGTAAAATAAAAAAATACAAAAACGTTTTATCTTTGTAATAATAAATGTCACGAAAGTCCCCAATGACGAAACGTAAAACGTACGTGCAAGGATTAACTGTTGTTCAATTGAGAAATATTGCGCGTAGAAATTTCCGCGGAAAGGGTGAAGGGAAAAGCGAAGCCACTCTTCGTAAACAAGTCCTCGATACCAAGCGTCTGACGCATAAGAAACTCACTGAAGAGGCAAACAACACTGCTGAGAAGCGTAGAAAGTCTCCCGTTCGAAAATCTCCGAGGAAAGCCTCTCCTAAAGGAACGAGAGGAAAAGGAAAGAAAGGTTTGACCAAGAAGAGAGCTCCTCCCAAGAGAAAATCTCCTGCCAAGAAGAGAGCCTCTCCCAAAAGGAAAGCGCTAACCAAAGAACAGAGACTGCTAGAGATGAGTTCAGTGCAACTGCGTCACCTCGCACGCAAGCACGGAGTTTGCCCTCGCGGTAAAAATCCAACACACAAACATTACGCCAGTTCGCTGGCCAACAAGCTCACAAAAAAGCAAATTCCAGCAAAGAGAGCAAGGAGATCTCCCAAAAAGTAAACGATCTATCCAATCCGTTTGTATTCATAAATATGAATACAACTATGAATACAAATACGTATTAATGCGATGCAAAATCCACCATAAATTGTGTTATGTCTCCTTTGGCGTCGATTGCGTCGATTCTGTGACCGGAATCGGCAAGATACGTGACATCAAAATCCACAAAAACTTTGCCATATCCAAGTATTTTTTGTGAGTCGTATCGGTCCCGTTTAAAATAGCACAGTGTGCCATTCCTCGTAAGACAATATAACGCGCGAACGGATCCACTTCTTAGGACATTATCAAGTCGATAAATTGCTTTTACAACGTTTTTGCGTAGTATGTTAACGGTCCCCACAATGTCGCCATCACATCCAATGGGAATGTGATACAAACCGCCGTTGGTCGAGAGCACGATTGCACTACCGTTGTGCTCCCAATACACCACCATCTTGATTTGAAAATTGAGCTGTTCTTTCCAATCCACAATCATAAAATCCTCTTCAACAGCAACATTAACCCCGTAATTGGTCAAATAAATCACGCCCTTTTCTGTGGTAAATCCAAAAATCCATGGCATAAAAAAACATTTGAGGATACGGGTTTCCGGGATGTGGAAGTTTATTAGTGCTTTATTGCTCTGCCCATCCCACAAGTACAACCCCCCTTCCACAGACACTCCAGCAAACGAATCACCGGTTCCTATGCAAATATCCGTGAACCGATCTCTTGAAAGCGGTGTTGGGTTGCAATGGAGACATACAAAGTGCTTATGATAGCCCCACACATAGAGTTGTTTGTCTTCCGTGAGTGCCAATACGCAGTGCGTTCCCAATACGATTTTGTAAACGTTTTTACCACATACATCTACAATGGTGGGTAGATGAGTAAGGCGCTTCGCCTCCCCTAAACAACATTCCCCCCACATCCACAACGTTCCATTTTTGATAGTTGCCCCACTCACAGACTTAATACAAATTTTATTTTGTCGAAAGAGTCCCATCATCCTTGAATCGCTCAATACATCCTTCCACTGTCGTGTTGTCACGCGCAACGTGCATGCCGTTCGCATAGGTACCTTTTTGGATATAGCTACGAGGTTCTCATTTGGAAACTTTACTCCTTCCATCTTGAAAGACTTGTCCATAGAATTAAACCTCACTTTTCCACGTGTAAAAAAATGATTTTTTATGCTCGTTTATCTACAAAATAAGCAGAGATAGAGGACTATGAATATTTTCCCTGTGGATTTTACGCCGGAAAACGTGTTGAACGCGAAGAAGCTACGCCGAGAAAAGAGACGAAGAGAGAAGATCGAAAGAGAAAAAGGTGCGTTTCGGGCTGCCATTGTAGAAAAGGTGACACAGGAGAATGAAGACAACATGGATGGGAACGAAGAGACATGGTGGTGGAAAGTGAATGTTGATAAACGGTGGGAAGAGAGCACGTTTGAAGAGATTCAAATCGAACTACGAGTGCAACAATGGCTGATTCAACAGTTTCCACATTATGAAAGCGCTATCGTATGTTCGAGACGTCCCACTGACGAGGAAATCAAGCACTTCTTTGATTGAACAAAGACCGTGTTACTATTAAAAAAACTTTTATAATATATATAATGTATATTATAATGTATCATGTAATGCAGGCTCATTTGCGCCTTGTTCGAACTTTAACGTGGAGTTTGTCTCCTCGTGAAGGAAGTTTGTAGTGTTTCCGATACTCTCGCTCGAATTCACCAAGTTCTTGGAGCCACATCTTTTCTGGGTTTGTATTTTCGAGTGTTTCGATGTTCGTTCTCAACGTTTCAATCTTTTCGTCCAATTTCACAATTTCGTCTTCCGTGAGCTTGACGAGTTTGGTTTCTGTAAGGAGATGATGCGGTAAATGCATCGCATCCATATCCACGAAGATATCTTCTTTGTTGCGATTTTCAATGACCAATTCGTTTTCAATGACAGCACGAAGAAACGTTTGCTTTTGTCGAAGAGTCTCCCCCTTTTCTGCCCACTGTCTCAAGATATGTTCCTTTCGTACACCGTAGTAATACAGTCTTTTGGTATAAAAGACCTCTAAATAGTCTGCTACGGAGTCATATCTCTGTGGTTTGTCCTCCATATCCAACAAAACCATATTGGACATACCATATTGTGTGCGCAAAGCCAAAGACTTGTGACTGGGAATTGGTTTAAATCCGGTCAACTCAAACCCTGGTAGATTGCTCTTGGAAAGATCCCGAACATCTCTGATGAGTTTGTCCTCGTCTCGGAGCTTCTCAAGCCATTTCAAGTACGGATGTGTCCATCTTCCAATGGGCAACTCCGTAATGACGATTTTTCCATTGGGTGCCGTGTGAAACTTCCCTCTGGTTACCAGAGAATACAAGGGTCTACCTCGTTCTTCGCGAAATTCACGAACATAAGCGTGGATTTCTTTCATGAAATCCGGTTCGTTCACCTCTACCTCCTCCTCTCCGGTGTTTTCGTTGAATTCTTCCAAAGAGGGAATATTGGGTCCATCAAGGTCTGGAATATCGAGATTTTCCTCGGTGTCCCTTGTAATATCTGGTTTCTTTTCCTTTCGCTTTCTCTTTCCCTTTCGTCTGTCTATCACCTCAATGCTCCCTGAAAACCCCCGATACCATGGTGTCAGCACGGGAAGAGGTTTGTTTCCGATTTTACACTTGATCCAACGCACAACATCCAACGGGTTGTGGTTGGGCCAGTACGTACTATACGCCAATGCAATACCGTTGGCCCCATTGATTAGAACCGGGGGCAAAATAGGATAAAAACATTCGGGTTCCACATCTTCCCCTTCGTCTTTCTTGAGTTTGAGAATGGGCAAGTCTTCGCGCCGAAATATGAGCGGAATCCACTTCTCCGGTTTGGTTTCCACATACCGGCCCTCGGAAGCGTCTTTTCCACCCATGTCCCTAGTTCCAAATTGCCCATCCCTCGAAAAGAAGGGTAAGTTGTTGGCCCCCGGAAAATCTTGTGCCATCGCGACCAACGTCCCTTCCAAACTTCGTTCGCCGTGGTGATAGTTGGTAAACTCTGCCGCTCTGGCGGCAATTCGAGCTACTTTCATTTCCTTGTATTTGGTATTGCCGACCTTGATCTTCCCATTCTTTTCGTTGTCCCAAATCCGAAACGCACCCCACATGACTTTGCGTTGAGAGTCTTTGAATCCATCCATCTCATTTGGAATGGCTCTTCTCAGTCCAAGTTGACCGTATTTGACCAATTCTGTGTTGATAAACTCGGAAATAGGTTGTTGATCTACCAACTCTACATCCACGATTTCCTTAAAGTGGGCCAACCACGCTTTTCTTTCATCGCTTCTCTCCTTTGAAAAGGCTAAGGTGATGGTTTGAGGTGCCCAATCGTCGTATAGACAATGAATGATGCGCTGATCTTCATAGTCTTCATTGATCTGTTCATCGGTAGCACGTCCCAAACCCTTAAAGTAGATCGTTTTCCAAGTATGCCAATTTTTATTGCGCTTTTTCCATTTCTCGTACTCGCTCATCATAAAAAATTTGTGACCTCGTTTTCCTTTGGTCACGCGAATGATGGGGGTAAGATAGTTGTACACGTATCCAATTTGCAACAACGACGGGAATCTACAATGGAAATACAACAAAAGCAGCGCCACGATGTGCTTTCCATCGTCATCGGCATCGGCCATGATAATGACACGTCCATACCGCAACTTTTTGAGGTTCTCCGGGATGCTATAATCCACCCCTTCCATCAAACCCAACATCTTTTTGAGTTCGAAAATTTCTTTGTTGTTGGCAATTTTTCCACAGCTGGCCTTCATCACATTTAAGAATTTTCCGCGAATCGGCAAGATTCCCCAAAGATCGCGCCCATTGTCCATATTGTCGATGAGCTTCTTAGGATAACTCGACGCGGACAACCCTTCCACAATACACAACGTACATTGCTGCGATTTACGTTTTCCGGCCTGGTTGGCATCTCTCCCATTCTTGGTGGAAATGTTCCCACGTTTTTTCCCATCGGTTTGGGACAACAACTGATTTTTCTTCGCTTCTATGATCGCCAAAAGGTGTTGGATCATGTTCCATTCCATCACCGGTTTGATTTCCTTTTCCGTCACGCGAATGTACGGCTTGGGACCCGACAACTTGTTTTTGGTTTGTCCTTGGAAACTTGGATCTTTCACCATACAAGCCATCACCAACGAAAGATTCGGTCGGATATGCTTGAGCGTGACATTCAACCCATCGGTGTCGTTGGAATTGACAAATTTGACAATATGGTCCGATACCGATTTTAAGGCCGCTTCCACATGAATACCTCCATCTCGCGTCATCATCGAATTGACAAAGGAAATGGTTTCACTGTTGTCCGGCGTATCCAAAATACACATCTCTACCAAAGGCATAATTGATGTATTTCTGGCAAGCTGCCTTCCATCTCCCTCTTTGATGATTCTTGTCCCTTCGGGCCACTCGTAATGAAGCAATGAGGTCTCCACAAGATCCCCAAAATACAAATACGCGTACTGACGCGGATGCCCCACTTCAAACTCGATGGCTTGTGGATCTTGATCGGGCATTTCGTATTCAAACGTCACCGGGACTTTGGTGGTAAAGGATATGTCTGCACAATGGCGCGCAAACAAAGCAAAGAGTTCCATGGGCGCTTGGTTGTCGTCGTATTTAAAATGTTTGTAGTCGAGATCAAAGGTCACGCGCACCAACGATTCTTTTCCTTTGTATTCTTCGATAATGGGATCCTGACGTCCGTCTAGACCCCTTCCTTCCCATACTTGATCGTAGGATTTTTTGTTGATGGGATCCAGAATCTCGACCTTAAAATAGGTGCTGAAACCGTTGGTAAGCTTTACTCCCAACCCATTCACCCCAGCCTCGTGTCGCACGTCTTCGGTGTAATGGGAGCTGGTACCGGGGACTCCAAAACTAAGTTCAGGAACGTACATACCTTCTTCCTCCTTGTATTGTACAGGAATAGGAGTACCCGCATTTTCAATGATAATTCTTTGAGGGCTGACATACACATACACTTTTCCAGGTGGGACCCCAAATCTTCTCGACTTATGCACATTGTCGGAAGCGTTGGATAGTGGTTCCAAAAAGCACCTTTCAATGCATTCAGGGACCGTGACAACCCCTTTTCGGATAGAACCTGTGGAAAACGAATACAACCATTCTTCGCGTGGTTTTTGCTCTTTGTTCCCCGTATACATTTCTAATTCTTGCATCCGCTGAGCTTCCGGAAGATGGCTAAAGTCTTTTTCCGTGAGATGTTCTCCTTGTGCATAACTCTTCATCTTTAAAAAAAAAGAACGGATTTGAATAAGTTTTCATTTCGGGTACCACCCACGATCAAAAGTAAATGCAATGTTTTCTCATTTTGATCAGAGTATAAAATGGGGAAAAGCACGAAAAAAAGGTGTTCGAGAAAATGTTGCGGACCGAGAGGATTCCCTTATTTTTGGAGAATTGCCACAGCAACGGGAGGAACCTCCGGTTCCGCCATTAATTTTGGACCAGTGACTGTTCGAAACCGAGATGTTGTGACGTTTTTCAGTCAGGGAGGCATCATCGTGGGTGGACAAACAGGATCCGTGTTGATCGAATTTACACCCAACAACATCATTGGCTCTGACGGACCACCTACAGTGCCACCAGACGATCCTGCTATTTTCAATATTTATGTAGATACAAGCGCAAACAATCTCTTTGCATGGATTCCGGGAACAGGTCCATCAGGTCCCACTGGAATCTGGGTGTTGGAATCTGGAGGGACAGGACCTGTTGGTCCCACAGGTCAAGCAGGTCAAGCAGGTCAAACAGGACCAACAGGAATTCAAGGTATTGATGGGTCAGCCACTAATACAGGCGCAACGGGAGAAACAGGAGACACAGGACCCACAGGGAACACAGGACCAACAGGAGACACAGGACCAACAGGAGACACAGGACCAACAGGAGACACAGGACCCACAGGAGACACAGGACCCACAGGAGACACAGGACCAACAGGAGACACAGGACAAACAGGAGACACAGGACAAACAGGAGCACCAGGAATGGATGGAACATCCACCAGCACGGGAGCTACAGGGGACACAGGACCAACCGGAAGTACGGGTCCAACTGGAAATACGGGTCCAACTGGTCCAACTGGAAGTACGGGACCAACTGGAACAGGTCCGACTGGAAGTACAGGTCCAACAGGAAGTACGGGACCAACTGGAACAGGACCAACAGGAAGCACAGGGTCAACAGGAAGCACGGGGGCAACTGGAACAGGACCAACAGGACCAACCGGGAACACGGGTCCTACCGGAAACACAGGACCCATAGGAAACACAGGAAACACAGGACCCACAGGAAATACAGGAAACACAGGACCCACAGGACCAATTGGAAACACAGGAGAAACTGGAAGTACGGGAGCAACTGGAAGTACGGGGCAAACCGGAACGGGACCAACAGGAAACACCGGACCAACGGGACCAACTGGAAACACGGGAAACACGGGACCCACAGGAAACATGGGACCAACGGGGTTATCTTCAACAACCATATTTTCGTGGTCAAGCGGAATATCGACTCAGGCAGTCTTCACAGACGGTACCGGATTTGTAAATCTTGCAGAATGGATTTATCAAGGAGCCATCACACCAACAAATATAAGCATCACAGCCAGCATTGACACAGGAACCACAGGAACCGCAAATGCGCGTGTGGTTGATTTAACGAACGGAAGCGCCGTGATCATATCAACCAGCCCCTTGGTAACCACCAATGTGTTCACCATAAGAAACTTCACAGGAGGGTTCTCGAATCTATCCTCAGGTCCTGCTCGTTGGCAACTGCAATTTCAACGAGTGGGGGCTCCGGATGTACAAATCGTCGTTGTTGCTATTCACGTATGGATATCTCCTTAGTTTATTTTCGTACATAAACATATGCAGTTCAAAGTTATTAGACAGAATATTATAGAATTATAATTATATATATTTACATAATATATATTACTTTACTTTAGTCCAAGAATTAGCTATCTTGACGATGACGTCGATACGCTTCCGAATTGGCAATTTGAAACGTGTTGCAAACTTTGTCCATATTGAACTTGCTCATGTCGACCCCCACCCCGTATTGGTTGTACGTGGTTGCGACCACTTCAAAGAAATTACTGCGTGTATCCGACACATTTTGCTTTTTCATAAACTCAAAGGGTTGTTCGACGTTGTAATACGGTTCATAGTTTAGATCTTTGAGCAATCCATCCGCCACAAACTGAATGTATTGCGTCATCAACCGCGCATTCATTCCCAACAAATTCTCTGGTAACAGATAGTTGATGAAATCGATTTCAATATCTACCGCTCCCGTGATCATCTCGTACACTTCGGCTTGAGACAGTTTGTTTCGGACGTAGTGCACATACTCCCACACTGCAAAGGCTGTATGCAAACTCTCATCCCGTGAAATGCCTTCGTTGCTCGTAGTCAGCCCCGGTAAGATGTTTTGCGTCATAATCCAAAAAATCACACAAAACGATCCACAAAAATAAATGCCTTCTACACACGCAAACCCCAAAAGACGATGGGCAAACGATTTGTCGGATTCGATCCATTTTCTCGCCCAATCGCCCTTGGCTTTGATTGCAGGGATTCGATCCAACGCATCAAAGGTATCTCGACGTTCTTCTTCGTCGAAAACATACGCCTCGATCAATTTCGAGTAAAGAATAGCGTGTACATCCTCCATCGCCGCTTGCAAACGAAGAAACAGTAGTGCTTCAGGAACTTGTATTTCCTGGATAAATCGTTCTCCAAGATTCACATTGACAATTCCATCACTTGCAGCGAAAAAAGACAACACGCCTTTTATCACTTTTTGTATTTTTGGATCCAAACTACTAAATTGCTCTCGATCTTTCTCGATAGCGTCCAGATAATGCGCTACAGTCCATTGAGTAGCTACTTGTAGTTCGTAAAACGCATACAAATCGTTGTATTTGATCGGTAGTGGTGTTAAACGAGCTTCTTTCGGATCGAGAAGCAATTCATATTGTTCGTCTTCCATTCTTTTTGTGTATTTATTTTTTACATATAAATCATTTTTTGTACAAAACGAAAGGTCCATTATTGTTTTTTAATAGGATGAATGTACACCATAAGATGTATATCCACCAATTATCAAACGCAAGCAAGGAGACGATTTTCTTGAGAGTGTACGAGCGTCAATGTTATGTAAAGATAATGTCGAACGAGTTGATGCGGTCGCTTTTTGATATGCTTTGGTCGTATACCAATCCTCTTGCCCGGAGTATCGTATGGAAATGGTTGGTATGGGTTGTTCGCCGTTCATTGTATCCCACATCGATTACATGGAGAAAAGACGAGGTGTATGCACGATTTCGAGAGTGGATCGGAAAATCTTACAACTCGTTGTATATGGTTGATCGGGATCCTTCCTCTCCCTTTGATTTTTCTCAAGATTCTCCCTTAAAACTTGATGTGAAGTGGTATAACATTGAAAAAGGAATCAATCGGAACCTCCGTACCTTTTTAAAGCGAAAAAATCGAGATCAAGTCGAACGCCACATTCTTTCCATACATGAGGACACGCGTTGTTTGCCTGCAACCTTGCTTGATCAGATAAAACGGAGACAAATCATTTTGGACTTTCGTGTGTGCTTTCCGCGCCCGTTTTTTAGGAAACAAGAGTGTGATGAATGCGGTTTGGAGGATGGGGTGATTACCTATCCCTGTAAACACGCAATTTGTACATCTTGTTTTATGGAAAAAACAAGAAGGTTTTCAACAGTGTGCACTGTTTGCAGAGATATGGAGCGCAGAGACTCCTCCTCATACGGCGCTCTCAAACCAAAGGGATGGAATCATTACGTTCGAAAACATTGTCCCCCTTTCGAGGATTATAAAAAATGTGTGAAGTGTCGGTATTACCGGATCAGTAAGGACATTGTCCAAACAAACATCTGCGGAAATTGCTATTTTATCAAACGAAAAGTTGGAATGTAGGTTTACCTTTTTTTATACTTACTTGTGCATTGTGCGCAAGTATAAAAATCTCAAAGATCAAGACACCAATCATTTTCACGTCTGATTTCCACCTTTTCTTCGTCTGTCAAATCGTCTAGTAACCCGAGTTCTTCACGAATTTCTTCTGGCGTTTCCCTCTTTTCAAGGGCGATAGCAAAGGCAGAAGTGACGTCTGTATACAATTTTTCAACATCGAGGTAACTGGCTGCTTCGGCAAGAGACGCCAACTCCCTGAATTTGGCTTGAATTGTTTCCAATGAGGCATCCTCTCTCGAGGGAACATGAAAAAACGATTGTCCCCATTCGACGTCATCGGGTTCGTCGATTTGGTGGCGACAATATTCAATGACCTTTTCAAGTGTTTTGCGTGTCACATTAGGCAGAGGAACGACCTCTTCCGGTTCCTCCAAGGAACCTTTGCTTCCTTGACCCTCTCCCTCTTTTTTGGGTGGCGGTAGATCTACCAATAAATCGGATACTGTCGTCCACATAGCCACAATATCACGATCTACATCAATCTCTACCCCCTTTTCGAGAACCTTGTCGATCTCCACATCCTTTTCGATAATTTTATGTACGATATCCGCCGTGAGAATTTTGACCGTGCTCATTTTGGGTAAACTACCCCTAAAAAAAATTTCACTTTGAAACTTGTGACTTTGAAACTCGTGACCTTGACAAATTGTTCTTCAATATCTATTCCGCTCTTGGTAAAAGGGATGAAGAAATACAAGGTTGCCATCATCGGAGAGTCTGACGTCGGGAAATCTTCTCTGTTGATGTGTTTCCAACTTGGATATATGGATCCGAATTGCACTAGTACGATTGGTGCAGCGTTCAGCACCAAGAAAATGTGGTTGGAAGAAGAAAAGGAGATGGTGAGCCTGGAAATGTGGGACACGGCAGGCCAAGAACGCTTCCATGCCATCGTACCTATGTACTTCAAAGATGCTGCCGCAATACTGTTGGTGTACGACGTAACCGACACGAGGTCCTCAGATGCTCTCAAACGCCGATGGTTTGAGACAATCCGAGCTTTTTTCCCCAAACGATTCCCTGTCATTGCCATTGTGGGGAATAAAGTGGATCTCGTCCCCTTGGAAGAACGTGCGGAATTATCCGCAACAATCCATGACCTTTGTCTCTTTTTTGACAATTGTGCAATCCCTTATTTTACCTCTGCAGCAACGGGTGAAAATGTACAACAGCTTTTCATTGACATTACGAACCGCATCCACAACCAAAAAAGTCCTAAGTTCCGAAAAAGTGTGCTTCTTCTCCAAGAAGAACTTTCTGAAGAACCCAAAAAATCCAAATGTTGTTGATCTATATATACAAAATTTTGTATATATCTCTCTATTATATACAAAATTTTGTATATATATAATTTTTGACTGATTAGTAGTAAAGTCCGCATTTAGTACTGCATGTGGTACTGCATGTGGTGGGACAACAAGTGTTGCATCCAGTGCCACACGATGTACTGCACCCACATCCACAATTGCTTGCATTGATGTACTGATAAGCACAAGGCGAACAATATTTGTAAGAGTAAGAGCTACTACACCCACTCTTGCAGCGTTTCTTCTTACAACACTTATTCCTTTTCTTACATTTCTTACCGTAATAGGAACCCATTTTATAGTAAGACAAAAAATAAAATGGCTTAAAGAAATCTCGAAAGTTAAAAGTCCATAATTTTTGTTGGCGATTAGAAACTAAAAGACACGCGAAAAAGGAGAAAATGGAAGCCGAAACAACCTCGTTACGTTCTTTGGAGGATTTTGATGAGGCCTTGAGCAAGTTGGAGGAATCGTTTTCAACGCAAGATCTTCCCGAAGAGTGCACATCCCTTACTGAATTGCGAAATGCGGTCTTGAAAGACCTATTCCCTGTTTTTGGTTCGTGCAATATACTCAAACTCCGAAAATCGTCTTCGAAAACCAATTGTATTTTGTGGCTTGTACTACAGCTTCAAGACCATTTTATATACGCCGTGATTTTTCATTGGCTTTGGACCGACGAGAAAAAAGGGATGAATATGTACAAAAAATTGGAGGAAGTGGACGTAGGGTGGATAAAACTGCATACACCCAAAACATTGAACGAATTCCACGGTTTTATAGAATCGGACGAGTGTTTTCACTATTCCTTGACCGATGAAACGTCTTACGGAATCGAACTGCCTTGCTTTGAAAAATTTCTTTCTAGAGTTTCCGAAAATCACCATCACCATCATCCACAACAGCACCAAAAACACGAAAAGCATTCGGTCTCTAAACAGCACCGTCATCGGCATCGGCGTCCACAAACACCACCGGACCGTCCTCTAAGACAAAAATACCGCACGTACGAAACCGCACAACGTCGAAGACACCACCCTTCGCCAAGACATCGTCATCCTGCACGCGAGTCCGTTCAAAAAGAGAGGCGTTCGAAACACAAACAGCAAAAAAAGAAACAACGGAAACAGAGGAGCCATCGGTTGGTAGAAACCGTATACTCCAGTTCGGAAGAGTTCGATGCACACAAAAAGAGCATGATCGATCAACGATGGAACAATGTGTTGGTCAGAACGAAACCTTCGCATCAAGATCCTTCCTTCTGAACCTAAAATAAATTTAGACATCCTTTTTAAACAAGGATGTCTTGTCAAACTTGCATGCAGCTCCCAAAGCATGCTTATGCACGATTCGTCACCAAAGCGCACACGTTGAGGATTATCCGACAATCTGACGTGCGTGTGGTGTATATGAACTCGATTGATGGGGAAATATACAATATTCGCATCGATGGAGCCGATCCTCCACGGAAAAAGGGAGAAACAAGTTATTTTGAGTTGGAAAGTGGTGATAAGATTTTATCGTTGGTTGCCCATGACGAAAAAGAAATCGTGTCGGACAGTTTTGAGTTCAAACCGGATCTCCATTATACGCTCATCGTGTTTCAAGATCACATCCTCCAATTTGAAGAAGAAGACCTTCGATGTCCAGATCCGGGCACCGTGCGTTTGCAAGCGTACAATATGGACGGAAAGGCAACGAACGTGTATTTAGACGAACAAACCCTTTTTGAGAAATTGGGAAACGATCAATTTGTGGAAACGCTCGTCTATCCGGGGATCTATATGTTGAGAATCAGCGTTGACAAAGAATTTTTGCACGAACTGGAGGTGCGGAGCGGAGTGATCTACACACTGTTTTTCTTATTTGAGGCGATGGCCATGTTTGTGGTGGAAAACGACCAGTGCCTCAATCCCGTATAACATATTATATCCTAAAAATATATAGGATATAATGTATAATGTGTTCTATTATCCACAATTATGTTGCAGGTGGGAAAATCAAAAACCATACTTCTGTGCATCCGTTTGCTGCCAACCCTCCACATTTGAAGATGTTTGTTCCTAATTCACCCGTTGAAGACTCATATACTCCACACCCACCACCAGCACCACCACTGTCTTGGATCTTAAAATCTCCACCTGCATTGGAAACGACTTTACTTCCGACGGGACCTCCATCACCACCACTTTTAATAATAAAGCCACCACTACCTCCACCACCACCCCCTGCAGTAATACCTGCTGGAGTATTATTTCCGGCACTTCCGCTAAAGAGATTCGTTCCACCGTTTCCTCCGAGTGTTGGATTCGTGCCTCCCTCCCCGTCCTCCCCGTTTTCTTGGTCCAAACCCAGTCCACCAACACCAAAAGGGAGTTGAGTGGAGGATGGATCAAAAAGAAGTGCTCCACCCCCACCTCCACCTCCATTTCCTCCAAGCCCCCCCCCCCCCCCACCCCCCCCCCCCCCCCTCCACTTCGCTCCACCCCCCCCCCCCCCCCCCCCCCCCCCCCCCCC
>SDBT01011236.1_pt1 | contig 14424 bp, 15 predicted proteins | sample 2277101 | NCBI WGS metagenome assembly SDBT01 (sample SAMN10404973, study PRJNA504765) | marine sediment metagenome | isolation source: marine sediment core GS10_PC15, 103 cmbsf | place: Arctic Ocean: Southern Knipovich Ridge | collected 2010
AGCTGCTTCTTAATATATTATTTATAAAAATCATCTATAGTCTTCACAGCCGGAAGCTTATCAATATTAATAAATTTATATAATAAAGGACATCTCATATAGTCCTTTAGATCTTTAATATCTATCCGCACAAAACCTCCTACCAACTATCAATGATGCTACTTGATGTAAAGGGGTTATCCCCTGCTTGTGGATTTCTCTTATCCATTACTTTTCTTAAGGCTTCATCATATTCTTTTTTCCACGTCTGGACTTCCGCTCCACTACATTCAAAGAACCTAGAATATTCAGGCGAGAATTTATAATACAATGCTCCTTTAAATTCAGTTATTTTATTCTTTTGCACATCTACTTCTATAACAGGTTTCTTAATCAATGAACCCTCTATCTCATCAGTCCAAAATATATTAGCATCCTGTCTCCTAGCGTGCATGTCACTATAGAACATACCTATAAGATTATTATCATATTCCATTTGCTTTGATTCCGAAATATCCTGCAATATAGGTCTCTGATTCTTCTGCCCACCCATAAGCTTTCTAATCTCCATAGTACAAATTGCGGTAAAATGAAGCTTATTTTTCATAGCGTGGATTCGTGATGATGCATGTTTAAACCTTATACGTTCATCTTTATTCCACTCATCTCCTAACTTATGGAAGTTATCCAAGAAAAATACTATCTTCTTAGTTGGAAAACTCTGCTTCGCCCACCGTATCCATCCCTCAGCAAAATCAAGAGTATTACCATGACTATTATCTTTCAGGGAAAACTTATCTGATGCCACCAAACTTCTTAATGATCTCCAGCCGTTCTCAAGTTTAACTTGTTCTTCGTCTGTTTTTATATTTTGCTGTGGATGCGATACTTGGTTTATTCTAAGTCCACTCTCAAGAGCAACTAACCTTGCAACTGCTTGTTGTCTAGAATCATCTATAGACATAAAAAGTACTATTATGTCATCATTATTCTTGGCCAGGTTTAAAGCAAGTTGAAACATATAACCTGTTTTCCCAACGTTTGTGTCACCCGCAAAAGTTATCATTACATCTTCTTGTGGAATACCAGATATTGCTTCATCAAGAACTTTAAAACCTGTTACCCATCCCTGTAGACCTGGTTTCCTAAAATTAAAAGCTTCCTTTGTTTCATCCATAGATGAAATCATTTCCTGATTAGAATGGATATCTTCATCGGATATAGAATGAATTTGCCTTATCTCGTTAGCAGTAATCTCTAATAAAGATACAGGATCGGTCTTACCATAATTCAGGTCCGTAACCATTTGTCTTATTCTAACCTGGACATGACTATCAATTCGTGCTTCCTCAACATTGATAAGCTTATCCAATTGCTTCAATATTGTTTTTAATCTAATACTAGTCCTCTCTGCAAGTTCTTTGGCCATTGTCTCTCTATGAACCTCATTAGGATCCATAACAACAAAAGGAAGCATCTTGTCACATATATAATCTGAGTTAGCATCATAAGAAAATCTATCTAATCTCCACTGGAATGGAGTCATTTTTTGGAGTTCTTGGAAAGCCTCTACTCCATTCTTTTCTATATAATCATCTGGATCAGACTGTTCAGGTAAAGCAGGTAGTTTTAAAACCCTTACTCTTATTGTTTCGTCACCACCAAAATAGTTATCTAATAAACTCTCTATTCTTTTCTGACCGGCTTCATCTCCATCAAGAGCTAATATGCAATCATCTATACCAAGTTTTTTTAATAGATTTATATGCTCCCTGGTTAATGCTGTCCCACCTATTGCACATGAATTGTGTAACTTATACTTGAAGGCAGTAACAATATCTGGATACCCTTCAAATATATACAGTGGTTGCTGTTGATTTTTAGCTACATCCAACCCATATAATATCACACTCTTATTATATATAGGACATTTAGCACTAGTGTTTATAAATTTCATCTTCTTGGAATCTTTGGAGTGAGACATATTCCTTGCAGAGAAACCCACCACTCTACCCCTCTCATCTCTCACCGAAAAAACAAGCATTCCTTCATTAAATATATATCTATTCAAATCTATATCACTAATAAATTGCTTATCATAACCACGGTTGGCCATTTTAGTTATAAAACTATCATAACTTCTTACACTTCCTATTTTAAGTTCTTTACAGAGAGTGATTGGCCATTTTCTTTTTACGACATATTCTAATGGTTGGTACTCAGAAATAATATCTGCAGCATCTTCATATGCTTTATATATTCTTCTTATATACAACTCTTCCGGAGTAAGCTCTACGGTGCCATAAGGTATTCCATATTTTTCTGCTAGATATATGACATTTTCTTCAATAAAAGCTTGTCCATTAAGAGGTTTTTTCTCTAATACATTAGCCGCATTAAAGATATCCCCCTTACAAGAACACACAAAACAGAAAAATTCCTCTTCGTTAGTTTCTTTTATAAAACCACTTGATGGATGTTCATCGGCATGGTCAGGATTAATACAACTAAACACGCCCTTTCCATCTATTTCAATATTCCGTTCCTCTAAATATCTCCTGAGATAAGGCTTTATTTTTTTAATGAGTTCATCAAGATCTTGAATCTTCTTACTTTGTTGCTCCATTTAACCCCCCTGCCTTAATTAATGTTTTTCTTAGGTCTTCGGTTACGTACACACTATCACCCAATAAAGCCTTTTGTAAAAACTCATTATACTTCTTTAATATCTTATTCATTAACTTCTCTGTTACACCTAACTTACTACAATAGCTCTCTGAAAAATACTGCCTTTCTACTCGTAAGTAACTATCTTCTTGCATATTTCTCCCTATTCAAATGGTGGAGCTGCTGGCATCGAAGCCAGGTCTTTATAATCATATGCTAAATTGGATTACAACCATTAGAGGTAGGTTCTTCTACCCTCCACCACTAACCTTTAATCAGTGTTAGATCTGATAGTGCTCTTTCTACTTCTTTTGTCTCCCTTTTCTGTTGACACGTAAAAGAGACTAACGCCGTCCCAATTGTTGAGACAATAGGATCTACTAGTATGGTTTCAATCATATTTTTGATCCTCGCAAAACGCTGAGGTTCCGCAATTACATATTTGTACCTTTTTAACGAGGCCCGGTACAATCCTCGGGTTGCAATCTAACAAATAAACTATAAATCGAATCCCATCAGCCCCATGGATGGACTCTTCCTATCTACTCATATTATACCATATCCAGTCAACTTTTTCAAGTAGAGACACTACTTGAATTTAGGAGAAAGATGTGGTATAATATAACTAGAAGGAGAAAATATGAATCTTTTAGATAAAGTAGATAAATACCTAGAAAACCCGTATTACAAGAGAATTTATTACAGTAGCAACCGACATTATCCATCCCAAGCTTCATGCGTAATAAAGAACGAATATGATGAAGAAAATATAGCAGGAAGTTGCCTTAGGGCTATATATTGGGAAAAAAAGAGCATTAAGAAAACCAACCCAATGACGGCCCGCGGGATAAGAATCACAAAAGTCGGTAAAATAATTGAGCAACTTGAAATAGGGTTATATAAAGAACTCGGAATATGGATAGATAATAATGTCAAGTTTTATAATGAACAACATAACATATCTGGTGAATTAGATTGTTTAATCTCTACTAAAGAATCCAAACAATTAATAGGTGTGGAAATAAAAACTGGCTATGGTTATCAGTTCCAAAGAAAAGTATTGGGCACCCCAACAAGAAAAGGGCAACCCAAGCTTAATCATCTTCTCCAAGTAATGTTATATGCTGATCACTTTAAGATCCCCTTTAGAATGATATACATTGATCGGGGAAATGCTCAAAGAGCAGAATTTAATATTACACTAAATACTGATGGCACAGCTAATATAGATGATAGAAAATTAAACAATGGGATATCTATCCCAAGATGCCTAGCTAGATTCAAAGAAGTAGAAGAACATGTAGAAAACGGAACCCTACCCAGAAGAGACTTTCAATTAAAATACTCCCAAGAACGTGTGGAATTCCTCTATGATTCTAAGAGATTAACTAAAACACAACGAAAAGAATTTGAAAGAAACAAAAAAATCGATATGGGAGATTGGAACTGTTCGTACTGTTCATATAAAGATTATTGCTGGAAAGGAAATATGAATGAAAAAAATACTTAAGTTTTTAAAAGAGCTGTGGGATACTATAACTCCTTTAATCGAACTATTCATATACCTTACTATAGCATTCGTAATGAGTAAACTTGTAGAAATAACTTATATACAATCTATATCAATAGTCTTTGTTTGGTTTGTGCTTAATATAACAAGAGAAAAATTATAATAAACTAAATATTTAAAAAAAAGGGGCCAGACGAAAAATCTGACCCCTATTTTTTTGTTCATTTTATTTCTGGTGTTTCAATAATCTGGAATTAAAAGCAACCACAAATCTACTAAACCATGGAACAAATGCAATCCGAACTGTTTTTGAATGCTTTGCCCCTAACTCATCATCCAGAAATTTACCAAACAAATCTGCCACCTTATCAGCTAATTTTATGGGGTCTTGTTTAGTCAAAGTAAACAACAGAACTTTAGTTCCTATATATTCTTCCAATCCCATAATAACCTCTTTTTACCTATTAAAATTACAATGCATTAATAGCATTAGTAAGCATTAAGATTTGGGCTTTAATCTTAGAAATGTCAGAATTTAATGTTGTAACCCTTGTCTCGGTATCATCCAATACTTCAATCCACTTATTATACCAATCCGTAACTGTCTTATCGGCTACATATCTTTCTACCTCTACCTCCAAACCTGTGAGAGCTGTTTGCATATACCCTATCATATAATCTACATACTCTCCACTTGCCATAGCACCTGAAGGACCCATTGTTGGAATAGTCATCGAATCACCTCTATTATTTTGATCTCAGTTCTGTTATAGCATCGGCTAAATCCAACTGAATGTCAGCCACTGAATCTTCAGAAATATTAATACTGTTAATAAGAGCATTTAGTTGAGTTATTAAACTATTCTGCAGCGTCAAAATCCTAGATTCGAGACACCGTGTAGAAAGATTCGAATTAAGTGCTGTGAGCCTGTTATATAAAACAGTAATCTGTTCTTTATAATCTGTACTAGCCATTTTTTACTCCTATGCCGTCGTATAAGTAATAGTTATAGAATTAAATAAGGGACTGGCAGAACTACTTGTTTCTTGTGTCATTTCAAGCATAACCCATATTGAACTAGTCGTATAAAGAGCTACATCAAGCGGAGCAGTAAGAGTAATCGGGCTATTAGATGATGTCCATACTGATACATCTGCATTAAAGTCTGCTTCGCTTGTATACAAATAAAGTTTGTAAATTATATTATCATACTCAGGATTAGTTCTTAAAGATGTTATATTGGAGAACAATTTTGTTTCATAATAAGGCAAATTGAATCTTACAGCTATTTTGCCAGAAGATTTATATTCAACATTTTCAATACCTATTTCCTTGGCACCATAAACAAATGTTTTATAATCATCCTCCATACTGCTATTTCTTTGCCTAAAATCTATCGTTAATTTGCTAGGTTGTATCTTATCAAAAGAATACATTTTACTAGCAATATTATTTTCTCCGCTGGTTGAGAAGGTAGGTAACACATTATCCTGTGAAGTAAGAGTATCATAATTGAATGAAGTTATATCAACCGTTCCTTCGGGGTAAGGCTTAATAAATATTTTATTTACATAGGGATTACTCATAGAAGGAAGATTCACGCTCATCCTACAACTTACAGAGTCCTTAATATAATCCCTATTAAGCTTTACTTTTCTCTCCCATATTTTGTCATCTTTTCCATCAAAAGCTCGTAATGGACTTAACTCCTCTACCCTCACACTTCCATCCTCATCAATGGGTGTTACATCAACAGAGAGATCCCCAGCTTGATATACTGTTCCATCAGATAAAGAAATCGTATAAACTTTAGAAAAACTATTATTTACCGGAAGGGTTACTACACCAAGTTCATTATTTACAACACATTTATCTTCGTTTGCCAGGTTATTTGGATAGGATGTATTTCCTGTTAAATAAAAATCCTCATGAAGCATTTTGTATCCCGAAGAAGATATATCATATGCTTCAATTAAACCACTAACTGCATAAACCCTAGAACTAAGAGCTTCCAGCTCATGTCTAACTTTAGACTCTAATTCATTTAAATCAACAACTAAAGAGGAGGCTTCAGAGAATATAGTATTGAGATCATAAACTATTTCTTCAAAATTTTCATTCATGTCCTCAGAGGATGTATTACCTCTCCATTGTGGCTTTCTTGGTACGAATGTTGGTTGTAAACTCATTTCTATATCCTCCTTATTCTAATACATCAACTTGTTCTGATTGCACGTAAATTCTTTTCTTCATCTTGTCCTCAAAATTATATACTTTACGCCTCAAATCAAAAAGATTATCTATATAACCTGATGGTAACATATAGCCAGAAGAAACAGCATCCACGCTATCCTTCAGTATATCCATCTCATTATAGACTCTTTTTAAATCTGTCGCTATCTCTTCTAGGGTAGAGGCTAGTTTTCTAGATTCTGTTGGCCCATAATATATATGATTTCTTTTTGTAGTTGTCACCATACTTTTAAATTCATCTATAAACATGCCTTTTCTCCTTCTAAGTAGGTAGCTTCATTAAACTCTTAACTGCTGCTCCATCGTATATATGAACATTGCTTGCATTGGTATCGTTTGTAGCTACTATTGGTATACTTAATACCTCAGCGTTTGCTCCTACCCTCGTATTACCATAAGTCCTTAACTTCTCTTGTCCATTTGGAAAGATAGGGTCATCTGTATTTTGCCTATACCTAGTAACTATCTTTTCACCATAGATAGTAAGAGGACTGGTTGATAGTTGTTCAGCGGAGCTATCCATTCTTGCCCAATCTATATAAGTAATCTTAGCTCCATCATCCCCGTACAAGAAGAAAAATATCTCATTTGGAGTGAATCCAGTTGATATATGGTCAACCTCATGTCCATGTAAATACAATCTATCATCTATCCACAGAGACTGAATCTTATTTACAACAACAAATCTAACGGTATGCCAAACACTTTTTTCAAGGTCTATATCGGCAAATACATTACCACCATCTAAATTTATCCGTGCATCGGTAGTTGACAGTCTAAAAGCATAACCATTAGGTTGGCCTGCTGCAAGGTCATTATCCCTAATCTGAACATAAATCCCGCCCCATGTTCCTGTATGAGTAGCTATATAAAAAGAAAACTCAAAGGTAAATGAAAGACCAACAGCAACAGGGTCATAATCTCTTACTGCTACGTTAGCTCCATTAGGAGCATCTAATTTCATACAAGACTTACCATCAAAGGTAACCTGGGTGCTTTCTCCAGTTCCCTCATCGAAGTCAGTCCAGTCAGATATGTCAGCCATATCCTCATCCATTAAATCCCAATCAAGAGCCATGAGTTTCAATTCCTCCATGCCTTACTTCTTCGTTATGTATTACCGCATACTTTAATGGTACATCTATCTTAGACTTCAGTACCTTCTCATCTTGCTTAGGTTTATAGTCTTTTTCCACCTTCTCCACAACCTTACCATCCTTAACTTTATAGTAACTCATATGTCCGTCCTAAACCATATCTGACCAGCAACAGGGCTACCTGGGTCAGTGGTTCTGTTTTCGATTACTAATTGCTGAATCTCATTCTGGTTCATGTCAATATTAGCATCTGGTCCTTCTATCCATACTTCACTAAAAACCCCTGAAGCAGCATTTAGAACATCATATGAACCAGACCCTGCTAAATGTCTAGATTGGATAGACCTATCTTTTAGGTCACCATCCCCTTTAAGAAATTTAACTGCATAACGATCTGTTTTTCCTAGGTTATCTGCCATTTTAATATCCTAATTTTATTGTATATTCTCTGAGTGTTGGAGTATTAAGCGGAGATGTATCTTCTTCTCGCGACAAAACAGCCTTAAAGTATAGACTATCTGTAGACGTTGCTATATACTTATATGAGAGCACATATGTTTCTGTTCCAGCGGGACATAATAAATCATCAGCAGAAGTCGACCAGGCAGCGGTTTGTGGTTTATAATTTACTAATATCTCCTTATTATCATCCCCATCATAATCAATTATACAATACCTAGAATGATCTGATTTTAAAGTATTATACTTAAGCTCAAACCAACTTACTTCCTGAAGTTTCTCAGCATAAGCATATTGTCTATAAACCTTCTGCCTTAAATATTGATTGTCATTTACACTATAAAACCTATCATCTGACGTAATGGGTTCTGCGGTGGTTGTTACTTTATGCCATCCTGGGGGAATATGAAAAAAGCTTTCCATCGACAAGTCTATTACTCCTTCGGTCGTAGTAATATGTAAAAATTGACCTGCCTCAATTTGTGCAACATTAAATGGTATTACATTTATATCAAGACCATTTGTATTGAGAATATAAATATAAGTTGTATATATGGTGGGCTCTGATACTTCCTTATCATATTCATAATCTACATACACAGTATTTGATTGTGCTTCTGGGTCATCAGATATATTACTCCCTGAAGTCCTAGTAATTACTTTGGTAGCATAATTTACTTCATAATCAGTAGAATTTATATATACATAATCTGGATTCTCTCCCGGATCACTTTTTACCTTTATAGATCCCCTTATTAAACCATCACCCTCAACGGGTGTAAAATCAGGATTAGTTAATGTTATAGTATCCTCATTCCCAAATACATGTTGTTCGTTGTACACCGCTGTTCGTTTTAACTCATATTTAGGAGTTACCTGCCAATTATCTTTTCCTCTATACAAAGCAACGCTATCTCTTACTGGTTCATAAGGAAACTCGTATATCTTATAAAAACTTATTCCTTTATAGGTTTCTAAGGCAGTATCATATGAATCTGAATCCCATTGAATTTCAGGTATATTACTAAAAAATGATACATGCCTAAAATCTGCTACCTGTTGTTCTTTTGGCCCGGGATCATTTAAAGGACTGATGGCGACCCAATTAAACTCGGTAGGATCATCAATGCCAGAAAGTCCTAATGACAAATAATACTCAATATTAGTCCCAGGTTGTATGTCCTGATCCACAATCAAGGATGCTTTATCTATTGTTAACTCTTCCCCTGTAGGGTCAATAATTTGAAAAGCATTGGAATAAAATACAGAACTCTCATCATATGCCATCTCAAAGATTTCTATATTTTTAAAACCAAATAAATATTCATATAAAGGTATTATTGAAGTTCCCACTACTTCGTCTTCTTGGGGTTTAGTAATTGTAAACTTAAGATATCTGGTCCTTATCTCGGAAAAATTCCAGATGGTCTTTTTGTTATCAGATACTTGCTTATTCCTCTCACCGGATCCTAATGGTATTGTTTTAAAATTTATATTATCTATTGACCATAAAGGTTCTACATACATTGGGTTGGCTGATTGACCTAATATTTCTATTCTGGATATATATATCCCCATTTCAGAATTAGGGTCAAGTTCTATAATAAATGAAACTTGTAATTCTCCGCTTTGGTTATTTGTTATATTTTGTATCCAAGAAGTAGTAACGTCCGAAAAAGCATATCCAAATTTACTACCGCTGATAAGTTTGTTGGATACTATGTTTTCAGCATATTTTTTTTCCCCCAAAATGGGAAAATTAACAACATCATAATAATGAGACATATCAAGTTTACTTATTCCCTGCCTGCTTTCTCTAAGAGTTACTATCCCTGCATCTGTATTTATTTCAGAGGTAGTATAAGTTAGATTAATCTTGCTTCTATCTATAAAACTATCATAAACAGAATATAAATACCCCTCTGTATCTCCCGCAACCAATAAAAGGCTATTTAAATCTCCTTCTAAATTCTTTATCTCATACATGAGCCTTCTTCTTTCTGTATCATAATAATCAAAATTCTCAAGAGTCACAGTAAATTGTTCAACCAATTCCTCATAAAGATTATTTAAATCATCATATATTTCAGAAAGGTTATTATTATACCTATCTGTATCCCATATCTTACGATACAATTGTTTTCTAAGAAGAAAAGAAGGAAATCCTACCCTAACTTTTGCATAAAATTGTGCCAAGTTAGAGATTAGATGTTCTATTGTAGGAACATATCCTTCTTTCATACGTTCTTCTATTATTCTATTGACTTCTTTTTTTACTTGCCTTGATGCTATACTCATTATTACAGTCCTCCAGTGGGATATATTTGCAGAGAATATTTTGATAGTACCGGAGTATAACTTTCTGCATCGTTAATTGTATTCGGACGGGATAAAAAAGCTTTAAACCTTACAGAATAAATTGGCTCTCCAGCATCTATATAAGCTAATGGATTATCCCTTTCCTCTATATCTATATCAGAATTTATGTTTATTATTTCCGGAACATTATTAGCACCATCTTCACTTATGGTCATCTTGTGATGTATGGGGGAAATCCGATTCCAAGAAATTCCATTGTTGACCGAAATATAATATTTGATCCACTCGTTTTCAGTATTGGCCAAATCAGGTGTTGTATAAAATAGTGTTGGGATTTGTTCATCAACTGCTAAAGCCACTTTTGCTATTGGTTTTGGGCTCATATATGGTTGAGATACAATTTCACTAGTTTCGGCAAACTTATATGAGTAAATATTTATATCTCTTATTCCTATAGCAAACCTTGCTTTATCATCTTTAGTTACAGTCCATTGTCTTGAAATACTCTCAGGACCTACGCTGGTTTCAGTCTTCTTGGAAGATCCAAATAAACCACCAATAACGAACCCTATGATACCTCCAATAGCAAAACCCACTGGACCAGCAAAACCTCCTATAATAGCACCAGTTGCCGCACCTGTCAGGGCTGTGCTCATTACTCCATCATTTGCTTGGAGATCTACTCCACCAGGCTCAAGATCCATTACATCAAAACCAGTAATTTGGCCTGCAAGATATGGAATTTCAATTTGACGCGTAATTGTTTGATGCGTTGTAGTAGTTTTTGAAGACAGCCCCCACCATTTCTTAGTAGTGGTGGTAGTAGTAACCTGCCTAGTTGTTTCAACCATCAACACTTCATAAGGTTTATTGTAAGATCGGGTTTGTCTTATTGTAAATCTAATAGCCTTAGCCCCACGTGGTGAAAACACCCATATACCTTGCCCGGCAAATTTAAACTTATCTGGTGAAAGTGTATCTCTAACAAGTGATGGTATGAGTTCTTGATTGGCCTCCCGTGTTAAAACAATATCATATTCATGATCATCAAAACCCTCTAATTCTTCAAAAACTTTTCCATCAGGTGATGTTTGTATGGATAAGACCTCTAAATATAATTCTTGTCCAAAGTTATTTGGGTTAAGGCTTATCCAGTTTACATTCTCTGGATTATCTAAAAACACGGTAAAATTTACAGTGAGATAATTAGTTCCACCACCTCCAGTTACGGGTATATAATCTTCAATAAGATTGCCATGCTCATTTGTAACAATAGTATCTCCTGATACCCTTACATTAGGAGACTCTATTTCATTATTCATAAGCTCATTAAATTCTGCAACAGATATCTGTTTACCAGAAAATTTATTCCTATATCCAACAACAGGATCTGTTATATATTCTGCTTCCCAGAATGTATCTGGATTGTCATCAAACATCTGTAACCTACGAGGCATTAATTCTTCTTCTGATGCTCCCATTTCATATAGTGTGTCTCCCCCTTGAGAATATTGGATATGCCATCTACCACCTTCTGGGCGAGGCTCATTCTTCATACCAAAATAGAGACCTTCATATCCTCCAGTCTCACTGTTAGGCTCCCATTGTGGAATAGATTCCTGTATACCGGTAATACTACTGACTGATGGAGACTTATTAATATTCCCTGTTCTTTTTAATGTAACCACACCCTGATTAACAACTAACTCTGCAATTTGATTTCCCGGGCTTATCTTACTAAAATCTATTTTAGAATTATCTACAAACGTATCAACACCATACAAAGATTTAGTTTTAGCTCCTGTAGAATAAAAAGAATAATCTATAGATTTAGAATTAAGTTTTCTTACTTTATTTAAAAGCATTTGTCTTTCTGCCTCGCCATAATTAAAATCTTTTACCATAACAGAAGACAGGGCATCCTCTTCAGAATACGCTACATTAATATCATCATGTATTTCCCGCATTGTATCGTTATAATCTTTTGATCGAGCTGGGGATTCTTTTTTTTGGAACCTTTTTTGAAGTGTTGGTTTTCCTAACTTAGAGAAGAAATCTTTAAATGCTTTAAATAATTCCGTAAAAAGAGAATTTTCACTTTGTATTTCTTTTTTATCGATAGCATCTTTTCTTTTTTCTTCTATGATAGCTAAAACATTCTCAGCTTTTCTTATATTAAGTTTAGTGTTGTTTGATCTTAAATATTCATTAGGCATTATAATGTCCTCAGCTTTAGGGTATAATCTTCAAATATAGGAGTATTTGTAACATCACTCTTATTATTATTCCTCAATAAAGCCTTAAATTGAATATAATCATTTAGATATTTATAAATTACTCTTACTTCATAATTCTCAAGAGGAACATTAAAATATAAGTTTTTCCCGCTGTGGAAATAATCAAAATTAGGGTAACTTATGCTATTATATACAGTTAAAGCTGGTCTTTCATCTTCGTAATAATCAGTCCTATTCTCAGCACTGTGTCCATTTACAGTTACCACAAAAACATCGTAGTATTCATCTGGCTCTATATCAAATTTGGAAACACCACTATTATTAAGCCACCTACCTCCTGTATATACGAACGCTGGGCCTGAAGCTCCAGCATTAGAAGTATCATTTACAACATCATAATCAATATATGGATAATGGGGAAGTGAAACTTTATACTCCCTTGATTTAGCTTCTAAAAAAATCTCGTCTACATCTATCAATGAATCATTAGCAAAACTAACCATTTCTCCGCTAGGCGTAACATCACTTATTCCATCGGGTGTATAAGATACTGTATAAGCAGCCGTTGCAACATACCATCCCGAAGCAATAGTTACGATATCTGTGTCTGCATCAAAAGTAAAACCACTAGGATCTAAAACACTAGCACCGCTTGGCATAACTTCTGTACTTCTATAAACAGTTGGAGGCTCAGCCGAAATGGGAAATCTTAAAATTCCATCACGTGTGATGGGATCAATATCAAGCCGTTCTTTTTCAATAGCAATTCCGGAAGGCAGTATGTTTTTCCATGCATCTTCTCGTGTAGCCACTTGGTATTCTATAGTTGTACCTGAAGGAACTACTTCAGTTACATCAAGTTTTGCCTCTATTATAGCACCATTGGATTGATATTTAGGGCTTATATATTCACCCTTATCTAAATACCATAATCTTTTTACATCTATATTATAAGCTCCATATACATATTCATATTTTCTTACTTCAACTAACTCATCTTCTTTAGTTATTTTTGTACCATATAAATCTAACTTAAGTTCATCTGCACTTTTCTCTGATGTCTTAGTAATTTCATCCGTAGCAGCATCAAATAAGGTTTCAGTTATAGAATCAACACCTTCTGGTCTTATTTGTTTAACAGCAACAAGACCTATATCTTTTGTTCTTCTAAATCTTTTCCCAACGGTTTCACCAATAAAAGCCCATACTTGTTTTGTATCTTTTTCTAAGACTTTAATAGAAAGTGTTCTGCCTGTAAAAATATCTTTTCTAATTTTTGATATATCAATGCCAAAAGCAAATTTATCTTTAACTTTAGCTATACCCTTTACAATTATAGGAACTTCTTTTTCTGGTGTTATAGCTTTAAGTTCTGCTCTTGTGTAAACTAATTCTTTAAATTGTTTTGCTTCTGCTATACCTTTTATCTTTATTACTTGTGGTTTTTTCCAAAATGGTTTTACTTTTGTCCAGGCTTCAATATCAAAAATAGATTTTTCATCAACTCTTGCTATCTCTTCTGCTTTAACAAATGTTTTAGTTCTAACAGGTAATCTACTAATACCCCATTTAGCACCAATTCTTAATCCAGCAGCAGTTAATCCTGCACCTATCATTAAAAAAGGATCTAATTTTCCAGCAAGTTTAACTCTTTGCTTTGCGAAAACTTGTTGTGCAGTCTTGTAAATTGGATAACCTATTTTACCAGTAATTCCAATAGCATACATTTCTTCTGCTATCTTTTCTCTTGTTGGTCGTTTTCCAACTTTGATTCTATAAAAAATATCACCAAATCTTTCTTTTACTGTAAATGGCTCAAATGGTTTAAACTCTCCAAATACTTCTTCTCTTCTTGGGAGAACTTCAACTGGTGGCATTGGAATATCTGGTGCTCTAGTTACT
>SDBT01011237.1_pt1 | contig 14423 bp, 8 predicted proteins | sample 2277101 | NCBI WGS metagenome assembly SDBT01 (sample SAMN10404973, study PRJNA504765) | marine sediment metagenome | isolation source: marine sediment core GS10_PC15, 103 cmbsf | place: Arctic Ocean: Southern Knipovich Ridge | collected 2010
TACGGGGCGCTGCGGACGCCGCACTTCTTCGTGTTCGACCGGTCGCGGCGGCTGTGCTACACCGGGCGGATGGACGACAACCCGCGCGAGCCCGGCCGGGAGACCACCCGCGAACTGCGCGACGCCGTCGATGCGATCCTCGCCGGGCGAAAACCCGCCGTCGAATTGACCAACCCCATCGGCTGCAACGTCAAGTGGGCCGGCCACGAGGAACACTGGATGCCCGCCGAGGCGTGCGACCTGGTCTGAGCGAGCGACGGCCGCGGGTTTTGTGGTATCCTCTGGCTGCGTGAAACATCTCCTGGACATGACGGCGGATGAGTTGTCGGCCGAGTTGGCGTCGCTGGGCCTGCCCGCCTTCCGCGCCCGGCAGGTGGCCAAGTGGATCTGGGCCAAGGGCGTGTACGAGTTCTCGGCCATGACGGACCTGCCGGGAGCGTTGCGGGAACAACTCGCAGAGCGGCTGACGATCCTCGCCGGGCGGGTCGCGGCCCGCAGCGATGCCCCGGACGGTGTGATCAAGCTGCTGATCGAATGGCCGGACGGCGAGCGGATCGAAACCGTGCTGATCCCTGCGGCCGGGCGGGCGACGGCGTGCGTCTCGACGCAAGTGGGTTGCTCCATGCGGTGCGGCTTCTGCGCCAGCGGCTACGGCGGGCTGGTGCGGAACCTCTCCGCCGGCGAGATCGTCGAGCAGATCGCCCAGCTCCAGCAGGCCACCGGCGAGCGAGTCAGCCACGTGGTGGTCATGGGCATGGGCGAGCCGCTGGCCAACTACGACGCGACGGTCGCGGCCGTGCGGGCGATCATCGACCCCGACCGGCTGGGCATCTCCGCCCGGCGGGTGACGATCTCGACGGTCGGCCTGCCCGGGCCCATCCGCCGGCTGGCCGGCGAAGGCCTGCCTGTCACACTGGCCATCTCCCTGCACGCCCCCAACGACCCTCTCCGCCAGCGGCTGATGCCCGCCGCGGCGAAGTTCCCGCTGGAGAAGGTCCTCTCCGCGGCCGAGGAGTTCCGTCGCAGTCGCAACCGCCGGCTGACGGTGGAATACGTCCTGCTGCCGGGCGTCAACGACACGTCGGTCTGTGCCGCGGCCCTGGCGCGGATCGCCCGCCGGCTGGAGGCGAACGTGAACCTGATCCGCTTCAACCCGAACGAATCGGCCCCGTACCGCCGTCCCACCCAGGCCGAGGTGAAGGCCTTCGCCGACCGGCTCCGCGCGGGCGGCGCCAACGTGCAGGTTCGCCGCTCCCGCGGCCTGGAGGCCGACGCCGCCTGCGGGCAACTTCGTCGCCGGGCCGATGTTGACAGGCCCCCGGCCGGCACGGACAATACCTGAAGAGCTTCAGGGGCTTTCATCATCCATCTATCCGTCGGCACTGCCCCTGGGTTGCTGGCCGGCCGCGTGCAGGCAGGCGCGAACTACCTCCGGCCACATGCGTCCAAGCTTCTGGTGACGCCACTGGGATCGACTGCATCCTGCCTGACATGCCCACAAGGAGTACGACCATGAGATTCGCCCACGGCCTGCTGTTCGTCCTCGCTCTTGCCTCCGTCGCCGCCGCCCAGGATGTTGCTCCCGCCCTGATGGTGAAGACCGGCGACGCAAGCCAGCCGCTGGAGATCACCAAGGTAGCCATCGACGCGCGGATCTTCGGCTACCTGGCCGAAACCAGGATGACGCTCACCTTCCACAACCGCCACGACCGCGTCCTGGCCGGCGACTTGATCTTCCCGCTGCCCGAGGGCGCGACCGTCAGCGGGTACGCCCTGGACGTCAACGGCGTCATGGTCGACGGCGTCGTGGTGGAGAAGCACAAGGCCCGCCAGGTGTTCGAGAAGGAGGCCCGCAAGGGGGTCGACCCGGGCTTGGTCGAACACGTCAAGGGCAACAGTTTCAAGACGCGCGTGTTCCCCATTCCCGCCGGCGGCAGCCGGACGGTGATGGTCAAGTACGTCAGCGACCTGCCGGCCGGGCCCGGCGGCGCCCGCTGGCGGCTGCCGATGAACTTCAAGCGGAAGGTGAAGCAGCTGTCGCTGCGGGTGGAGGTGGTCAAGCCCGGCGCCCCTCCCGTGATCGACGCGAACGGTCCGGCGAATTTCCGCTTCGAGAAATGGCGGGACAGCTTCGTCGCCGAGACCACCCTCGTCAACGCCGGGCTGGATGAGGACCTGATCGTCGCGCTACCGGAGGCGGCCCGACAGAAGGTGCTGGTGGAGAAGGCGTCCGACGGCCAGTACTACTTCGTCATCCACGACCACCCGTCCGCCCCGGTCGACCTTCAGGCCCTGGCCGCTCCGGCGACGGTGACCGTCCTGTGGGACGCGTCAGGCTCGCGCGGCGGCATCGATCACGCCAGGGAGTTCGAACTCCTGCGGGCCTACTTCGGCCAGTTCAAGGCCTCGAGGGTCTACGCCGACCTGGTAGTGTTCCGTAACGTGACAAGTCGGCCGGAGCGGTTCGTCATCGACGGCGGCGACGTGTCCGCCCTGATCGCCAAGCTCAAGCAGCTTCCCTACGACGGCGGGACGCAGGCACCGCGGTTGGACTGGGCCGGTTGGTTCCCGCGGCGCGACATGAAGGCCGCAGACGCGACGCTTGCGTTCACCGACGGGATTTTCAACTTCGGCAAGGAGGACGTGGCGGGCGAGGGGGGGTTGACCTACGTGTTCTCGATGGGGCCGGTCATCAACGCGCCGGTGCTGCGCCGGATGGGGGTGCAGTACTTCAATCTGAACCTGATCGATGTCCGGGCCGCGGTCAGCGCGATCGGCCGGCCGGCATTCTCCTTCCTTCGCGCGGACGCCGGCGGGGCGAAGCTGGCCCAGACGTATCCGCGAATCCCCCAGCCGGTCCGGGGGCGCTTCACGCTGGCGGGCAAGCTGACCGGCCCCGAGGCAACCGTGGAGTTGAGCTACGGATTCGCCGGCAAGGCGACTGTCCGGTCGAAGCATGTCGTCTCCCGCAAGGACGCGGCCGAGGGCGACCTGCTGCGGCGGGCGTTCGCCCAGAGGCAGCTCGAGGAACTGATGATCCAGCCGAAGCGCAACGACGAGCGGATCGTCACGCTCGGCAAGACCTACGGCCTGGTGACCCCCGGCACGAGCCTGATGGTGCTGGAGACGCTCGAGCAGTACGTCGAGTACGAGATCGCTCCGCCCAGGTCCCTGCCGAAGGTGCGTGCGGACTACCTGGCCGCGATGGACGCCAAGGCGGCCGAGGAGAAGAAAGCCGCCCAGGCGAAGATCGATACCGTCCTGACCATGTGGAAAGGACGCGTCGAGTGGTGGAACAAGGAATTCAAGGTACCCAAGGACTTCAAGCACAAGCCCCCGACCACTCGGCCGACCACCCAGCCGACAGGGGTGGCAGGCCTGCTGCGGAAGACGGCTGAGGATCTGGCAGAGGCGCAGAGGATAGTGGCGCGCAGCGAAGCAGGCCAAAGGGCTGCGGAAGCCGCATTGCAGGCGGCCAGGAACAAGGTCGCGAAGGCGTCGTCCGCCGTCGACAAGCGGCAAGCCGCCGCCGAGATGGCGCAGGCCGAGGAGGCCCTGCGGAAGGCGCAAGCGAACCTTCGTGGGGCCGAACGGTACCTGGCCGCCATCCAGGAGTACTCGCGGCGCCTGACGGAGCTTCTCCGCTGGCGGGCCCGCGTCATGGGGGCCAACCACCCCCGGGACCTGGACGGCCTCGAGGAGGACTTGCGGCGCCTGGCGGAGGTGGCCGGCCGGGCCGCCGCCACGCAGCCGAGCACGGGAACCAACGACCTCCGGGATCTGACGGTGCGCGTACCCAATTTCCAGGGCCCCCGTGCGGACCTGCGCACCAGCAACGCCGCCGTGGACGAGACCGAGAACTCTGCCGGCGGCGCCCTGTTCGACGTGGAGGAGAGTGTGGCCGCCGACCGGCGCCTGGCGTCGGTGACGGCGGGGTTTGTCGGATCGGGCGGCCTGTTCGGCAAGAGCGCAGGCCCCGTCGTTCGTCCGGGCCAGCCGGCCATCGTCATCCGCGAGTGGGACCCCAAGACGCCCTACCTCAAGGACCTCAAGGCGGCCAAGGCCGAAGACGCCCTCGCCGTCTACATGAAGCACCGCAAGACCTACGGCAACTCGCCGGCGTTCTTCCTGGACTGCGCGAACTTCTTTTTCACCGGCAAGCGGCCGGCCCTGGGCCTCCAGGTGCTCAGCAACATCGCCGAGTTGGAGTTGGCCAGCCCGGCGCTGCTGCGCGTCCTGGCGCACCGGCTGGCCCAACTGGGCGAGTTGGACCTGGCCGTGGGGCTCTTCGAGCAGGTCCTGCAGATGCGCCCGGAAGAGCCGCAGTCCTATCGCGATCTGGCCCTGGTCCTGGCACGTCGGGCGGACACCGCCAAGGCCCCGGCAGATCAGGCCCGCGCCGACTACGCCCGGGCGATGGGCCTGCTCAACGACGTGGTGATGAAGCAGTGGGACCGGTTCGAGGAGATCGAGCTGGTGGCGCTGATGGAACTCAACGCGCTGATCCCCCGCGCCAAGGCCGCCGGCGCGGAGGACGTCCCGCTGGATAAGCGCCTGGTCAAGCTGCTGGACTGCGACGTGCGGATCGTGCTCAACTGGGATGCGGACATGACCGACATCGACCTGCACGTCATCGAGCCCTCGGGCGAGGAGGCGTACTACGAGCATGATCGCACCACCATCGGCGGGCTGGTCAGCGAGGACTTCACCGACGGCTACGGTCCGGAGGAGTACCTCCTCCGCAAGGCCATGCACGGGGCGTACAAGATCCGGGCGGAGTTCTACGGCAGCAGCGCCACCAAGCTGCTGGGGGCGGTGACGATCCAGGTGGACGTGTTCACCAACTTCGGCCGGCCCGGCCAGACACGCAAGTCCATCACCTTGCGGTTGATGGAGGAGAAGGAGAACATCGTCGTCGGCGAGATCGAGTTCTAGCCGGAGAGGACACTGACATGAACTGGACGGCCTACGGGTTGGTCCTTGCGCTGGCGGCGCCCGCCGCCGGGGCCGGTGAGGGGGCCATGGTCCCCTTCGTGATTCCGCACGGGCCGCAGACCGACTCGCCGATCCGGCGGGCGCAGGGGCCCATCCCCGCGGACAAGCGCGTGGTCGTTCGGGGGGGGCACTTCTTCGTGGGCTCCGAGCGGCTGCGGGTCTGGGGCGTGAACACGTGCTTCGGGGCGAACTTCCCGACGCATCGCGACGCCGAGCGGATTGCCGCCCGCATGGCTGCGTTCGGGATCAACTCCGTCCGCTTCCATCACATGGACTCCGCGCACTTTCCGCGCGGCATCTGGGATAAGGCCGACCCGATGAAGCTCTCGGCCGAGGCGCTGGATCGGCTGGATTACTTCATCGACCGGCTCGCCCGCCACGGAATCTACGCCAACATCAATCTGCACGTCTCCCGCACCCACAGCCGTTACCTCAAGCTGCCCGACCGCGACAAGCTCCGCAACTACGACAAGATCGTGGACATCTTCACGCCCGAGCTGATCGCCGCCCAGAAGCGCTACGCCCGCGCCCTGCTGGGCCACGTGAACAAATACCGCAAGCTCCGCTACGCGGACGACCCGGCCGTGGCGTTCGTCGAGATCAACAACGAGGACAGCCTGTTCATGTGGGGCGCCCAGCGCGACCTGACCACGCTGCCGCCATACTACGCAAAGATCCTCCAAGGCAAGTTCGCCGAGTGGCTGAAGGTGCGGTACGGGACCACGGCCAGGCTGCGGGCGGGGTGGGGCAAGGGGGCGGCCCCGCTGGGGGCCAACGTACTGGAGGCCTTGCCCGGGAAGCTGCCCGGCAAATCGCCGTGGTTCCTGGGCCAGCACTTAGGCTCCAAGGGGCGGTTTGTGCGGATCGAGGCCGGAGGGCGGGTCGAGGTCACCCGGCCGGATGCGACGGGCTGGCATATCCAACTCATCCACGGGGGCCTGGCGGTCGAGGCCGGCAAGTACTACACCGTCAGCTTCCGCGCCCGCGCCGACAAGCCGCGGAAGATCGATTACAACGTCGGCCACAATCACGAACCGTGGGGGATGCTCGGGCTCGTGTCCGGGGCGAATCTCTCGCGTCAGTGGCGGACGTTCCGGGTGGGCTTCGTGGCCTCGGCCGACGACGACAACGCCCGGCTGTGCTTCCAGTTGGGCGGCTCGGACGTGGCCGTGGAGCTGGCGGACATCCGGCTCATGCCGGGCGGGCGCGAAGGACTGGCCGAGGGCGAATCCATCGAGGCGGGCAACGTCGCCGTGTTCGCCGATAGCGAGACCGACGCCCGCATGGACGCCCGCTGGCGGTTCCTCGCCGAGACGGAGAAGGCCTACTTCGACGGCATGTACGCCTTCCTGAAGGACGACCTGGGTGTCAAGTCGCTGGTCACGGGCACGATCGTCTTCGGCCCGTGCGGGCTGTACGGGCAGTCCGGCATGGATTACATCGACGGCCACGCGTACTGGCAGCACCCGCGTTTCCCCGGCCGGGCGTGGGACCCGGGCAACTGGACCGTCGAGCAAAAGGCCATGGTCGATTCGCCCGCGGAGGCCACGCTGCTTCGTCTGGCGGCCCAGCGATTGGACGGCAAGCCCTACACCGTCAGCGAGTACAACCACCCGGCCCCCAACGACTACCAGGCCGAGTGCGTGCCGATGGTCGCCTCCTTCGCCGCAGCCCAGGATTGGGACGGCGTATGGCTGTTCGCCTACAGCCACCGCACCGACGACGTCGAGCGCGACAGCTTCACCTCGTTCTTCGACCTCGACGCCAACCCGGCCAAGTGGGGCTTCGTCCCGGCCGGGGCGGTCATCTTCCGCGAGGCGGGAATCGAGCCGATCGAAGGCCGCACTGCGCCGTCACTTCCGAGCGGTGCGGCCGGCTTGACGCAACTGACCCGAAAGCATCGCAAGCATGGCCGGGACTTGCGCAAGGCCTGGGAGATGAGCCTGTCGGAGATCACGGGCCTGAGTCAGTCAACGACCAGCAAGTTCACTGATCTCCATTCTGCTGGGGAGCATCTCGGCTTGCGGCAGGGGACGGACGGCAAAGGAGGGCTCATGTGGGCCGCCGGTCCCAAGGCCCTCGTTATCGTCCAGCATGCAGTCAATCCTGACAAGTTTGCCCCGAGCGACGTACCGACGTCCCCGGATTTCTGGGCTGCGACCTTCACGTCCATGGACGGCCAGGCCTTCTGGCAAAGCCGCAAGCTGCTCCTGACCATCTGCGGGCGGTGCGAGAATACGGGCATGAAGTTCTCCGCCGATCGGCGCACTGTGGGGCGCAACTGGGGGACCGGTCCGGTCCGTATCGAACCGGCCAGCGGCCCTTTCCCGAGCGCCTGCTTGGCGCCGACCGACAAGGCCCAATGGCGCTGCCAGGCCCTCGGCCCGGACGGGCGAGCCACCGCCGACGTGCCAATCAAGAGCGGAGACGACAATTCGGTGATCATCGAGGTCTCGCCCAAGTACAAGACGATGTGGTATCTGCTAACGCGCAAGTAGCCGGCGTCTACCGGTCGGAGATGTCCTCGAAGGAGCTTTCCGGGTCGCCGCAGAAGTCGATCGCGCCGGTGAACTTCTCCGGGCCGATGCGCTTGCGGGTCTTTCGGGTGACGAACAGCTTGACGACGGCGCAGTTGTTGTAGGCCTCCAGCGGCACGGCGATCACGGTGCCGTTGAACTTGAAGGGCGCCTTGCGGAACTTCCTGTCGCCGGGGACCATCACGCCCACCTTGCCCACGTCCCAGCCGCGCTTGACGCGGAACATCGCGTAGGGGGTCCTGCCGTAACGGACCTTGTCTCCCTGGTCGATTGTCGCCGTCATGATGCCCGCGACGTAGCCGTCGGCGACGGTGTAGAGCTTGCCGCGGGCCCCGCGCGGGACGCGCATCGGGTCCGGCTCGAAGCACAGCACCCGCCGGCGGAAGGGCTCGTACAGCGGCAGGTACTTGTCGTACAGGGCGACGGCCTTGCGGTACGCCGCCGGGCCGCCGAACGCCTCCTTGGTCATCTTCGGGAAGCACCCGTGCAGCACCGCCCGGCGAAGGTTCTCGTCCGTGGAGAACTGGTTGGACGTCCACATGAAGAACACCGGCTTGGCGATGCAGGCCCAGAAGTACTTCTCCTCGTGGACGTCGCCGCCGCCTTCCAGCAGAACGCCGTCGACGTATCGCATGCTGCGGATGGTCTGCGGCTTGTTGGCGAACAGGCTCATGGGCCTGCCGGTGGCGCGCATGTGCTGCTTGATCCGGCGGGTGAGTTCGTCGTAGGAGGCGTTCACGCTGTAGGCCGGGCGATGCCCGACCACGGTAACGCCGTCGTCGTGGGCGAAGTCCACCTCGAAGTGCCGGAAGCAGTCCAGGAAGAACCCGCGCAGCCAGGGGTACTCGGCCAGGATCTTCCTGATGGACCGCTCGCAGAACTTGCCGAAGCTGGTGGCGGTATCGGCGAGCATGTTATGGCACATCATCCAGCCGGAGGGCATGGGCTGTCCGTCGGCGTCGCGGCAGATGGCGTCGGGCCAGTTCCGCTCGACGACGGGACGGAACCCGTCGGTGTAGTTGAAGTACCAGAACGGGTGGATGCCGGCCCGGGCGATCTTCGCCAGCCGGCGCTTGATGTCCTCGCGGGCGTGGTGGATCGGCTTGTCTGGGCCCTCGCCGGGGGCGCGGGGCACGTCGGCCAGCTCGGCGGCGATCTCCTGGTCATCGTGGGTGCGGATCCACTCCCACACGCCGTAAGCGTCCTTCTCCTGCGGCGTGCCGCGCCACTTCTTGTAGAGGGATTCGGTGGCGAACAGGCTCAGCCAACGGTCCTTGCCGTCCTGGAAGTAGTCGCCGTAGTAGCTGAAGTGCCCGTGGACTTCGAGCGTCTTGACCCCCAGCCGCTTGTAGAACGTCGTGTCGTCGGCGACCTGCACGCCGCCGCAGTGGAACACGCCCTCGGAGTCGTAGATGTCCTGGCTGTCGGGGTCGAAGTACTCGCGGTACATCCGGTACACCTGCCCCAGCGCCGGCCGCCAGTCGCCCTCGTGGAAGAGCACGCGGATGCGGGTCTTCATCGGTCGGGCGCCGACCAGGCCGATGTAGTAGTTCAGCGCCTCGAGCGTCTGGATGGACTGGGGTGGCTTGGTGGCGTAGCCCCAGTTGAAGCCCTTCTCGCCGTTCTCGAACTGGAACTTCGCGGCCGGCACCTTCGCGTCGATGGGCTCGAGCATCGAGTAGCCCACGTCCAGCTCCTTGTGGTAGTGGCTGACCATCGGCAGGATGGTCTCCCGGGGCGAGACGTACGAGACCTGCACGTGGTTGATGCAGAAGTCGTCCATGCCGTCGAAGGTGAACTCGCCGTTGGCGCAAGGCGCCCAGACGTTCCAGCCGGCCTGGAGTGGGAGGTTGAACCCCACCCGTAGCGACCGGTCCGCCACGCGGGCGTTGGCCTTGGCGGCCTGGACGTCCCAGGTGAGCCCGTCCGCGTCGAGCGAGAGCGTGATCGTCAGCACGAACGGCGCGCCGGCGAAACGCTTGGTCAGCGTGATGCGGTTGCCTCGCTTGGCGGCCCGGACCAGGCGGAAGCGGTGGCGGGTGTCGTCGTACCATCGCCCCTCGCGCTCGTCGTAGACGCGCACGTAGCCCAGGTAGCCGGGGATGTTCTGCCGGCGGATGCCGAACAGATCTACCTTGCGCCGCTTGAAATACAGCGATCGGATGAAGCCGGTGGACTTTTCCACGGCTACGGTCACGCTGCGGTTATCCAGGAACCAGCAATTTTCTCGGGTTGCCTCGGGGAAGGAAATACGCTTCATTTTGGGCCCTCTCGTGAGCTTTGGCGGTGCATTCGTGCGGGGATTCCTAGCACGATTCCCCGGCCGCGGCAAGCGAATTGGCCCAAAAAGGCCCGTCGCCAGCCGCCGGTCTGCTATGATAGTAAGGGTTACTTACATCTGGATAGGGAGGAGAAGTCAGTGAAGCATCATGCCACCGGCCGACCTATCGGCAAGTGCAAGGGTTGCTGTCTGAACATGAGAACTTTCTGTGCAGCCGGCCTTGATCCCAAGGCCGAATGGAGTCGCGGCAGATGCCGTAGCTGCAACGACCACCAACTCCTGGATATGTATATGCATCCCGAACCTCCCACCGGCGCCAAGGCGACGAAGGTCCAGCGTCGCAGGCGGGCGGCCGAGGATGCCACCAGCCCCCATCATAACGGCGTGGTCTTCGCCCCCGCCCGGGCGGGCGGGAGCCGGGCGCCCCGGCGCTGAGGCCGGACCTGGCCGGCTACGGGCGTGCAGGACTCGCCAAGAGCGCAGAGGATACGGGAGAATCCCGAAGCGCCGAAGCCGAACCTCCAAGAGTGAACCTCTGCGCATCCGTCCAATCTGGCATTGTCGTCGAGCCGCTTCCAGGCCCCTGCGGCCTCCGCGATCTCTGCGTTGGGCGGCAGATGCAGCCAGGGAGATGGCAACAGGGCCGGCGTCTGGGGTAAGCTGACGAGTATGTTTCTTTCCGATGACACGATCGTGGCCGTGAGCAGCGCCGCCGGTCCGGCGGGTCGGTCGATCGTGCGTCTGTCCGGGCCCGATTCGACGGCCCTGGCGGGGGGGGTGTTTCGGCCCTGCCTGGCGGAGGTCGGCGGCTTCCGCGTCGTGGCCGGCAGGGTGGCCCTGGACGGGCCTGACCCCATCGAGGCGCCCGCGCGGGCGTACGTATTTCGCGGGCCGCGCAGCTACACCCGGCAAGACGTGATCGAGCTGCACGTGCCGGGGGAGGTGATCGCCTCGATGGTCCTGGCCGCGATGGTGCAGCGCGGGGCGCGCCCGGCCGGTGCGGGTGAGTTCACGGCGCGGGCGTTTCTGTCAGGCCGGTTGGACCTGGCTGCGGCGGAGGCGGTGGCCGACGTGGTCGACGCCGAGGCCGACGCCCAGCTCCGCTCGGCCGTGGGTGTCATGGACGGGGCGCTGGCGCGGCTGTGCCGGCCCGCCGCCGAGACGCTCACCGAGGCGCTCGCCCTGACTGAGGCGAGCATCGATTTCGCCGACGAGGATATCGAGTTGGCCGCCCCCGCCGACGTTGCGGGCAAGGCCGAATCCGTTGCGTCGGACCTGGCCGCCGCGCTGGCGTCGGCCGGCCGGTGGATGCCCGCCTCGGCCGAGCCGCGCGTGGCCATCGCCGGTCGCCCCAACGCCGGCAAGAGTTCGCTGCTCAACGCCCTGTCCGGGGTGGACCGTGCGATCGTCTCGGCCATGGCTGGCACCACCCGCGACGTGCTGACGGCCCCGGCGACGCTGCCCGGGGGGGCGGAGGTGCTGCTGCTGGACGCCGCCGGGCTGGACGTCTGTGCCGATCCGCTCGCCCGCGCCGCCCATGCCGCCGCCCGTGAGGCCGTGGCCTCGGCCGAGGCCGTGATCTTCGTCGTGGACGCCGCGTGCGAAAGCCACGATCAGGACGAAGCCTTGCTGGCGGAGGTCCGCCGATTGCACCGACGCGGGGCGCTGATCGTCCTGGCCAACAAGATCGACCTGCTGGCCGATGCCGCCGGCGAGGTGGCGGCCCTGGGCCGGAGGCTGGGCGGGTCGCTCCGCCCGGTCAGCGCGACCACCGGGGCCGGGCTGGACGATCTTCGCCGGGAACTGTCGGACCGGCTGGCGGATGCGGCCAGCCCAACCGCCGGCGGGATCCTGCTGCACGACCGCCAGCGCCGCGCCATCGGGGCCGCCGCCGAATCCGCCCGTCGGGCCTGCAAGCTCCTGGCGGGTGCGGGGGCGATCGTGGACGTGGCCGAGATCGCGGCGGTGGAACTGCGGTCGGCCCTGGACCATCTGGCGGAGCTGACCGGCGAAGTCGCCACCGAGGACGTGCTGGGGGCCATCTTCTCGCGGTTCTGCGTCGGCAAGTGACCCTCGGCGGCGGCGTTTTCGCTGATTCCGAACGCGCGGGGGCATCCTCGGGGTACAATGGGGTAGTCGTCGTTGGTGTGGGCAGCGGCGGCGTGGCATGTGACGTCTGCTATCAGGAAAGGGGCCTGTGCGATGGACGTTGAGAAGGTTCTCGAGGAAGCTGGGGTCCGCTACACCACGCACGAACATCCGGCTGCGTACACGGCTCAGGAAATGGCCGCCGAGGAGCACGTCAGCGGCGACGCCGTGGCCAAGCCGGTGCTGGTGCAGGCGGACGAGCGCAATGTCATGTGCGTGCTGCCGGCCAGTTGCAAGGTGGATTTGGGCAAGCTGGCCAAGATCCTCAATGTCAGGAAGTGCCAGTTGATGCCGGAGTCGCAGATGGCCGGGATCTTCACCGACGTGGAGGTGGGCGCCGAGCCGCCCTTCGGCAAGCTCTACGGCGTGGACACGCTGGTGGACACGCGCCTGGCGTCTTGCCCGGAGATCATCTTTGCCTGCGGCACGCACCGCAAGGCGATTCGGCTGGCCTTTGCCGACTATACCCGCCTGGCCGAGTCGGTGGAGGCGGACTTTTCCGTGCACCTGTGACGCGCCGGCTTGCCGGCACGGCCCAAGCAGATGCCGCAGGAGGCGATGGCTATGTCTGAGGAAGTGTACATCCTGCTGTGTCCGGAATGCGGGCGCGTGGAGGGCTTCGCCCCCGATGCCGAGGAAGACCACGAGGAGACGGCCCCGGCCGTGGACGAGGTTATCGACGAGGAAGTGGTGAATACGCCTTCGGGCCCGACCGTGCGCATCCGTTGCCCGCAGTGCGGCCTGTGGATCAAGCCGGACCACGCCCGACCGGCCTGAGCGCCCCTCGCGGCGGCCGACGCTTCTACCGGCCCGGGCGGGCGGCTCATTCCCCGTTGGGCCGGGGGAACTCCTTGCTTTGGTGCTTCAGCCAGAAGTCCATCGCCAGTTCCGGCCTGCGCCTGTGGCCCCCGCCGACGGCCTTGATCTTGGCCTCGTAGCAGCGGTTCATCCGCAGGTGGCGATACACGGCCCACGACTGGCGGACCACCGGGTTGAGGTTGCTGCTGACGGGGTTGATGCCCGTCTTGGAGAAGTAGATCAGGATCGGCGTCGCCCGGAGCTTGTCGGTGATCTCGATGGACTCGACGATCTTCATGTCGCAGTTGCAGAACCGACCCACGATCACGCTGAATTCGTCCGGGTTGCGCAGGGCGATGTAATACAGCGGGAAGCCGCCGGCCGAGAAGCCCGTGATCATCACCGCCTTGTCGTTGATCTTGTACTTGCCGCTGTCGCGGATGTCCTGCATGGCGGCCAGGACGCGCTGCTCGTCCCTGGCCAGGTCCTTCCGGCGGGACCCGCGCGAGATGGGCAGGATGCCCTGCGGGCTGGACACCGACGGCGCGATCACCACGAAGCCGTACTGTTCGGCCAGGGCCTTCCACTCCTTGATCTGCGACTTGGCCCTGTCGAAGCCGTGGGTCCCGTGGAGCGTCACCAGCAGCGGCATGGGGCCCAGCTCGGCATGGTCGCTGGGGGCGTAGACGTAGTAATCGCTGTCCGCCCCGGCAGCGCGATGGCGAGTGGTGAGCCCGGGCACGTCCTGCGGCTGGGTGACGGGGCAGCCCGCGCACGCCCCCGCCAACGCCAGCAGGATTCCCGTCCGGATCAAGCGAGATAGTTTCATGACGCCTACATACTACGCTTTCGACGGCGACCGCGGAACCGGCTGGTCGGGGGGAAATGGCCCGCGCAGCAAACGGCCCGGCGAGACATGCCATCCCGCCGGGCCGATGAGGCCGTCGTGATGCAGCCGAACGGCTAGTCCTGGGCGTTCTTGCGCGGGACCATCTCGTAGCCGTAGGAACTGTATCCGGCCAGGGAGGTCATGGTCTTCCAGGCCTCCTTGGCGTTGGGAACGTCACCTTCCACCGCGGCCACCAGACCCACCCAGGCGCCGTAGCGGTGCCATGCCCACCAGCGCTTCTGGGTGCCCCAGTTGTACATGCCGTGGCCCCAGCCGTCCTTCCGCAGCGGCCAGACGCCGTTGGCGTCGGGATCGGTCTTCAGGCCGATCGTGTTGCCGAACATGTTGTCCGAGTTGACCTTCGTCCAGTACCAGATCTCGCCGTAGTTATCGAGGTTCTTGATCTTCTTCTTGCCCAGGCGGACGCGGCGAACGCCGTTCTTGTCGTTGTAGATCTCATATTCGTGCAGCGACACGGCCATCGAATAGCTCATGGCGTCGTTGGGGTCGAAGGTGTAGGTCTTGCCGTCGGGGGCCTTGAACTCGTCCTTGGACGTGTAGAACCCGACGATGTACTCGGCGGCCCAATTGCGAACCGGCCCGGCCTTGGGGAATCCCTTGTCCGCCGCGTTGCCCAGCGACCAGACAACCCAGGCGTACATCCAGGTGCTGCAGCGCTTGGCGTTGATCCAGTCCATTCGCCCGCTGGAGTTGTAGATGGCAAAGGGCGGCGAGTGGACCCGCCGATTGGACGTGAGAAGTTGCGAGGACATCT
>SDBT01011238.1_pt1 | contig 14422 bp, 19 predicted proteins | sample 2277101 | NCBI WGS metagenome assembly SDBT01 (sample SAMN10404973, study PRJNA504765) | marine sediment metagenome | isolation source: marine sediment core GS10_PC15, 103 cmbsf | place: Arctic Ocean: Southern Knipovich Ridge | collected 2010
ACCTTCGGACTCTTAGAGTGTTCCCGGAAAGGCTTAGGACTAACCAAGTATGGCGCTCGGATGGTTCTCCCATGAGCCCTGTTGCCATGACTACTTGGTTACCACCCATCCCCTGAACCTTCTCTATCAGCCTTCTGAGCTTGTGGATTTCAGCCATGGATGCTTCAGAGGCTAAAGTATTGATGCGTATAGAAAGCTTTCTATCTCTAACGAGAGCGCTCTCATAGTTATCCCAATCCTTAGGCTCACGCGACATTGATGCCTTTCTTTTCAGGCTCTGGATGCTCGCTTCACTCTCTAATAGATGGTCCCACTTCTTCATAGCTTCCTCGTCTCACCAGTATACAGTATCGCTTTGATGAGGCCAATGTGGTATATAGAGATAGATGACTTCCTTAAGTTCCACGATCAATTCCATCATAGTCGGGTCTTCAATAACTGAAGCAATTGAGCTTCTCATAGAAGGGCTAATAAAAGATCAGATTGATTCAATAGAGCGTTTGATGGCTCTCTTTAAAAAGGCATCTACTCAGGGATCAGCACCTACGCCTATTCAGTCTTACGTAAGGTCTAGTGCACAGAAGTATAAGGGCGCTACTATGACTGCCCGCCGTAGTAGCAGCTGCCGTAACTGCCCTAAGAGAATAGCTGCTGGGTCTACCATAGTAAACTTGAAAAAGGGAAGAGGTAAGTACAGTAAGTGGGTTTGTGAAAAATGTGGCACTAACCCTACTACAGGTATATCAGTACTTCCTCCACTTAACCCAAGCGGGTTCGCAGCATTAGTGGTTAATTCGGCTAAAAAGGCTGTTGATGGCTTAGACTCTGAAGCAGGCACAGTTGTCTCTAGATTGGCTATGGGTGGTGTCAATCCAACGTCGCTTAAGAAGTTCATAGCAGCTATTGAGAAGGCTAGAGCTTTACATTTTCCCTCCAATACTTCCATCTCTGCAGAATTTGAAAATCTAAAGAAGTTGCTATTGTCGTAATCTAGGATCTAAAATGCGTTGGATGGTTTTGTGTGTTGTTTTGATGACCACACAGTGCGCTATGGCTTGCGGGCCGTGCGAAGAACCATCCATCTTAAAACATGTCACCTTAGCAGACCCTGCCAGTTACAGACTAGTCTACACTGGAATAAGAGGTCTCCTCTTTGATGAGTATGTAGACTTCATTGGGGCTAAATGGCTTGGTGACATCTCCTTCCGGTTTAGATTTGATGACGTAGCGCTAACTACTAGGCTTAGATACGCAGCACACGCAATAGGAGACTACAAGGCTAAGAAGTACGCTGACAAGCGCAAGTATTGGTGGCACTACTCAAGGCACTGGAACTGGACATCAACCTATACAACAGGTCCAACAAAAGATGTAATCAACATTGGGCCGTTCAGGGTTAACAACAAGTTCAAGTTCAAGCTAAAGAGCTACAGAGCTACCTTATCCGATGCGTGGACTTTCAAGTTCAAGCCAAAAATCTCTTTCACATCGAAACTGCCTTTTGTGAAAACAGCCCTAGTGCATTGTGTCTTCACTTACAGAGTTAAGCGAAAGAAGATCTTTAGAGTCACTCTTGCCGCTGGTGCTAACTTCAAAAGGAGAGATGGGGAGGTAAGCCTGTATATAGACTTCTTAGGCTGGGGCAGTTAAAGCCTTTTGATGAGGTACTGAGTCCCACGCGATCCTAGCTATCAATTTGCGCCCTGATATAGCCTGATGGTTGATAGCCACGATAGCAACATTACCTTTGTGAATGATGCTAAAGAAAAGATCATCTCCTGGGATACCAAGTAGCTTGCCTTTAAGGGTATCGAGTAGGTGCTCTCTTGCGTGAACCCAAAGGTTGAGGCCATTGCTAATTTTGCAGTAAGGCCCTATAAGAGCAGAGGCTATCGAGCCATTGTCCTTCTCAGGATCATCGAATACCCAAGCCTTCTGCCAGCCTGTAGGGAGATTCCCCTGGGTAGGAGAGGCTTCATAGAATAAATCATCAAAGTTTGTAGCAGTCGGGTAAAGCATTCTATGGTCTGCGGACTTATTACGGTTTTTGCTTTCCACAAGTCGATCTCTGTCTACGGCCTTTTCGTTGTTCACGATGCGCCTCTTTGATATTGCTTCCAGTATACATCCTTAACCTATTCTCTGGCTAGACTTAACCCACTCCTTATGTTCTACTGAAGACAAGAAGCTTTATGTTAACTAGACTTTAACCAAGAGGTAGACCAAGTGATAGCGATAATCCTTTCGATAGTTATTGTAGGTGCTGTGCTGCAAAGCATCATTATTTACATGCAGGCAAAGAAGATTTCAACCAACACGAATCGTATTGAAGACCAAGATGTAACACTACGTAGATTAAACCATCGCATATGCGGGGACCAACGTCCTGTGAAGGGTACAAAGCTACCGAGCAGGCTGATATGATGAAAAGCGTTTTAGCAGTCTTTCTTGCTATTTGGCTTGTTGTAGCCCCAGGGTGCTGCACCATATTCCAAGGTGCTCTCTTCAAAAACCCTCCAGCGCCTTACGGAGGCACCATGCTGTGCACAGTCCTTATTGGCATCTCTGCTGCGGAAAGTGACTACTACCTAGCTGAGAGGGCAGTGACGCTTCCCTTCTTAGTAGTAGACTGGTTTCTTTGCTTTGCGTTAGATACTGCTATTCTTCCCGTTAGTTTAGTAAACGCTTGGGTAAGTGATAATGTTTTCGAGGAGGATCGATGAGACTACTTGGTAGCCCATCCCCCAAGGAGCGCTTAGGTGCTACTCTAGTTTAGAGGAATCTACATGACTCATAACGCAATCTCACTCCTACTAAACGGGGATTCCATAGATGATGTAATAGCTTCCCTTCTAGAGATGACAGTTAACCCCACTAGAGGCATCATTAGGGGAGCTAACCAGTATAACTGGAAGAATATCAAACGTGGCGCTAAAAGGCTGTCGCAGCACCTACCTAGAAAAGTCGTAAGACCTAAGAACCTTCTTCGTGGCGCTGCCGCCTTTGCGAATGCTTAAGAGAGTAGCCTAGTGTATAACCATCTCAGAAAGACTGAAAAACTCCAAGACACTGCACGAGGTGCCTTGTATAGGATGTACTCAAAGAAAGAGTATATGCAGATGTCCCCCCCAGAAGAGGTTCTGAAGAAAGCTCTGTTCGAGTCAGCTAGAAGGTTCTTCTCAGAGAAGAGAAAGGCATCTCTTGATGTTGCCTTCAAGAAGTCCTTGGTTGAGTCAGTCAAACCGGAATGGCTCTTATGGGCTATAGGCCCTACTCTAAACCAAGTTGAAACTAACCGAATAATGGCTGCGACTAGGCTAAAATCTATTGCGCCTCCATGGAGTAAGCAATGACTAATATCTTTGATGACAACTACAGTGAGCACTGTAGGCTCGTAGAGGCTAAGAAGTCAGAGCCAAGGCTTTGTGGTGTCTGCAGAAACGTTGAAATAACTGGAAAGGCCGATGCCTGCGCTAAGTGTATTGAAGGGTTAGAGGATGAAAGGGCTGCTCCAACTAGGCCTAGAGACTCTTATGCTAAGCCCACGCCTCGCACTGTCTCAGCAGATGATGTAAGCAGAATTCTCAACTACTTCAATAGGCTGCCGTTGGGTACAAAAGTGTCGCTAGTTGAAATTTCTAAAAAGACAAGAGTTTCCAGAAATGATGCACATAAGATCCTTACTGAGAAGCTTAAGCACTTAATAAAGAGGGTTGGGAATAAGTACACCCTCAAGGGGATACACGAAAATCTTGGTGATTCTGTTTCTGCTATACTGGATGGATCTGTTGTTGTTAATGAGATTGAAAGGCTGTTAGATGTTGTACACGACTAGTAAGATGGAACGTTGGAAGTTGTTTGACGGATATGCAAGAAGGCTTGTTACACAGAATCCTGAGTTCGCCTTTACCAGGGAAGAGTATACAAACTTCCTATATCTGAAATACTACTTCGCTGAGGATTACCTAATGAAGAAACTTAGACCATGGCTACCAAGTATCTTCGACAAGGATTATGCGCGTGGAAGCACATCTAAATAATGCCGCACTAGCTATCTCTGATGGAAACTCCGTCGAGGGTGTGATAGATGACCTTCTCTCAGAGAGATCTGCTATCGGAAGCTTGCTTAGGAAGGGGTCTGTATATAGGCCCTCTAGTAGGGTTACTATTCCTCTATCTTGGGTAGGCGGTAAGGATATAAGACTCAAAGTCCCAGGAGGCTATACTGGAATGGGCGCACTCGCAGGCGCGGGTATTAAAGGATATCTTGCACACAGAAGAGCTAAGAAAGCGGGTTTGAAAGGACTAGCCTACTCTAAGCACGTTGGAAAGCACATCCTTAAGGGTGCAGCTACAGGGGCTGTAACTGGTTACGCTCAACAGTTAAGTGATAGAACTAGTAGAGCCCAAGCAGCTAAGGTTAGACATCTAACCTCAAAAGCATATGGATTTGCCCATCGAACTAGAGGTGCCCGAGGCGCTGTCCGACAGTTAAAGAGAATTGGGTGGCACTCTAAGCTAGGCGATCTTGGTGGTTACATCGGATATGCTAGGCAAATAGTAGGGATATAGCTATGGAAGACATTAGGTTACACGAAACTATTGATAACCTCCTCAAGAATAAGGATGCAGAGGAAGAGATAGATATTCTACTCCAAGAAAAATGGAAGAGGAATCTAGCTATTGCTGGAGGAGCTATTGCTGGAACAGTTGCTGCTGCTTTCGGAGCCTACAAGGGCTTTCAATATGTCAAGCGTAAAAGAGGCGGTAGGCTCAGTCAGTGCCAGGAATGGTGGGCTGAAGCTGTTTCTGCGTTCCTACAGACTGTAGGAAGAGCCGGTGTAGCAGGAGCACGAAGAGCAGTAAGAGCAGCCGTCCCTGGAATTTTAGGAGATATGGCTGCAGATGGTTTAGGACAGGCATACGAGCATCTTAGGGATGCAGGAAAAGATGCAACAGAAGACATACTAGCTAGAGAGGTTCAGGATTTTGTAGGCATCCCTATTGCCACTACAAGGGTAAGAAGGCGTGTTCTACGAAGGTATTCTGAAACTGCGGATGGAGATAGGAGATTAAGAAGCCTTTATGCAGAAGCTAGATCACTCAGAATGTCTGTAGAAACAGCTATATTGGTAATCCGTCAAAGCGGATCGTCTTGGTTGAATGATGTTAGTTGTGACGCTCTGCTAGACCAGTGGGCAGATATGGAACCACCTCTCCTAATGGATTGGACTCCTAGATAGGAATGAACATCAAGGAGACCATAGATAACATTCTGAATGGCGCGTCCTTAGCTGACGAGCTTGCTGCCCTCATCCATGAGAAGAGGGTATGTAAGAATGTAGGCCCTCGGCAGAAACGTAAAACAAAGCGAGGAAGGACCTATTGGACAAGGGCGAGAATCTGTAGAGGTAGACCTGACCCTAGGCGTTCTCGGACAGTTAAACGATCCTTAATAGGCAAAAAACAAAAGCGCAGTAGAGCGCAGCGTATTAGATGGAGAAACGTAGGCAAAAGCAGACGTAAATAGGGAGTAACAAATGGACAAAGCGGTTGTTGTGCTATTAGCATGCCTCTCAGTCTTTATAGCCACACCAGCAACCGCAGATGAGCCTGTATACCAATGGAAAGAGGTTGTCCCTAAAAAAGCCCGTATGTCTACACGATGGGCTTTTGTTGTAGACACCAGTAGCAGCGTTGCTCAAACCGGCCTCTTCGGTGGCATCATCCAAGCCTACAAAACAACCACCCAGTATCCTTTAGACGAACTGCAATTCTGTATGTATGCATTCAACGATGCTAACTGCCATAAATACAAAGGGTGGGAAGACGCATCTGTTGACGCTTTTAGTGACGCAGTTAGTTGGCTCTACCAGAAGAAGAACCAAGGCACTATGTCCTACGGATCTAGAGCAATCAGGGCAGCTTTAGAACAACCTTTCAGAGGACTCACTGTTGTCATCATTACTGATGGTGGTTTCACAGAGGGTGGGGCAAAAATAAAGAAAGTAATCAATAGCACTCAAAAATGGAGAGTTACGAAAGGTTATGGTGAGGCGCTTATATGCACTGTAGGGATTGAAAACATGCTCTGTTGGCCAACCTACCCAAAACCCGCCAATAGCGTTTGCCAAGGATGGTTAGCCCACATCGGCAAAAAGGGAAATGGTGGTTACTACTACGTCTACAAGCGTAGGAGAAAGAAAGCTAAAGGGAAATAATGCGCTTACTAGCAGGGACCAGTGTCCTCCTATCTATGACGCTACTATGTGGTTACAGCTACCTCTACGCCACAAATCAAATTAAACCTCTTACTACAGCTTCAATTGAAATAACCGAACTACCAGATGCCCCTCCTACTGCCATGCCTTTTCCTCAGGCAACAAGGGTAACAGGAATCACTGTCCATATCTCGTCTAACGCTGGATTGGCTACAGGTGTAGTAATAGACAGGCAGACCATCCTTACTGTTGCTCATGTTGTTGGTAAACAAAAGATAGTAATGGTTGATGTTGGTAGGTATGCAAGACACTGGCTCCCAGCTAGGGTAGTAGGTAAAATAAGTGCTACCGGAGAGGATATTATCCTCCTACAACTAATTGGGGATAAGCAGTTCTACAACAAGCAAAATTTCAAAATGGGGTCAGGCATTAGGATACCTAGATGGTTAGTAACGCCTGTGGGAGTGTTCGATTGGAACCCTGGAATAATCGTTCCTGGTGACTCTGGTGGTGCAGTTCTTAATACAGATGGGGAATTGATTGGTCTAGTAACAGGATATACTACTGCTCATAGAAAAAATGTAGCAACTCTATTCAACTGAGATAAACTAACAATGATGAGACGACACAAACACAACGAGAACCCTCTGAACGTTATCAGGTCTATGCTAACGCAGGGCACACCCATCTCGCCTCAGAGCCCCGCAGAGCTTCTTGGCGTGCGTAACCCCTCAGTGACTCAAGAAAGTGCTGGGAGCGTTCTGCTGGAGGCCCTAGACGGTAAGAGCGCTAACATAGAAGCAAGCGACTGTTCTGTTTGTGGCACTAACTCTGCTAAGAGGGTAAAGATACCTAGGCACAAAAAAGAGGCAATAACTAGATGCCCATCGTGCGGAATCCATACAGGGCCAGGAAAGAACACAGTTAGAGGGTCTACCAACTACACGGGCTCTCCAGGTAGCTTCTATGATGAGTCTATTCTCCCTACAAACTAGATGGCTTGTCTAGTAGTATAGGTGCAGGTTTAGGATTTAACGATGACTGAAAGTATTTACTCCAAAGCTATGAGGATCATTGAAGAGAGGGATGCCGGATACTCTCCATCAGAGCCTACGTCTCCAGAGGTAGCAGTGGAAGAGGTGTCAGTAATAGAAGAGGCTGTGAAGACTCTGGCTTTGGAAGAGCACTCTGTAGATGAGCAAATAGCTAGTTTGTTAAGATAGTTTATGCCTGCTCTAGACAAAGTTAAGTTTACGAAAAGTGTGGTTAAAGACTACTTAAGCGCCATCAAGAAGAATCCTAACAGCACTCCAAAACAACTACTAAGTATGATCTACTTAGGAAGGAGAGCTTGGTTCAACTCCTTATACCCAAACGATTTAGAATACTTTAATGCCGCTCTTAAGAAGTTGAATAGCGAACTGGACCTTGACCCAATGTGGGAAGTTTCAGTCTCAAATCAGCAAAAAGCATCTAAGGTTTTCAACAACTTCATTCAGCAAATGAAGGGCATCTCATTAGGCTACAGACGAGACACAAAGATGACGAATGCTACACTAGATGAAGAGTTTGCGAAAGTCTTTGGGAAGCGTGGTCCTCGGTCAATAACAATCGGGAACAGGATTCTAAAAGAGTTGACTAAGTTGGGCTACAGATTTCAATGACAACATTCCTATACAATTTGATAGCTGGTTATGACATCGGTAGTTGTTTAGACATCTTGCTAGAGGGTTACCTTTTTGAAGGCAGAAAAGTAACTCTTGATGAGCCTACTTGGATCGCTCTGATAGCCCACTTCCTAGACCTTAGTGAGATCCATGAGAAGTCCCTGAAGACATGGGCGAAGCATAAGCCTAAAGGGATCATCAAAGACCCAATAACAATTACAGATCCTGAAACAGGATCCCCTGAGCGTAGAGAGGTTTCAGTCAGCACTCGTAAGAATGCTCGCATAGTAAGCGAGATAGATCCCGCTGGCTTCGCTGAATGGCGTGGTCTTGAACCTAAGAAATTCACAAGGATGGTTGATAAGTACAGGAAAAAGGCAGAAGCCTACAGAAGGACATCAGCACACAAGTTGACGCTTAGACTTATCACTCGACCAAAGCCAGAGTGGTCCTGGGAGCGTAAAAAGCCCGGTAGGCGTTTGGAACCTACAAAGGTATTCGAGAGGATCAAGATACTCGCAAGGTATCTAAACGCTAAAGAGCATGACTCATCTTTAACGATGGAGGAATTTGCTAAAACAGCTGGCATAGGCCACCAAACCTACCTCTCTTCTCAGTTAAAGAAGTACAGACCAGAGGCTGAAGCTTATAGGCATCTAGTCAATATAGGCGCGGAGATCCCACAACCTATAGCCAGGAAGACTACAACGGCTGCTGAAAAATCTCTACTCATCAAAGAGGAAAGGAAAGAGTACAAACCTCATGTAGTCTTGCTTGGCAAGGAAATTGTATACGGACACTATAGAGGCCGCAAAGCCTCAGAAACCATAAAGGACTACGCCAAGAAAGAATCGTTAAACCTCAATAAGCTTACTATGTGGTATGACCGTCTTAAAGACGCGCTTGAGACAAAAGTAGAGATAGCAAAGCTTACAGGGGCAAAGCCACCAGAAGGCCGCAAAAGGGGAAGAAAGCCAAAGCCTAAGAAGAAGGTCGTAGAAAGACCTAAGCTGCAGACAAGAGGCTCCTATAGAGCACAAAAGAAGCCAGACGCTGAGATAGACGCTTGGGTGTCCTTAGCAGATGATGTAGAGAAGAAAGGCCTTACAAGAGCTTTGATTGTTAAGCATGCTGACCTAGTTGGTGTGAGGGTAATCAAGAGGGTTAGGTCATTTCCAACATCTTGGGGTGACAAGCAAATCAAAAACTGGATGCACCAAAACGTTGATGAGTATGTAACTCTAGCAGGCCCTAAGCTAGAAGCTCAACTAAAAGAGCTAGGACTCTGGAACCCACCAGCTGCCAAAAGGTCTCAAGTTGTAATCCCATCGGCTCCAGTGGAAGAAAGCCCTTGGAGGGATTTGAGCGGCTGGACTAAACCAGGAAAGCCTAGAGTTGTCATCGCTGTTGGACATGAAGGCGAAAGAAACATCAGAGGCCACCTACCTTGGCTTCAGAAATACTTTGATGTAAAGGTAATAAAGCCTCCTACATTCAGCACTGTTGGAAATAGTCCTGCCGATGTAATCATAGCTTTGACTAGATTCCTTAAGCATAAGGACTCAGATAGGCTAGAAAGAAATATTCCACCAGGCACTACCTATGTCAACAAGTCTAGAAGTGGCCCTCTTGGTGGCATTGCAGCAGCTGTAGTAGCTATGATAGATCGACATAAAGCACTTTGGTTTGTTGATGCTTATGAGAAAGAAAAAGGAAACCTGCACGCATCAGCGGATTGGATTATAGCCAATCTACTTGAAGGAACTATGAAAGAGAATATCGTAACTAAGATGAGAGAACTCCTGTCCAGTAGGGACAGTGAGATGCTCTCAGACATGAAGGAGAAGGTACGCCACAAGTATAGGACACTACAAGAGCGCTCAAGGGCTAAGTTAAACCCATCAAGAAATGTTGGTATTAGTGAAATTACACAAGATGTAACAGCAGCGAGTATTGGACGTGCTGTTAAAGATCTTCGTATTCATAACGACAAAGCTGTTGGGCTTATGCTCGGTGTAATAGAGAATGACTATAAGACTCTCTTTAACCCAGTGTTCTGGAGAGACATCGGTAGGGGTGCTTCAAGCTTCCTACTGCACGGCAAGTTTGATGTAGGATACAAGCACCCTGAAGTGGGTGGTGCTATGAGCAGGGAAGCATCTAGCCTAGAAAGAATCGGAGGCACTCTAGGAACTAGCGTTTACAAAGCAGGCAGGACTCTTCAGAAGGCTGAGAAGTGGTTCAACATAGAAGACCCAGAAGACCGCCCTACAGGAACAGGCTATGCCAGGTACTCTAGGACTTCTGCTTTCGGCAGGGCTAGGAAAGACGATATTGATAGTTGCGTTAAAACCCGAGTTTCTTATGGCGGCGGTATAGACTACGTAGGGCATGTAATTGGAACTCCTGGTTATGAAAAATGCCTAGGGGATGAGACAGAGAAAAGTAATAACGACCGAATTAAACGCGCTGCGGATGTAAAGCAGGAACGTGAAAAAATCGGTAGGGAAGAAGAATACGAGATAGATCGTAAGGATGATCGTGAGGGTAGGATACGAAGTAGAGAGAACGAACGAAAGCATAAAAGGTGGTTAAGAGACGCAGATAGGCAACAAAGGGCAAGCCAACAACGCGGGGGCGGGAGAAGGGATACTTCTAGAAGTTCTAGAAGCTCTTCTAGCAGCTACACAAGAAAAGATACTACCGATGCTTTCATTATCCTCAGAAAGGTTCTTAAGCACCTAGGACACGATCCTGTTAAGGTTTTAAATCCTAGGGGACGAGATCTATTCCGTAGACTTATGGGGGCTATGGGTAAGTAGGATTCAATGGCTCGACTAGGAAACATAGGAATGGATTTAAAGAGGCGTGCTAAAAGACTAATTCGCCTTTACAAGCGTAACCCGACTAGGAAAAACTTGATGGCGCTTCTCAAGTATATCCAAAAGACTGGAGACCTTAGAAACATTGACCCGGAGCAGCTTACAGTGATGGAGATAGATAAGGCTTTCAGGAAGTTTGGTATATGGGAAGGTATGAACGAAGACATCGCTAAACTGGCTGCTCACACAGCTGCTTTACTTGTGAGATACGGGGCAAGTGAACAGGAAGCTACAAACAAAAGCATTGCGCTTACTGGACAAATCCCAGACGATGAAATATTGCACCAAGCAATTAAAAAATTTGGTATAGGCATAAAGGGGGTGCACAAGCAAAACCCCAAAAAACACTGGATACGTCAAGGACACTATGTTTTTGAATTAAAGGATCCAAAGAAATTCGGTGAGTCTAAAAACTCAGCTATGGCTGATGTTGGTACAAGTTACTATACTCTGGATGAGACCATCCTGAGATTGCTTAGTGACATCGCTACAGCAAGAGAACTATTAGAAGGAAACAAAAATGTCAGATCTACACAACGATGATAGGCTAGAGAAGCTTCAAGAAAACGTTCACGACGCTCTCAAAGAGACCACTTTTGGAAAGCCAATTAGCCTAGATGTTGGTGGGAGCACTATTGTCTACAGGCGTAGACAGTATGAAGGTCGCCCTGACTCCGTCACCTATGAGGTAACTAAGGAGGACTCTAAGAAAGCTCAGCACAAGCGCTCTCAGGCTCAAACAGAGGCATGGAAGAAGTTCGCTGAGCCTGGCAAGAAAAGCCTGACTGAGAAAAATAGTATTGATAGGTTTCGCTTAACAGCTAGTACAGATGGTTATGAGTCTGACCTAAAAGAGAACTTTCCTCTAGCCTATGAGCTTGTTGAGTATGTCCAGGGTGGTGGCTCAATGGACAACGTATCTCGTATGACTCAGCTTAAGCCACCTAAGGTCCATGGTATTGAAGACATCGCTGACTCTGTTGATTGGCACCTTCTTAAGAAGGGCATCAACGCTGAGCACATCGAGACTGCACTATCTAAGGATGGTAAGCAAATCCTCCTATTCATGGATGATAGAGCTAAGGCACGCCTTCCTCAAATCAAAGAGATTCTAACCAAGTTCGGAGAGCCACGCATTCTTCAGAAGGCTGAGGATATGAATGAGACTACTAGCCAGCCACACGGCTTCTATGTCTTTGAGTTAACTCCAGACACCGCTCTTTACACTCCTAGGGAGGATGCAGCATCTGTAGTAAAGCAGATGGGAGATTGGGAGTCTGATGAGCAACGAGATATGCAGGACTCTATTGTAGATGAGGAAACTAAGTATCTAGCTCTTCTTGAAAGCGCATTTGAGCCTTTCTGCTCTACTTGTGGGGATAAGCTGTTTGAGACAGATAGCAAGTCTGAAATGGCTGCTAAGGTCCTATTTGGAAAGAAGGCTAAGAAGCTCGATAAGAAGGGTCGTCCAAAGGCATCAGGCACAGGAACTACCTATAACATGGATAGTCTTGAGGATGAGGACTACGAATTCGTAGAGATGTGTGGGGATGACCACGACTACGAGAATGGCAAGAATGGTAAGAAGAAGAATGGCAAGAACGGAAAGAACGGAAAGAACGACCCTGAAAAGGATGATGACTACGAAGACTCCGACGATGAGATGGAGAAAAATAAGAGCAGCGAAGCTTTCGATGCTCGTGTAGGCGATCCAAAGGGTAAGAAGAAGAAGGACCACAAGTCTACAGTTGGAGACTCTATAGACTTTGGTTGCGGATCTTGCAGCACACAGGCTACAGAGATTGATGAGCACGCCTTTAAGGGCTACTACTGTGCACGCCACGGTGAGAGGCTAGATAAGTATTCTCGTGCTTGCTACGAATGCCAAGAGGATCAGAGGCTAGTAGATAGCATCGTAGTAGCTTGCCCTGACTGTAAGTCAGAGACAACACTAGAGTCTGTAGACTGTGGTGTATGTGGCACTGTATTCGTAGAGGGCGAGGTTACGGATTACGCAGGAAACCTAGCCGATGTAATAGCACCTCACGATATCGATGACTCAGTTGTAGAGACTGAGCATGATTGGAATGACACATCCTTTGCAGAGCAATTAGGTAGCACACTGTTCTATGATGTAGAAAACGACTCCCCTTTTTAAGTAGCCTTCCATTAGGGGAGGCGAGGCGTAGGCCAACCAGTCGAGGGCATTTAGTCGCTACTAATGTACCGCCTCACGGACATCCTATGCCATCTCCACGAACTCCACGAGATCCTAGAAGTATCTATCAACGGGCTCAAGATGTTATTGCAGCTGATAGGGCAAGAATATTTCCTTCTTCGGGCGGTGGTGATTACGAAGCCCCAGGAGGGCGACACGCTAGAGATCCAAGCTGGAGAGCGAGAGGCTTCGGAACAGAGACAGGTTACGTACCAGGACAGCAAGCAGCACGTAGTAGCGCTTCCGCTAGGAGAGTTGGGAAAATAGCTGGTGGTATTCTTGGAGTCTCCGCGCTCGCTGCAGCAACTTACGGTGGCTATAAAGCCTACCAGTCCCGTAAAAGGAAGAAAGCAGCAGCAGCATCGGGCGTAATAATGCCACCTAATGACAGGCTTATCAGAAAGGCCAATAAGGCAGCTAACAGAAGAGCAGCTAGGTTTGCCAAGAAGTCTAACAGGGCTGCTAGGAAATACGATAGGGTTGCTAGAAGGATGGTTTCTCAAAACGAGTCTACCGCTGTTGCAAAGATAAAAGCTGGTGGTAGTGCTGTTGACGATGCAGTAAAGAAGGCTCATGCTGCCTGGAAGTGGGCTAGGCACTCACCAAACTTCCACCCTACGAAGTATAAGATGTCTGATCTTTCCAAGTTAGCTAGTGAGGGTAAGAGAAGGGTGGCTGGTAGAGTCGCTCTAGGCGCTGCTGGAACCTTAGCAGCAGTTGGAGCTTACAAGTCCTACAAGAGAAAAGGTAAGAATGAGTCAGTAGAAGAGTCTTTATCAGGAATGATGCTTCTTGCTGAGTCTGACTTTGGTTATTCTTTTGATGACCAAGATGAGTTCATTGTTGCCTTAATGAAGGATGTTGCCGAGACTAACGACCCAGAAGTAGATAACTACTTACAAGAGGTCTGCACTCATCTAGACGAGGCGAGGAAGAAAAAATACCCAGGTCTTGTTAAGAGAGCCGCTTACACTGCTGCCTTTGGAAAAGAGCATACTAAGGGAGAAGTTGGCGAACACCCAGGAGCAATTGGTTCCTTCGGATGGCATGCTGGTGCTGAATTAGGTACAGCAGCGGGAGCCGCTGGTGTGGCAGCATTAGCTCATAAGAAGAATCGTGCTAAAGTCATAAAGTTTGCTAAGAAGCACTCATCTGCCATCAAGCACGTAGGAGCAGGAGTAGCTGGTGCTGGTGCCGTCTTAGGAGCACACCATCTTATCAGCAAGGCCCTTCAAAGAAGAAAAGCAGCTAAGGCTAAGGCAAAGAGGGGTAGACGATGATACGCTATACCCCGCCCCAAAAGTTGTTTGAGTTTGAGTACGAGTTTGCTCAGAATTTATCCAAGCGCAGTAAAAACCCAGTAGCTAAGGCTGCTAGGGCTGCAAAGCAAGCTATCTCCCCCGCTAATAAAGGTAAATTGATACATCCGCCAAC
>SDBT01011239.1_pt1 | contig 14421 bp, 14 predicted proteins | sample 2277101 | NCBI WGS metagenome assembly SDBT01 (sample SAMN10404973, study PRJNA504765) | marine sediment metagenome | isolation source: marine sediment core GS10_PC15, 103 cmbsf | place: Arctic Ocean: Southern Knipovich Ridge | collected 2010
ATCAAAATCAGCGAACCCAACAAAAACCTGCCTCCAAGAATATTCAGCTCGAACAGTACTCCTTGTATCTACTGGACCGTCAAAAATAATTCTTCCGTTCGAGTAATCTACAGTATGAGCAAAATTTCCTGTAGAACTATTAGGAATAAATACATTATCTATATATACTCCCGAAACTGGAATAGAATTGCCAGCACTTAGTCCAGACTCCCAAACCCATTCTTTCCCTCTACCTTCCCAAACAAATGCACCCGACGTGCAAAATGATCCGTCTGGTTCTGTATATCTTGGATCATCCACGGGCATTAATCTAGATTCATCATCATCCTGCCATCCTAAAGTGCCTAGATTAACATTAAAAAAAGCACCTTGTTCGGCTAAATTATGATCTAACCAAAACTTAAAGTTATATTTAAGCTGATGGGTGGTTTTATATTCATTAAAATTGATAGAACCTTTAAATGCTTGTCCCATTATGATCTCCTTAATCCTATGTTTCTGACGAAAACTTGAATTATCTCGTTCTGAACAGTTTTACTACTAATAGCTCTAAATATAAAATTCTGTTTTCCGCCACGACCTATGCTCGGAATGGCATAAATTCCACCAACTGTTATCCCGCCCGATGTAACAGAATCTAAAGATCTCATTAACGCTCGACCGCTCCTTGAAGTTCTTATCTCTTGAGAACTTAAACCATTAGAAAATACAATATTAAACCCTTGTGGTAAATCAACATTAGGATTTACTAGAAGCCAAGTAATCCAAGGTACTGTTGCACCCGAAGGTTCTGACACAAATGTTCCTCCAGGTACATTTAAAAATTCCGTAAAGCTATCGTTAATAGCATTGATATTAACACTAAAAATTCCTCTGCCTTTGCTTTCTGTAAATCTAACAGACTTAGCTGCTATCTGCAATATTGATGCTGCTGCCGACGATGCCGCACCGCCGCTTAATCCAAAATGAGCTTGCAAATCTCTTTCTGGGTCATTAGGAAAATTGCCAATCAAACCCTTAAACGCATCAGAAGTAGCAATAGCTCTCACTATAATTTGTGTTATCTCATTCTTTATATTACTCTTTTTAACATCAAAAATCTTTTTTACTTCCCGACCCAAAGCTTCCCCTAATCTTCTGCGTAGCTTCTGACTATTAAACTGTAAGTCAATATCAATTCCAAACCTTGACATCTATATTCTTTCCCAAAATGTTATGGCATATCTTGATTCTTTGAGTCCTGTAGGTATAGGATCTTTCAATCTCCTACATGTCGTTTTGATAATACCCTTAGTTTGAAGATCAATAACTGCCGTTGTGGCTCTCTGTATTTTGATTACATCTGTTAGGAAAGTTTTCATCCTAATTAATGAGGAAGGGTCCTGAACAGATATTCCATACTTTTTATAATCCCTAGGATTGAATTTGATCAATGCTATGATCTCTTCGGAATTTTCTTCTTCAGTTTTACCCGTACCTCTACAATATGGACATCTTCTACCATCCGAAAATCTCTGTTGTCCAGGTCTAAATCTATTAGCTGCTTTATTTCCAATTGGATCGACTTCACAATTTGGGCAATCAATTATAGTCGGATCATAAATTAATTTTACAGTTTTACCAAGTTCTCTAATTAATGTATCTATACCAGCTTGAAACGTGGTTATCACACTATCAGGTATAGTAAATAATGGCGTAACTGTTCCAGGGGCCTTCTTTGACCCACATCCGGTAATATTCAGATTGCCTTCGTCGTCTATAAGAGCCATAACAAATGTCCTCTTTCCTTATATTCTTTGCCACTTTCTAGCCATTTTAGGAACAACAATTTTTTTTAATTGCTTAATCATAAAATCTGCTTGTTTTCCATTTATAGATATAGTTTTAATATTACCGTTATTATAAATATTAGTTTTATTTGGTAAATTAAATATTCTAAAAAGGTTATCTTTTATCCATTTGACCATATGATAAGTTCCTGCTATACTCAAACAAGTATACTTTTTATTATATAAAAATATAGAACCATCTCCGTCAATATATCCTATTATAAATGCTAAAATAAACTCATCGTCGGTCAAATTTGGAGATTTCAGCGTAAAGGTCTTACGTGGTGTAATATTAAAATTATTATATAAATCATTTTTCCATTGTTCAACACCATGAATATTTAATATTGATTGTATTCCACCCTTACCTTTTCTCTTCTCGTAATGTCTTTGAATAGGGCCATCAAACTGTATATTATTTCTGAATTCATATAAATGATCTTCGTCTTTAATGCTTGAACTAATTCTAAGACTATTTTCTTTCTCTGATACACATCCATCAGCAGCAATAAATCCTGCCCAATAACTATTCATATGATTGGGTTGAGCAAAATAATTGTGATCAATATTATATCTTTTTTTCGACAAAGACATATTACCTTTAAGTTTTAATTTCATAGCTTTTTTGTTGATAGATTTTCTGTCTCTATTTAAAACAACACACAACTTATGTATTGGTATCTTACCATATTTTTCTTTTAATATCTCTATATCTTTATCATTCCATCTCATAATTTATATCCTTTGCCAAAAGGTCATAGCATACCTACTATTCTTTACACCAATCGGAACCGGATCTTTCAGTCTTCTGCATTTAACTTTCAAAATAGACGATATATCACAATCAATTATTGCTATTTTAGCTCTTTGTATTTTAATTACATCATTTAATAATGTTTTAGTACTGACTACGGCTCGGGCATTTTGTACTGAGATTCCATAATCAATATAATCTTGGGGTGACCAAGAAACTGATGCCTTAACAATTGTAGATCTTTCTTGTTCTGTTTTGCCTGTTCCACGACAATATGGGCATCTGGCTCCATCAGAAAAAGGTACAGGTCCGCCGGGTTTAAATCTGTTTGAAGACTTCCCTCCGATGGGATCAAATAAACAGTTTGGACATGGAATGATTATGGGATCAAATATCAGCTTAACGTTTTTGCCCAACTGATCAATAATTGCGTCTACTCCTCTTTCGAAAATATTAATGACATCATCTGATATGGTAAATAAATCTGTTGGTGTTACTACTACTACCTTTGGAGCACATCCCAATACGAATAGATCCAAAGATCCATCCGAGAAACTAGAGTTTATAAAGAGGGATATATCTCCAGAAACAGTTCCTGGTATGCCTTCAATAAATAAATCCATTTCTCCTGATGGCTTACCACTAATAAACAATGGTATTTCATCCGAAGTATTATCTAGTCCTTTTATGAAAAGATCTATTTCACCAGATGGTATGCCAGCAATAAATAACGACATATCTCCAGATGGTTGTCCTTGAATAAATAGTGGTATTTCTCCAGATGGTTTTCCACTAATGAACAAGTCCATCTCTCCAGATGGTTTGCCGCCTATGAAGAGAGGTATGTCGCCAGAAGGTTGTCCCTGTATAAATAGTGTGATATTTCCGGAGGTATTGTCTTTACCTCCAATAAATAACGGCATATCGCCCGATGGTTGACCCTTGATGAATAATGGTATTTCTCCAGATGGCGATCCTTGTATAAACAGGTCCATTTCACCAGATGGCTTCCCGCTTATGAATAGTGGGATGTCACCGGAAGGTATACCACCAATGTATAAATCCATCTCTTCGGATATTGGTGTTGCAGCATCAATAGATCCTTCTATAAACAAAGGAATTTGACCTGAAGGTTGACCACTTATAAAGAGAGGCATGTCTCCAGAGGGTTTTCCAGCTATATATAATGTAGTATTTCCACTAGAAGCTTCATGTCCATGTATAAACAACGGTAAGTTTAATCCAAGAATATCTAAACCAACAGGTCCTAACAATCCTGCTGCTACTGTATTAATATTTGTACCATCTGGGTTTGATCTCTGTACAACTCCTAGATCAAAATCTGTCCAATATAATTTATTATTTGAATTGTCAAAAGCTAATCTTCTTGGGTTAGATAATCCTGAAGCAACCACATCTTGTATAGAAGAACCATCATAATTAACACTTTGAATATTAATGCCGGAAACATTAGACCAAAATATTCTCTTGGCATCTTTATCAAGTGCTAAACCTTCGGGTGCAGCCAGTCCACTTAAAACAACTTCTATGCTTTCACCAGCTAAGTTAGATTTCTGAATTACACCTATATTTTTATCAGTCCAAAATATAGTTGATATAGACTCATCGATATCTATACTTTGTGGATTTGATAATCCAGAAACCACTACTTCTTGTGTCGATCCATCAAAATCAGTTTTAATGATTCTTCCAGAATTTTCAGTAATAAATAATTTTTCATTTTTCTTATCAATTGTTAAGTCCGTAGGCACATTAGATGTTGGATCTTCAGAGGTAACCCAAAATTTATCTTGTAGCTCATCATGTATCGCAATCCCCAATGGGTGATTGACACCTGTTGCACAAGTTTCTTTTGGTGTGAAAGTGAATACTTTATCCTCTATAATATCTCCGACAAAAATATTAGTATTTGTAGTGCTGTTGACTCCTGGAAGAAATAGATCCATTGCTCCAGATGGTTTGCCACCCATAAACATATCTATATTGCCTGAAGCACTATCACGACCCCCAATGAACAAAGTTAGATCACCAGATGGTTTTCCACCTATAAATAATGAAACAGAAGTGTTATGCAAAAATACATCTATACCTTTTAATTGTAGAACTCCGAATGGATTTGGATTTGGAGAAATTACTTGTATATTAGATCCATCAATATTAGCACTTCTTACTCCATTTTGAACACCAACATCAGATATCCAATACATTTTCCCTTCTGTATTGTCCACTGTAATATGTCGAACACCATTTACAGCAACTACGCCGGAAATCAACATTTCTAAATTAGATCCATCTAAATCTGTTCTAGCTATAAAACTATTGTCTGTTTCCTCATTTGTAAAATATACCTTTTCATTTAGGACGTCTACGTGGATGCCTTCTGGTGCACCAGCTACATTAGAAACGATAACTTCTGAACTACTACCATCTAAATTAGCCCTTCTTATAAACCCATCGTTATCTGCCCAGTAAACCTTTTGTCCCATTGAATCAACATCAATTGCGAAAGGAGTACCAGCGTCTATGATAATTTCTTCAGGAGATGATCCATCTGAATTGATTTTCCCAATTCTAGATGCAGTAGTAGAAGTATCACACCAATAGACTTTGTTATCAAAAGAATTAAAAGCTACATCAACAAAAAAAGCATTTGAACCAGAAACAAAAATTGTTTCTATAGTTTCTAACTTAGAGTCTGCTTTAAGTATATATCCAGAACCAGTTCCTGTTATAAAATCAATCTCTGCGGCAAAATATGCTAAATCTTGATCAGCTACTGTATCAACACCCTGAATAATTCGTAAATCTCCACCCGTAGATACATTCTCAAATAAAGATCCATCAGGGTCCATTTTATAAACCGTACTATCAGGCACAGCCGGAGGAAAAACATTGCTGTTTTGTGTAAAATATAATTTTTGATGTGGTATAGAATCTTTAGATGGAATAAACAAATCTATTTCGCCACTAGGTGGGGTATCAAATTCAATAAAAAGCTGTGGTCTATTGGCAGCAGTAGCATTATCTGAGGAGGAGAAATTAACTTGTGCATCTGGATTTGCTTCAGAAGTTCTCATCAAAATAAGCGATAATGTCCCAGCACGATTATCAATAGCATCTTGAACTAAAGCATCTAGATTAATATCAATTGGACCCGTAGAGGTAGGTAAATTAAAAGTACCTTGATCCGTTGTGGTAAAATCACCGCCGGCTGTTCCCCATGCTGTTGAGGTTATTCTATCGTCCCAGGTAGCTTGAGACTCATTCCATACAGCAGTAACTCTTCTTGCGGCAGAAGACTCAGCACTTGAAACTACGATAGTCTCTGCATTAAGCGTTAAAACACCAGATACAACAGTAGCATTAGTCGGAATAGAAGAAATATCAAATTCAATTAATCCACGAAATATAAATGTGTTTGGGCCAACTTTGTCTCGACCAACATTTAAAACCGTAGACGTACCATTATTAACAGTAGGATTGATATTGTCTAGATGTGTATCCTTGCCAGCAGCGGCGTCGGGTTGAGAAAAGAAAAATGACATTTAACCTACCTTATATATTTATTAAAAACGTTTGTCTGTTTGTTCCATCTAGATTACTTCTTTCTATTTTTGGTGAAGCAATTGCATCTAAAAACAATCCTATATTTGAAATGTCTAATCTAGACAATATGTCATTAGTATCAATATCTCCGAGCCCTATATCGATACCCCCAACAGATTCACTAGTCTTAAGGGTTGATGTGAATTGTCCGCTTTGGAGATATAGCTTATCGCCGTCGACCCCCGCCCACGGTGTATTTGTACTATCCCAAGAAATGCCTGTTGGTATATCGATTCCCCCAACAAATTCGCTAGTCTTCAAAGTTGAAGTGAATTGACCACTTTGAAGATATAACTTTTCGCCAACAAAACCACACCAAGGAGTATCTGTACCATCCCAGGAAATCCCTAATGGAGTTGTATCGATTGTTACAACAGATTCACTAGTCTTAAGGGTTGATGTGAATTGTCCGCTTTGGAGATATAACTTGAAGCCTTGAGATCCTACCCACGGCGTATCCGTACCATCCCAGGAAATACTCCTTATAGACACATCGATTGCTCCAATAGCTTCGCTTGTTTTCAAAGTTGACGTAAATTGTCCACTCTGAAGATATAATTTGAGGGCAACAAAACCACACCAAGGAGTATCTGTACCATCCCAGGAAATCCCTACTGGAAGTGTATCAATTCCCCCAACAAATTCGCTAGTCTTCAAAGTTGAAGTGAATTGACCACTTTGAAGATATAATTTATCAGCCTCACTACCAACCCAAGGAGTAGCAGTAGTCGCCATATTACATCACCACATTCTGAAACGCTCTAATTACTTCGCCAAGTTCTAATTCATTAAAATGCATACATGGATAATCATAATGTGTCCATATTTTAAAACCAGCTTGTTTGGCTTTTTCACAAAAAGAATAATCACCGCTCATATCAACTAATCCCTGTTTATTCCATTTACGACTAAAGGGTTGTTTATCTTTTAAAGCAATAATTACTCTTCGTGATATTAAAAGACATCCCGAACCAACAGCGTCTACTTCTTGTAAGCCTTTACAATTTGTATGAGGCACATAACCATCATCTTTTTTATCTAATGCATTAAAATACCAAGGACGATCCCCTTTAACTACATTATGCCATACTGGTGTAGGACAGCCTATAATGTCACAATCAAATTCAACTAAATCTAATGGGTTATTCATTGGGGGATTATCAGTATCTATAGTAAGCCAATAATCTTCGCCTCCATTTAAAAAATCCCACATGCATTTATGTAAATTCTGAACATAAGGTTTATGACTGGGACAATCATGCCTTAATTTATATCTATTATCTGATAATATTTTAATTATAGCAAAATGCACATGTTTATGTATCCATCCATCACTATTAGGAACCGTAATGTAAACAGACTTCTTCATGCCCTATTCTCCTAAAATGACACCACGTTGGTTTTTAAATCCAACCCATGTTTTTTCTTTATTTCTTCTTCTTCCTAAAGCAGGATGATCAGGATCAAGAGCATCAAGATCTTCTTGTGCCTCTGGGATATTTAAAGCTCGTTTTGCAACAATAGCTTGTAAAATCTCTACATCTTCTTTAATTGCTGGTTGACGAACATGAGCCCGTTGTTCATAAAATGTTTGACACTCTAATTCAGTCCATAACTTGACTTGCCTTGGAAATAAAATAACAGCTTCGTTAGCAAAATTTTCTGGCACTAACAACATACCCACCCAAGTTCCTGTTGGACTTTCATTGGCTGGATCATCATCGGCATGTCCTGCTATTTGATCATAATGCCAACCTCCAAATTTATCTACAAAGTGACTCCAGTCCATCTCATCTCTGATAGCAGGAGCAATCTTATTAAAATCAGGAAAATCATGCATAAGCTTTCCGTTTTCAGATTTTAATCCAATTTTTACTTGAATACCTTTAAGTGTCATTATGTTAGCCTTTCTTTCATTATCCAATCGTCCCATTAAATCTAAAAGCAAATCTATTGAAAGCATCTCTAACCCCAATACTAACGTCTTCATGTGTAAACGGTGTCAAAACTGCTTCGCCAACAAATGCAGAACTGCTCTCAATGTCATGTTTCAGTAATTGATAAGCTTGGCATGTGCCAAATTTTAGAATGTCAGAGAAACCTCTAAAACCAACGGAGAGATCAATTTCTGAATCTCCGTCACGAATACGAATAGCGTTTTTAGTTGCTCCCTGCAATCTATTTTGATCAATTAAACAAGCTGCTTTAAGTGGAAATAAAGCAACAGCTTTATCGTCTCTAGTATTAATGGGTACAGGATCAGGTCCAATTAATCCAGATGGGGAGACATTAAAATTATAAGATTGGCCAAGATCTATTTCCTGTGCTACAAATAACGCTGCCGTAGCAATTGTCTGACTCAGTCGAACATCATCAAAATCTGCCGAAGCTAAGTCGTTTATTAAAACCCTTGTCATCAAAAGTAATTCTATATTTATAGGTGTTGGCGTTGCCATTTTTATCCTCCTAAAATTGTTCGCTGATCAGAAGAATTTGGCATAAATCCATCGGGCGGTAGATTACTTGTGACCCCATCTGCTTCTGGACTAGCAAAAATTGCTTCGCCATTAAACATCTGCCCGCTAGTGACACCGCTCATTAAATACATAACTGCCATGCGATTTGGTGATTGTGTAACTAAATTAACAGCAGACCAAGTAAACCTACCAAAAGTACCAACTTCGGTACATCCACTAGAATTTAACAAAACTTCTACTCCAGACTGAGCAGGGCTATCAAAAAGTTCAAATATCTGAATATTAACAGTCTCACCAGTAGTAAAACCATTTCCGATTAAAACGGGGTAATATTCGGCATTAACAAATTTACTATTTTGCTCTGGCATAAAATCATCTCTCCTTTATCGTAATTCTATCCAATTCAAAGATCCATTAACTGTTGAATTAGCTGCAATTTTACTCCCCACAATAGTAAGATTATCGGTTAAAAGAGGTGCTACTGGATGGGCACCAACTATATCTAAGGATAATGGTAAATGTAAATCTTTTTCCACGTTAAAAGCTCCCGCCTTTTCCACTGGATGAGCTATTACAGTTAATCCACCACTAATAGCAGTTGCAGCACTGTCAAATTCTACCATAGATTCATCATCCACAGAATTAAAAGAACTGCTAGTCAATGTTCCTCCAGCAACTAATTTAAAAGTCGCTGGCTGCGTACCTAAAACAGCCATTGATTCAATAATAAGTTGCGATCTATTAACTAATGAATTAAATGTCGTTTTTGGCCTAATGGTTAAAATAGGTATATCTGCCCCAGTAACACTTACGCCAACGTCGGCATTGGATACCGCATGGGCAAAACCAAAATCTGTTACAAATCCACCTTCACTTGTAACAGAAGAACAAATTGCCGTCATTGATCCTCCATTTGTCCCATCTGTGGTAATTTGATATCTTACGGGTAAATTAGCCGTTGACATAAATGACGTAGGAATTAAATTCGCATGTTTAAATTTATGAACAAGTATCAATTCACCATCTATATCAAATCCAAATCTTACTGTCCCTGCCGACAACCATTGTAAATCTATATATAAAATTTGATTCATATTAATATCTAATGTCTGACTAGATTTATTAAATCTATTGTTACTTCCGTCTAATCGATCTTCATTCCAATCTGTTTGTGGTATTTTATTATTTACTACACTACCTGTCACATTAGACCTAATGACTAAATTTAATGCATCTGTTCCATTTTGTTCTAAAAACACTCCATTGTCATCATCAAAATAACCAACTCTCTTAACAACCCCCGTTACTGGTGCACCTAATACAAAAGTAGTGTTTACAAGTTGACTTTTACCAGGTTGATATCTATAGTATAATCTAGTCTGTCTAGTGACAGAGTCAGAAGCATTTGCTGTAACTGTCATTGAAGTGAACGAAGCATTAGTATCATGTACATCTGTAGCAGAACCTGTAACCTTAGATTCCCACACAAATGGAACATTATTATATTGTAGCTGAGAATCAAAGAGTGTAGTTGGATTACTAACACGTAACCTATGAAACGCATCTACGGACGTAGAATCTTTATCTGTGTCTGTTAATACTCGCTGAAAATGTTCTCCATCTACATTTTTTGTAGCAAACTGCATTACAAACCACCCCCCTTAATATTTATAAGTATGTATACATTACCTATTAATTTATACACCAATAAAAAAAACGGGGCAGAGAACCTGCCCCGTCGGGGAAAAGAAATGATAATTATTTAATTTTACGTTTTAAAACAGCAACAGTCCTACCATCTACGTCTAACGCAATAAAACCCAAGCATGGGGAATCCCAATACAATAAGAGATCCTCCAAACGTACCACATAATGGGGAACTTAATTCTTCTAGCTCTGGCTCAATAATAAATTGAGGGTCGAATTCAATAAGATCTCCTAAAGTAACTTCCGATCCATCTGGACAAACGACGGTCACAGTGCCGTCTAGATTGTCAACTACCGTGCAGGGATCTGCATCTGCTCCAGGGTTACCAACAGGACCAACACAATCCATCACGTCAACAACTCCATCGCCATTAACGTCTTCTTCTGGATCAGCTAAGTGATTCATATTCAGATCAAAACAGTTAAAACCATCTTCACCGGGTGCTCCAGTGCCACCGGCACCACCTGTAGGACCAACAGGACCAATACAGTCTAGACTATTGACAACGCCATCGGAGTTTACATCTTCTGTAAACGAGCAATCCAATGGAAGTCCATTCTCATAATCTTCTTGAGGATCATTGCAATAGTCAAAGAAATCCTCACAAGTGTCAAAGATCTCTAATGCAAGAGGATCACACAAATCTGGCAGGCAATTGCCATTAAGATCAAAACATGAAACTCCGTTTGCTACTCTACTTACACTACCATCCTCACACCGAATAACAGTTGTGCAAGAATCTTCTTCTACAACGGTGCATGAGTCGCCATGTCTAATTAAAGATACACCATCCTCATTGTCACAGAAGATAAGTACACCCTCGTCAACTACTTCTGCATGACAAGATCCACCATCTGCACCATCGTCACCATCTACTCCATTGCAAACTACTGTAATAGAATCTCCACAAACAATGTTTACACAGCCAACACGATCAGATACCAAAACATCACACGACACTCCGTCTTCACCATCGGCACCATCACATAAGACTGCTGAAGACCCGTCGGGACAGCTAACCTCAAAACAACCCTCTGCGTCTGTCTGTTCAACAGAACAATTCGCAACTTCACCATCATCATCACCACCGCACTGGGGCAAAGAAGGGATGATACCACAAAGATCTGGCGGATTAAATTGTGCAAATGCTGGTTGCGTCACACAAACCATACAAAACACTGCCAAAAGACAAACAATTAAATTCCTCATTTTTCAAATCTCCTTTTAGAGCACACCATTGTCATCACCTAGAAAAGTCTACCTAGTGGTAGCACAAACTCATGACCGTTTTCGAACTCAAGATTCACACCAACGAATGTGGCATCGTGACTGAAGATCGGACCCAGAGCCCACTTCCATTCTGTTACCGTACAGCCACCTGCACTCATCACGAAAAGACCAGCAGTGAAAACAATCGCAGCCAACTTCTTCTTCATCATTCTTCTCCTAGTTAGAGACCAAAGTAAACGCCGTCCGACTATTAAATTATAGCGGGATCTGACCACACATTCATCAACTTTTTCTTTTTTTATTTATTTGTTGGTTCTACGGACAATTGTTCTGATTTTATCGGGGTTTGCAGCTATGAAATCTGTGATCATTTCTTCTAAAACTAATTCGAAAGCCTTAGTAGCATCCTTGCGTTGAAGTCCCAGGTCATCTCCCTCAAGATGGTTAGCCTGTCTATGTACTTTTTTCTTGAGATTGAGAAACATCTCAACCATGTCTTTATTTTCGAAAAGCATGAATAAAAATTCTGCAAATTCATGAACTATTCTTCTTGTGGCTTTGTCAACAGAAAAGCTAGGATCCAGGATTTTTTCTTCCGATAATCTGTCAACCAAGTGGTTTAGAATGTGCTCTGCGTCTCTGTTCATTTTATTCTCCGTGTAACTGCTTATGAATCTCTTCCGAAATCGTCACACCATTATCCACGTCCCAAAATTCTTCATGGTCCTGTGACAAGATAAACAACTCCTCACAATCTATTATAGCATCCAGATGGCTGTGTTTTAACAAGAATTCGGAATAAATTTCTGAGAAGCGTTTTTTGTGGTGAGCGTTGAGGGGTGGATTTTTTGTTCCGCTCACAGTGCATGTGAAATGATCTCTCTCAAATACTGCTTGACGCCATGCCTTTCCTTTTGCAGATTGTCTGATGCGAATGTGGAGTGCCGATATTCCACCTTTCCAATTAGGATTATCTGGACCAGCCTGATCTTTTCCTCGTCCTCTTAATTCAACGTTATTTCTTTCGAAAAGACTGTAAACATATTCGTTTCCATGAAAGTCATATTTTTGTTTGATATCAGCGAAGGGCATCCCATTTTTATAATCGTCGCATAATGCTATTTGCTGTTCTTTAGATAACTTCGCCCTTTGCTCATTATAGAACCCTATCTGCCTTGTGTCTGTGATGCCCATTGCTTTTAAACGATATTCTGCAAAGTTTTTACTTTTTCCAAAATGTAGTGATATCTTTCGCATAGCCCAGCCCTGATTATACAGTTCTAGGATCTGTTCATCGGTTACGCCAGTTGTAACTTTACGACCCTCTGACAAGCTGCGTGTCTTTACGTTTTTACGTTTTAAGGCTTTCCTCACGAAGCCCTCACTCATCTTTAAAAGCTTTGCTGTTTGGGCAATACTTAATTTACGGGTGCAGTACAGATCAACAACCACATCATCGGACGGACTCATATTCATCTCCTCTTTGGATGACTTAGATTTAACTTCTCTCACTACATTACTATACGATCTTCCTGGTCATCCTTCAACCATTTTCTCAAAAAAATTCCTGTCACGCCCAGAATCCAACACTGTGTTTATAAAAGAAAAGCCGGGGTTTAACCCGGCTTCCCATAATAACCTACTTAACAGCCTCTAGAACGAGCCCAAGAGAACTGTGCGGTTGTCCAGAACCCCGAACCCAACCTCGGTCCAGGCCCAAAAACCTGCTCTTCGACGTCTAAACAACTCATCATCCGGGAATACCTCAAGAGGTACGCGGACAGGATGGACAAAGGAGCTGTTAGTGCTTTGATTAAGACCGACTATGATCTCAACGTCAGCAGTAGCATGTGCTCCACCAGAAGCGGCAGGAGAGCCACCAAGAGTGTTCTCAAAATAGAGTTCATATTCCTGGTTCTCGCCAAGTTCGTCAAGATCGTGAAGATTTACACCGAAGATTCGATTAACTCGACCGTCTTCAGCTACAAAGATTTCACGACGAGTGACTTCATCAATCTGATCTGTACCCCAGTTACGAATGTCTTCCAATGCTTCTGGAGAGAGATAGATATCAGTTAGCATGCCACGGTTGAGAGAAGTGGTGTTGCCACCAGCATTACGTCTCATTACCGTCTTCATTAGACTGATCAATCGTTTTGTGAATTGACCATCAGCAGCGTTGACATCAAAAACAAGAATGTTTCTGTCTGCCCCAGCAGCTAGAAGAGTATGCCATCCATCGTCATTTAGTTTCTTGACAAAACCTGCCTCAAGAACCTGCATGGCACGAGTGACAACTGGCCATCTAGCATTACGTGCGTATTTCATATCCCAACTGATTGCATTACCAATCTCGAAGGTTGGAACCATGATGAAGTCGCCTTCAACATGCTTGGTTGGAATAGTTCCCACACTAGGGACAGTATAAGAAACAAAGTCCTTTTCAGTTCCAGGTGTCAAGAAATCCAATGGGAATTCTGGGAAAGCACCCGGTTCTAGAGCTTCAGGCGTAAAGATACCTCCGATAATGTCTCCACTCAACACGCCTTGACGTAGAGGAATAGTTAATTCCTGTGCCAGTGCTTGCTGTGCCTCTAGTGCAACCTCTCTGTTAGAGTCGGCGGTTGCCTTCAACAGTCTTGTCATATCTGCTGTTGGTGCGTCTAATACTTTAGCTTCAACTTTCACTTTACTTCACCTCCTCAAGGCGTATTTATAGTCCTGCTCCAGGTAGATCTACGTAAACCTTTGCGAAACCATCTTCGTCGAGCGTACTCATAAACTGACCGACTACTG
>SDBT01011240.1_pt1 | contig 14420 bp, 8 predicted proteins | sample 2277101 | NCBI WGS metagenome assembly SDBT01 (sample SAMN10404973, study PRJNA504765) | marine sediment metagenome | isolation source: marine sediment core GS10_PC15, 103 cmbsf | place: Arctic Ocean: Southern Knipovich Ridge | collected 2010
GCCTTAAAGGCTTCGGACTGTGCTTTTCTAACAACATCCCAAACTCTTCTCTGCTTGTCGGTGGCTTGGCCAAAGACGATAGTGCGCGTGACATCGGACTGGAATCCCTCGATTGTGCATCCGCCATCCACCATGATGACATCTCCTTTATGAAGGTCCCTGGAAACGGAGGATCCGTGAGGAAAGGCCGAATTGGGACCAAACTGGGGACCCCCACTTCCTCTAGCGCCCATCTGTCTGTGGGCACTACTGATGCTTGCGCCCAAGGCCCGTGTTGTCATCCCTTCTTGCAGTTTCTTGAAGCCTTCCTGGAAAGCCAGTTTTGTTATCCTGTTGGCAAGTTCCAGATAGGCGACTTCCTTCGCCGTTTTGATGCCCCGGCAGCCATCGGTAATAACGGCCCCGTCGACTATTTCCAGGTTGGGCGCATCCTTTTTTACTCCATAATGAACAAAGCTGCGAATAGTGGGTCCAAAGGCCAGGCGTCCGTTGGGAGATCCAAGATCTTTGAGAATATCTCCCATAAGCTTAAAGGGGCTCTCGTGTTCATCCCAGGGGCGGATTTCATCCCCCTTGGGGATGCGTTCTGAAGCACGCTCGGATTCAAACGCCGGACATATCCAGACCGGTCTTCCTTTTGGATTCAGCATGGCTCCAAACGTCCTCTCACTCCGGCCCCACTGGACTTTGGTAAAATAATTGAGGTTAGGGCTCCCGGATAAAAAGAGCCCGTCTATTTTATGTTCGACCATCAACTTCTGTGCTTTTATGATGCGGCCTTCATAGTCAGCCGCATTGAGAGGCTTAACTCCCGAAACCATATTTTTCAACGAGGATTGAGCTTGCTGCTTTGGGGATGAAAAGAGATTTTTTGTAAATCCTGTGGCGGCTATAGACAATCCCCCGATCTTTAAAAAATCACGACGGGTGGGTGACATTTTTTCTCTCCCTAATCCCTGTGGTCATAGCTGTACATTCCAATAGGAGCACCCGGAGGGGATGAGAGAGGAAGAGTAAGCTTTATTTGGCTGGGATTTTCGAGAAACAGTTTGATCTGGCTGGCCGCATAAAAGAAATGAGCCTTTTGATCTTTATCATCAACGGTATAGTAGTCTTTTATCAGCCAGTTTTTCAAATCTTCGAGTTTGAGGAAAGCAATGGCTCTGGCCTGAGGAATGGCTCTCTCTTCTACGGCCAGCCTCATGACATTGAGCATCACCACATTATTGACTACCCGCTGGATCTCTGCTAATGTTCCCTGCTTTTCTTCAGATTTCCAGGTCGCAACGATGAGCCGATCCAATATTTCTGATAATCCGGGAATATTTTTATCGCGGGAATGATAGTCCACCATTCTTGAGGCTCTCTGGGGCTGTAAGATTAATCCAACAGTAAGGTTGGCGGCGGATTCCGCTGCGGCCAAAGGATCAAAAGTGGATCCTGTGTATCCCGGGAAAAGTTCTCGATTCTGCCTATAACCGGGGGGACGAGGGGGAATTATACTGAGCAGCTTTTCATCGATGGCCAGATTCTTGGGTGAAATGGTCTTGAGCAGTGAATCAAGAGCCCGACGCTGCTCGTCCGCGGGAACGATGAAAGGAGCTTTTTGTATATCTCCACGCAGAGTGTGATTGTAATACAGGCCGCCCAGTTTACTGGAGGCGGCTTCAACCTGGTATCTGTGAAACATATAAGTAGGAACAAGGGCCTCTTCCAGGGTGGCCATCGGCGCACCCATCGGAATTCTCTTTTCTGTAAAATTCCGGAGCGCAATGGCCCGGATTTTCATCACACGTTCGAGCTCATCGACAGGATCACTTCCACTATCCCAAACATTCGCCAGGGGATGAGCACTGGACGCTCCGGCATCCTGCCCGGCTAGAAAATAAAGACCGCTGGAAAAGGCATTGTTCAGAATCGCATTCAGCTCTTTTTCCTCGTCGACGCCTTCCTGGAAATCCTGGTACCCAAAAGCGATGGAAACTTTATCCCATTTTCCGATGCCCACATCATACGCATCTGAAAGATCGAGTGTGCCGTCGCTGTTGATCTTAATCAGAGGATGGGGATAATCCATGACCGAAGCCCGGTCATTGACACTGGCGGCATAGTTGTGGCCCATTCCGAGAGTGTGACCGATTTCGTGGGCGGACAACTGCCGGACTCTCGCGAGAGCCAATTCCAGAATTTGTGGATCAAGGTCTTTTCCCTCCTCATATTCGGCGATTAAACCGGATGCAATTAAAAAATCCTGCCTGAGACGCTGCGAACCTAAGGCCACATGGCCCTTGATGATCTCTCCCGTCCGAGGATCTGTGACAGAGGAGCCGTAGGACCATCCCCTCGTCGAACGGTGGATCCAATTGACCATGTTGTAGCGGACATCCATGGGATCGGCATCCTCCGGAAGAATTTTGACCTGGAATGCATCCTTGTATCCAATGGCCTCAAAAGCCTGGTTCCACCAGCTTCCTCCCTCTAGAAGCGCAGAGCGGATGGGTTCCGGGGCACCGTTGTCAATATAGTAAACTATGGGTTCGATGGGTTCGCTGATTTTGGCGCTGGGATCTTTCTTAGCAAGCCTGTGCCGGTTTGTAAATCTTCTCATGATAGGTTCTTGTATGGGCACGGCAAAATCCATATAACTGATCCCGTTAAAATTGGAGCGTGGATCGAACATTCGAGGTTTGTAGTTGTCATCCGGAAGTTCTATAAAGGAATGATGCTGCCTGACCGTAATGGCTCCGGCATCAGGAGAAACACCTCGAACCCCGCCCCCGGGACTATCACTGGTAAACGTCAGCATGGCTTCGATTTCCGTATTTTTGGGGAAATTTTTTGTGTTCGGCAAATAGAAAGCAGATCGGGACATGTCGAGACGGTAATTGCCTGAATTGCTTCTTCTTAAGGTCCCAATCACATTGTGGGCATCCTGCATGAAAAAAGTGCTGGCATCCACATAAACATGTCCCCCTGACTCATCGGCAACCTGGAATCCCCAGATGACCGATCTGGCAAAGCCATCTTCGACAGCCTTTCTCTCGGACGCACTGTCACTTGTGGCACGGAAAGAGTAATTCGGCCTGATAAGCAGGACTTTTGGACCGATTCGAATAAATTTAACGATCTGAGTACCTCCAAGCTGACTCCTGTCCAGGCCGATGTCGTTGGATCCCAGTCCCGCGGACAGTGAATTGACATAGAGAAACTCAACACCCAGCTTATCGATTTCAAGAAATATTTTTCCGGTACCTTCATCCCAGTAAAACGTGAAATATCCTGAATATTTGTCCATCGCTGCAAGTTTCTCAGAAAAACTCTGAGCCTGCACATGAACAACGGCCAATACCAAAACAAAGACACATAGGACACAAATTATTTTTTTCATCGAATTCCTCCTTCCTCGAAAAATTGTCTTATCACACCCCCACCCCTAAGTCAAAGATTTGGGGCCTGGCCTTCCTAACTTGACTAAATTGGGGCCAGGCTTTTAAAAGTTGAAAAACTTTTCCAATATCAATATTATTCGAAGGAAGTTATTCATGTTTGTCAGGCCTGGCCCCAATTTAGTCAAGTTAGGAAGGCCAGGCCCCAAAAAAAGGAGGAACAATGGATTTTCAGAACATAAAGGCAAAGCTACAATTGTTGGATACGGCCTGTGTGTGTGATGCCGACAAAAATCTCAGAGTATTGGATCCTGGAATTCGACCCCTTTTACCCAATCTTCAAATGATCGGAATGGCCAGCACCGTCCGCTGTCGAGGCGATTTTCTTTCCGTCATCAAGGCCCTCGACGAAGCCCGGGAAAACGAGGTTCTTATCATTGACGGAGGAGGTGAAAAGATCGCTCTCTCCGGAGAGTTGTTTTCCTATGAGGCCAAAAGAAAGGGGCTCGCCGGAATTGTCGTTGACGGCGCCTGCCGCGATTCTTTAAAAATCCGAAGACTCAAGTTCCCCTTTTATTCACGATCCATCACACCCATGGCTGGCACGGCTTCCACAATATTTGCCACCCAAATCGATGTGGTCTGCGGGGGTGTCCGGATTCTCCCCGGAGACATCATCTTCGGAGATTCAGACGGAGTCGTCGTTATCAATCCGGGCGAAGTTGAAGACATTCTCTACACGGCGGCTCAAATCCAATTGACAGAAGAAAAAGTGCTCGCCCAATTAGAGAAAGGAAAAAGCCTTCTCTCTCTTCTGAACTATAAAGAGCATTACGAAAAAGTGGGAAGGGGGGAGGAGAGTCAACTCACATTTTTGGTTTAAATACATATGCATGAAGAATGCAGAGATTATTTTTAAAGGAGATTGAACATGAAGAAGATAGTAAGCCTCATGGTCCTCGTCACGTTTGTATTTATGCTTTCAGGCTGCGCCACAATTTTCAAAGGCGAATACAGGGATGTCAGATTCCATTCCGACCCTGACAATGCGCTGGTCTTTATCAACGGTGAATTTCACGGAAGAACACCTCTCAAATTAGAGCTGCGTCCCGATCAGTCCTACACGGTTGAATTCAGAAGAGAAGGATATAAAACCGAGGTCAGGCAGATCCACAATAAAATAGGAGTGGGTTGGATTGTCCTAGACGTTGTCTCGGGCCTTATCCCTGTATTGGTCGATGCCCTCACAGGAGCCTGGTATGAATTCGATCAGCGAAATGTCAATGCTATTCTGAAGCGCCAGCAGCCCGGCCTCCACTAGAAAGGAAAAAAGTCCTTTTTTTGGCCTGTTGATTCCCTACTATTTGATTTGATCCCGGGCATCGGCAACCTCTGAAAGCACCTGATCTGTATTTGCAAAGAGGTCAAGATAGCGTTTAAAGTAATCCATGGCCAGCCGGTTGTTCCCTGCACCCAGTTCAACGAGTCCCAGATAATATAAACTCGATGCAAACAAATCTCCACAGTAAAACCTTCCCGTCGTCATTTCGAGAATCTTTTCATATTCCTTCCGCGCCTTACTGAAGTCAGCGGTTTTTTGGTAGGCCGAAGCTAAAGAGAAGTGGAGCATCCCCGCCCATTCAGTAGAATCATCTCCGGCAGGCAGCAGCGACACAGCGGTTTTAAAAAACTCTGTGGCCGATGAAAAGTTTCCTTTGGCCTCAATAATTTTTCCTTGCAGATGCTCATAGTATCTTTCTGCATTTTTCTTCAAGCCCAAATCGATTAAGGTTTTTAGTTCCACCGCTGTCTGCTCCGCCTCATCTATTGAATTCATAGCCACCTGTATGATGCCCTCTATGTGCAGGAGACGCCGCTGCCGATCAAGATCTTCAGCCTCCACGGCTTTCTCCAAACCCTTGGTGCATTCGTCCAGAGCCAAAGTGAATTTCTTGGAGCGCAAGTAGAGATAGGCCAAATTTGTTTGATACCAGGCCTGCTGTCCTTTTTCATTCAGCATTTCAGACAGTTCAACTCCCTGTTGAAAATAACTTTCTGCATCCGAGAATTTTCCCTGCAGCATATAAAATTGAGCCAACCTCATAAATCCCATGTGATGGACGGCCGGCTCTGTCGTCTCGAGGAGCTTAAGATACTCGCTCTCCACGACATCCAAATCTCCCCTATAAAACGCCAGATCACCTTTCAACAACGCGTTCCGGTAATGCGAGGGATCCAGCGTGAAGATTCGTGTCGTTTCGGTGTCTACAAGTTCTATCTCGCCTTGACTAATATAATTTTGGGCCAGGCTGAAGCGAATAGATGCATTATCAGCCACATCGCTCAGATAGGACTTGAAGACTTCATTGGCCTTTTTGAATTGACCCTTTCCCGCATACGCCGCAGAAAGTGAGATATAGGGCTGGACGGATTCGTCCTTAACTCTCCTGTTAACCTCAAGAACCTCGATGGCCTTGTCCCACTCCTCTAAATCGACATAGATCATCCCGAGATTAGCACTGCCAATCTCATCTGTCGGATACAACCTGAGGAGTTGATTGTAGGCCGCAATGGCCTTGGAGAAGGTCCCCTCAGATTGAGAGAAAAACAGACCTTGAATAAGGAATCGTTCTTTCTCGGAAACACTTTCACTCAAATCATAGGCGAGTTGGAGGCGGGTTTTGGCCTCAGTGCCGTATCCCAGATTTTTATAGGCTACGGACAAGTTTCGGTAGGCCATAGCAAACTCGGAATCCAAACCCACGGCCATCTCCATCATGGCAATAGAGTTGGCGTAATCCCCTTTGTTAAAGAATTTGATCCCTTCGCTGTAATAACGGTACGCATCAGGAGAACTTGTCGTGAGTGTATCGGCCGCCTCATCGATGTCCCCTGCGATCTCTTCGCTGGTTAGCTGAAAATTTGATTTGATCTTGGTGGTCAGCTCATCCACCATGGCAAAGATGCTTTCCTCTCCCTCTCCCTGGACAGGAATCGAACCGAATGTCTCCCCTGTTTGAGCATTCTGAAGCATGACGGATATACGGAAGGTTCCTCCCGCCATAGCATATTGTCCAACCAAAATATTTCCGACCTCTCCTCGTTGGGCCACTTCTTTTAAATCATCCGAAGAATAGCTGTTGGCCTCAATCAGGCTCATTTTCTCAAGGATGTTGTAGAGTTTTTCACCACTTAAAACCCTGAGATACCTTGACTGGCTGAGGTCTGAGATTAAAAGATCGGAAAGAGCTTTCCGCCAATGGTCGAGATTTTGGTCTCCCGTGTTGTTCTCAAAGTACATCACAGCCAGCGAGGGTTTGTCATCCACTTCTGATACAAGCTTTCTCTTGGGAATGATTTTCAGAAAGGCAAATATCAACATTGCGGATGCAAGAACGATGAGAACCGGCATGATAATTTTTTTGGGCTCCAGCCTGAGTGTGAGCTGCCTGGAAGTCCGTATCTTTTTTTCAGGGATAAATTTTTGGGTTGTAGGCACGCCTTCTTCAATTTTCTTTAAATCAGAAAGAAGCTCTTTTGCGTTCTGGTATCTTTCCTTTTTGTCCTTGGCCATACATTTGAGAATAACCCGATTGAGATCCTTGGGAATTAAAGCATTGATTTCCTGAGGAGCTCGCGGTTCTTCAGTCTTGTGTTTTACAGCCACACTGAGGGGCGTATCCCCCTCAAACGGCAGTTTCCCCGTGACCAGCTCATAGAGTATGATTCCCAGAGAATAGAGGTCAGACCTTTGATCGACAGGTTTTCCCTCGACCTGCTCCGGAGACATATATTCCGGGGTACCGATGATGACTCCTGGTCCCGTAAGCCCTTTGGTTTGAATGGAGCGGGCGATCCCGAAGTCCGTGATCTTGGCATTGCCCTCCATATCAACCATAATGTTTTGTGGCTTTAAATCGCGGTGGATAACTCCAAGACGGTGGGCTTCAACCAGTCCTTCCAAGATCTGCTGAATAAGATTGATGGCCTTGCCGACAGAAATCTGACCGGCCCGTTTAATCAAGCTTTTAAGATCCTCACCGGAAATATATTCCATGGTGATAAAAGGCATCCCTTCGGCTTCGCTCAGGTCGTACATCCGGCAGACATGGCGGTGAGAGATCTTGCGGGCCAGCTTCAACTCGTTCCGGAAACGCTCGATCGTCTGTTCCTGTACGGCGATATCCGGGTTGAGGAGCTTGAGGGCTACTTTCTCATCGACTGTCTTATCGAGGACTTTATAGACCCGTCCCATTCCGCCTAGGCCCAGTTCTTCTATAACCTGATAGCGGCCGGCAAATGTGCTTCCAATGGTAAGATCTTTGAAGACAGTAAATAGCGTACGTGTGGGGGAAGGATTGACTTCACCGGTAGGGATAAGCTGTTCCCCGCAGTTGGCGCAGTACTTGCTCTTTTCGGAGTTATCAGTCTTGCATTTCGGGCACTTCATCTTTATACACGTCTCACTATATATATACGTACGTATATATAGATTGTTTGGATTTAAAAAAGGTTGTTCAGATTCAGGATAAAGTTATCCCCGTGAAAATGCAAGATTTGGAATGCTATAAAAAAATCGCTAAAAAAACGAAAATAATTCACATAATCAAAGCCAGGCCCGGTTTTATGCAAGTTATGAAGGCCAGGCCCCAGAGGTTGACAGGGAGGGGGGATAGGCATACAATTCTTTTTGCTAAAATAATCGCTCATTTAGCAACTAATATGTACGAAAAGTACTGGGGCCTCAAAGAAAAACCATTCCAGAACACTCCCGATCCGCGCTTCGTCTACCTCTCCGAGCAGCACCTGGAAGCCGCCGCGCTTATGATCTATGCCATCAAGGAAAACAAGGGCGTCGGCATGCTCACGGGAGAATACGGCTGCGGAAAAACAGTGATCAGCCGTCTGATATTCAAGATTCTTCCCAGAGATATATTTGATTTTGCCATCGTGACCAACCCGCAGCTCAATCCCGCTGAAATGCTGAGGGAAATCTGTTTTCAATTTTCCATAAAAACCTCAACCTCACCGAGCAAAAATGAACTCCTCGAATCCCTCCGTCTTCATTTCTACGCCAACCTCCATGCGGGCAAGTACACCATCATTATCATCGACGAAGCCCAAACCATACTGGATCCCCTCACGTTCGAAGAAGTCCGCCTTCTTCTCAACTTTCAGCTCAATGACCGCTTCTTGACAACGCTGCTCTTCTTCGGCCAGACCGAACTCCGCGAGAAGATCAAAAGCTATAGACAGCTCAACCAGAGGATTGTCCTGAAATATCACATAGACACGCTCGGGAAAATGGATACCGAAAAATATGTCAATTACCGCCTGCATGTCGCGGGAGCGAGAAGAAAAATATTCTCTTACGATGCTCTCCATCTCATCTGGGAGAGTTCGGAAGGAATCCCCCGTGTGATCAATGCCATCGCCGACTGGTCCCTGCTTCTCGGCTATTCGAGACTTGATGACCGGATTGAAGAAAGGACAGCCATAAAAGCCGCCACGGATTTAGGATACACGGTCTCAGATATATAAATCTCTGGCTGTGCCACAACGGCAACAACACTGACATTGAGGAATATTGGAGGAATAAATGCATAAAAAAAGTCTTAAAAAAACCGGAGTCTTATTTCTTTTCCTCTTTATAGCGGTTTTCTTTATGAGTTCCTGTCAAAAAGAGGGAAAGGAAACGGCAAAGAAATTCCGATTCAGCCTATCGTTTGACGATTCACTCAGCCAAGAACCTCTCGATGGCCGCATGCTTCTTTTGATCTCTAACGACAACAGCCAGGAACCGCGCTTTCAAATCAATGATGGACCCAACACTCAGCTCATCTTCGGAATCGATGTTCATAGTCTTAAATCCGGTGATTCCGCGTTCATCGACGAGAGCGTTTTTGGCTATCCTGTACCTCGCATCTCCGAAATCCCTCCCGGCACCTACACCATTCAAGCGTTTTTAAACCGGTACGAAACCCTACACCGCTCGGACGGACATGTTGTCAAACTTCCCATGGACAAGGGGGAGGGCCAGCGTTGGGTTCAAAAGCCGGGCAATTTCTTCAGCACCCCTCGAGACGTCAACATTGATCCACAGAAAGATAATATGATCACTATTGTCCTCGATCAAGAGATCCCTCCCATTCCCGATCCACCGGAAACTAAATACATCAAACATATTAAAATTCAGAGCAAACTTCTGACCGAATTCTGGGGAAGACCCATGTTTCTCGGCGCTCACATTCTTCTTCCCGAAGGATTTGATACACACCCGGAAGCCCGTTATCCACTGGTTATCAACCACGGGCACTTCCCGCACACATTCGACGGCTTTCGGGACACACCTCCTGATCCGGATCTCGAGCCAACTTACAGCGACCGGTTCGATTGGCCGGGATACAACAAGACCGTGCAGGAACAAGACTACAAGTTCTATCAGGAGTGGACCGGACCGGATTTTCCCCGCTTTCTGATCATTCAGATTCAGCACGCCAATCCCTTTTATGATGATTCTTACGCCGTCAATTCGGCCAACGTGGGCCCCTACGGCGATGCCATCACCTATGAACTGATCCCCTACATCGAAGAAAAATTCCATGGAATCGGTGAAGGCTGGGCCCGTTTTCTCTACGGTGGATCTACGGGGGGATGGGAAGCCTTAGCGGTTCAAATATTTTATCCCGACGAGTACAACGGCTGTTATGCGGCATGTCCGGATCCGATCGATTTCCGCGCGTACACGCTCGTCAATATCTATGAAGACAAAAACGCCTATTACATGGATGGTCCCTGGAAAAATACCAGGCGCCCGGGCCGCAGGAATTATCTGGGTCAAATCAACACCACACTGGAAGACATGAATCATCGGGAGCTCGTCATCGGAACAAACTCTCGATCAGGTGATCAATGGGACATCTGGCAGGCGGTCTATTCGCCGGTCGGCCAAGACGGATACCCTCAACCCATCTGGAACAAGTTGACGGGTGAAATCGATAGTGAAGTTGCAGAATACTGGCGAGAAAACTACGATCTCCGATATATCCTCGAGCGAGACTGGAAAACCCTAGGCCCTAAGCTCGAAGGCAAAATCCACATCTATTGCGGGGATATGGACAATTACTATCTGAATAATGCTGTTTACCTGACTGAGGAATTCCTCGAGAGCACAGTGAATCCATACTATAACGGCGAGATCGACTACGGCGACCGCGCCGAACACTGCTGGAACGGGGATCACACCCAGCCAAACGCCATTTCACGCCTGCGCTACCACCAGATGTTCGCCCCGAAGATCGTAGAACGTATCCTCAAATCCGCTCCGCGGGGTGCTGATCTCACTTCCTGGCGCTATTCAAAATAGGATGGTTTCGTCCTCGGGCTTCTTCGAATTAATGTGATCCCTCAGCTTTCTTTACTGCATCTTCAAAAATCTCTATGCCCTTGAGGGCTAAGTCCTCCGTCAACACGAGTGGAGGAAGAAAACGCACCACATTTGCAAAATGACCTCCAATTTCTACCAAGAGACCATGTTGATGACAGGTTGTCCTCACCTGGCTGGCTAATTCAGGGGCTGGTTCTTTTGTATCCTTATCTTTGACGAGTTCCACCCCAAGCATTAATCCCTTCCCCCTGGCTTCGCCAATTATTTTCGAATCCTTCTCAATTTCCTTGAGCCAGGACAGCATTTTTTCTCCAAGGGCCAGGGAATGGGCGGCAAGGTCTCTTTGCAGCATGAATCTCAGAGCCGCATGACCGGCGGCAAAAGCCAAAACATTCCCGCGGAAGGTACCGATATGTTTGCCGGGTGGCCAGGTGTCGAGTTCTTCCCTATAGGCTATCCCCGAGATAGGAAAACCCACCCCGCCAAGCGCTTTACTCATGGTCATAATATCAGGGACAATTCCATAGTGTTCAAAAGCAAACATCTTCCCCGTGCGGCAAAACCCGGCCTGGATTTCATCGACAATGAGAAGGACATTGTGTTTCATGCAGATGTCCTTAATAGACGGAAGAAAACGATCGGGGGGCACAATTGATCCTCCCTCTCCTTGTATGGCTTCGATGATAGCCGCCACAGGTTTGGTCACACCCGAATGTGGATCTTCCAGAAGATAATCAAGATATTTGGCACAGTCGATTTCACATGTATCGGGATTTTTTCCGAAAACACAGCGGTAACAGTAGGCATAGGGAACAAAATGGACTCCGGGAAGCAAGGGCAGGAAATCTTCTTTAAAATCCCGTCCACTGGAGAGTGAGAGGGCTCCGGTTGTCATCCCGTGATAACCGCCTTGAAAGGCAATCAAAGTGGTCCGTCGGGAGTTATATTTTGCCAGCTTGACGGCAGCCTCTACAGCATCCGAACCCGTGGGACCACAAAAAAAGACTTTGCCCAGAGATTCCGGGATGAGAGACGAGAGGATTTTGACTAAATCAAATCTGGGTGGAGAGGGGAAATCAAGGGAGTGTGTGAGTTTGCCGAGTTGATTGGACACAGCGGCCAAGACATCGGGATTGGAATGGCCGACATTCATGACACCCGCTCCACCAAAAAAATCAATATAGATGTTTCCGTCCACATCTTCGACTGTCGCCCCCTTAGCCCGGCTGAGACCCATGGGTAATCCCTTTGGATAAGAGACGGCCGAACCCTCACTGGAAGATTGATAATCGAGCAGCTCTTTAGAATTTGGCCCCGGAGGGATAACCTTTATAAGGGGAGCTTCCGGAAAAGACAGTTTATGAAAATCCATAGTTTTCCTCCACTTGAATTATTTAAACGAGTGTAAGATTCCGATGCGCCAGCATCATCAGGCCTTGAATGGGGACATTGTATGGACAGGCCTTTTGACAGTGTCCGGCACATTGGGAACAGAGATCGGCTTTCTTTGTAGACAGTGACGCATATTTTTCCATCGCATATTTTTCCCGCCGCTGAGATGAAAAGTAATGGTTGTAGCGCATGATGGTATTGACGGGAACACTTTGTGGACACCGGGATTCACATTCTCCGCAAGCATGCCGGCAGTAGAATTCACCGTAAACAGAAGTGTAGTCGGCCAGCATCTGGCTTTCTGAAGGAGCCAACCTCTTTCCTGAAAGAGCCACATAAAACTCTAAATCATCAAAAGTCAGAATGGTGGGACACACGCAGTGGACATCGGGATTGCTGATAACAAACCGGATTGCCGCGCTGCGAATTTCATCGAATGTTGAGAGATTATACTTTGTCTTAAATCCATCCATTAAATCGGATCTGGCTTTGAGCCTGGCCAGCAAATCCTTGGTTCCTTGAGACATTTCCCGACCTGATTCAACCGCCTGGGAGGCTTCCACTTTTCGCTCATCATAATTCAAAACGGGATTCGACTTCATGATTGTCGTTCCCACATTTTTTGCCTTGTAGGCCTTTAGGATTTTCTCGCTCGCATCCTTCTGCACAAAGTTGTAGACAAGAAGAGCCACATCAAAACGGCCATCCTCGGCCGCAGCTCCATGAATTTTTTCCATTGTTTCGGGGACATCTCCCCACTGGGGTCCATGATTGGAGAGTCCGCAAAACCGAACCTTTCCCTCGGCTTTCAGCTCTCTAACGGCCGCGTGAAAACCCTCTGTTTTCAAAGTCTCAACGGTAGAAGGCATATGGATCATCAAGCAGTCAATGTAATCCAGCTGAAGCCTTTCCAGGCATTTTAGGGCCTTCTCTTTCAAAGCCTTTTTTGATCGGTCCCTGCCTAATGAGAATTTCGTAGAAATGAAAACAGATTTCCGGTCCCTACCCTTCATGGCCTGGCCTATCGTTCGCTCAACCTGGCCTCTGACATAGCTCTCAGCCGTATCGATGTAGTTAATTCCAGAATCCAGGACGGCTTTCATAAAGGCAGCATCCGTTACGCCGCTGCTCCCAAAACTTATATCAGAACATTTAAATCCCGTCCGTCCGAGAGTCCGATATTCTTTTATTATTTTTTGTTCAGACTCATCCTGCTCGCTGAGCTTGAGCAGAGTGTCCTTCCCGGTCAATCCGGCCGCTGCAAATGCTGTCAGTGAGCCTCCGATAAAACTCCTCCGGCCCATTTTGTTTTTTAATATTCCCTTTCTATTTTTCATATTCACTCTACTGATCCTTTCGCAAAAGATTTTCTCATCAAACCCATGTGACACCCAAAGGCAGGTATCCTACTTTTTTTTCACCACAAGGTCAAGAATGATTCCCCCAAAAAAAAGGCACCGCCTCCAGAGGAGGAGATGCCTTTCAGGATAAGCTTGCGCTATTTTTTCTTTATGTGAACGCTTCCGCTGAAGGTCTTGAGTTCGACTTCTGCGCCTCCACCATTGACACTGCCATTGAGAGATTTTTTACTAATCTTTCCCTGTACGGTGATATCAAAATCACTGTGGATGCTTCCGCTGAACGTTGTTGCCTCCAAATCAAAGGCTGCATTCGATGGAACGATAAACTCTACTCGGCCGCTGAGAGTTTGGAGGTGATAGTATCCGTTAGAAGCAAGATCGCCCTCGTACTTGACCTTTCCGCTTATGGCGTTGGCTTCGATATCATCCGCATCGGTGATATCGGTCAGGACGACACTGCCGCTGACCGTATCCGCATCGACATTGCCCTTGATTGCATTGGCCAATACATTTCCGGACACAGTGTGCAGCTTTACATCACCGATCACATTATCAACCTCTACTGTTCCACTCACCGTTGAGCAGTTGGCTCCATTTGCGGCTCCCACAACAATCACATTCCCGCTGACCGTTTCGGCCTTGAGGTCGCCGCCGATGTCCTCACAAGTGACATTTCCGCTGATCGTATTGGCATTGATTGTTGCCTCAGAGGGGATCATCAGTGTGTAGTAAATGGAAACATTCAGTTTTTTATTTGGGCCTTTTGGATATTCTGTTTTGATGCGCAGTGTGCTGTTTTCCTCTGAGATGGTTATCTTGACTTTGGCCATATTTTCTTTGGCTTTCGCGAGAGTTGTGGCCCTCGCGACTTTTAGGGCATCGATCTGAACCTGA
>SDBT01011241.1_pt1 | contig 14420 bp, 18 predicted proteins | sample 2277101 | NCBI WGS metagenome assembly SDBT01 (sample SAMN10404973, study PRJNA504765) | marine sediment metagenome | isolation source: marine sediment core GS10_PC15, 103 cmbsf | place: Arctic Ocean: Southern Knipovich Ridge | collected 2010
TCCACCGATTATTCCAATGGGATCACTCTCCCGACTTAAAGGAAAAGCCCAAGGCGAAGGAAGGACGCGTGGCGACCATAGTGGCCTCGATGCCCAGCTAACTGCTGCCTACGCACGTGGAGTAGAAGTTCGTGAGCTTGCTGTCATTCTAGGTGAATCATCTCTTAATGAGACTGACAAGGCATACCTTAAGTTCGCTGATCGCTTTGAGAAAGAATTCATCACACAGGGTGATCATGAAAACCGTTCTATCTTCGAATCCCTTGCTATCGGATGGGATCTCCTCACCGAATTGCCGAAGTCTGAACTTAAGCGCGTTAAACCTGATCAAATCGAGAAATACCTAAAAAAGCGTTCCTAGTCCTAATCCTAATCCCAATCCTATTCCCTCTGTATTCACAATTATCGGCTCCGCATGGAACTTCTTTAAGAAGCAAACTGTGTTAAATAGCGTCCTTCTTTGGATGATGATCATCCCGAGCATCTTGATGTTTCTTGTATCTAATATCACCAATGAGGAATCATATATGTATCACCTGATTCTGAAGAATACAGAAATGACACCAGGTGCATTGATTCTCCTTATAATCCTCTTAAACCTTGCACTATCTCTCTGGTTCCTTTGGGGAACAGCATGCGTTCTTTTGGTAGGAAAGAGGATTATTAAAAGCCCTGCAGGCCGTTCACGCTCCTCATTCAAGTTGGTGCGCAAACAAGCTGCAAAACTTATTATTCCGCTCTTCCTAACAGATATCCTACGCGATTGTTTCACGCTATTCTGGGGAATTCTTCTTATTGTCCCAGGCATAATTTACCGCGTACGCACACTCTTCTACGCTGTTATAATTGCCTGTGAGAAGAAGGAATATCGCAAGGCACTCAAGCAAAGTAAGAAGATTGTAAAAGGGCACTCGTGGACCGTATTCTGGTACATGCTTGGTCTTGGTATTGTTATCTTCCTACCTACAACATTCCTCACACTCATCGTAGATGAAACAATTAATGGATTTGATTCCCGACTTTCGCCAGCAGCAGATATTTTAAACGGTGCAATTTTCTCCATTGCTGTCACAATTCAACTCCTCGCAACAATCATTCTTTATAAAGAAATAAAGAAGCTTAAGTAATTCCTAGCCTTAACCCCAGCCCTATTCATGGCTCTCCTAAACGTAAATCCAACGCGCATGGCCCTAATGGACTTAAAGCGACGCGGCAAGTCCGCACAGCGAGGTCATAAGCTACTTAAAGATAAACAAGATGGTTTGATGCAGGAATTTTTGAGCATTATCCGCTCAGCTAAAGATATGCGTATAAAGATTGAAGAAGATCTTGCATCTGCATTCCGGAAGTTCTTGATTGCTTCAGCATGGATGACAGATGCTCAGATGGAGAATGCACTCTCTAGCCCACAAGCAAAGATGGAGCTGAATGTAGAAACTAAGAACGTGATGAGCGTGCATGTCCCAATCTTCTCTCTTAAACGGGAAGGCTCTATAAAAACGTACGGTCTTGCTGATTCAAACGCACTGCTGGATGAAGCTATTGATGCATTTGATCAGATCTTTGATACTCTGATTAACCTAGCACAGACTGAGAAACAAGCTGAGAACATGGCTATAGAGCTAGAAACAACTCGTCGCCGTGTGAACGCTCTGGAGCACAAGATGATTCCGGATATCGTAGAAACTACTAAATATATTCAGATGAAGCTTGATGAATCTGAGCGCGCCGGCATCATTGCAACCATGCTTATTAAGGCAAGGTTGGAAGAGCAGGAAAAATAAGACAAAAACGAAAGGGTGATGCTACCATGGAACTAATGAGTACCCATGCATTTCCTGTTTTCTGCCGGAATGGTGAGATTCTCCCAATCGAGGAGGCAACTATTCCTTTGCAAAGCATTGAATACTCATACGGCTTTGGCGTATACGAAACAATCCGAGTAATAGATAGCGTTCCATTCTTTGCGAAAGAACACATACAAAGACTCATTAAGTCCGCTTCTATGATAGGACTTAAGCACACTCTCACAAAAGAAGATCTAAGCCAATGGATTGATATGCTACTAAATGAGTGTAATAAGGACCGCATTAACCTTAAAATACTCCTCATAGGCGCTCAGAAGCCCCAAGACACGCTTTTAGTGATCTTGCCGTTAAATCCCCTATTCCCGGACAAACGCTTCTATAAGAAGGGTGTAGAGACCATTATCGCTGAATACGAACGCCCTATACCAAACGCCAAAACCCTTAACATGTTGCGGAGTTATCTTGCACAGAAAAAAGCGAAAGAACAAGGATGCTATGAAGCACTCTCCATTCACAGTGATGGCTGTATTTACGAGGGATCTAGATCGAACTTTTTTGTGGTGAAAAACTCGACTATCACTACACCACCAAAAGAAACAATTCTGGAAGGAATCACACGAGAAATTATTTTTAAACTTGCGAGAGAAAATGGAATAGAAGTACATGAAGAGACAATTTCGTTTTCAAGGCTTGCTGAATATGATGGCGCATTCCTTACGAGTTCCAGCTCGAAGCTTATGCCTATTCGGAAAATTGATGGAGTGGAATTTGCAGGAATTCCAGAGACAACAAAAAAACTCATGAAGCTTTATGACACATTCCTAAGTACATCGAAGGGAATGATGTAATTACATCACTTCTTTTACGATTTTCTCAAATATCTTTGGCTCGTGGATAGCTAGCTCGCTAAGAGCTTTTCGATCTAATTCTACATTCTTGTCTTTAAGTGCTTTTATGAATCTTGAGTAAGAAATGCCCAAGTCACGAACTGCTGCATTTAAGCGAGCAATCCAAAGTGTGCGGAATGTGCGCTTCTTCTTACGGCGATCTACATATGCATGCTGCCCTGCCTTCATCACCGCTTCATTTGCCTTGCGGAAACTCGTCCGACGCATGCCACGGTATCCCTTCGCAAGCTTGCGAATTTTCTTATGTCTCTTGTGCCGAGTTGTACCTCGCTTTACTCGCATGACTTGTACTGAAGAATTGAAGTATTAAAGACTGGGGAGAAGGGCTTTTAGTTTCTTATGCTCAGGTTTCTCTATGGAAAACTTACGATTTAAACGCTTCTGACGCTTACTCTTCTGCTGGAGCAAGTGGTTACGACTATTTCGCTTCATAACGATTTTGCCGCTTCCTGTTTTGCGAACCCGCTTCTTTGCGCCGCTGTGTGACTTCTGCTTTGGCATAAGCTGATAGAGGATAGGGAATTTTTTAGTTGGAGCAAGAAAATTTGGCAGAAAAAAGCCGCCTATTCCTAGCCTTAATCTTAATCCTATTTCGATCGCTTTTGTCTGACAATAATACTGAACTGATTACCCTGAGGTTTAAGCTCCTGCTCAATCTCTGCGATGTCATCCAGCTCTGCAACAAGGGCAATAAGCTTCTTCTTTGCATAATCTTTGTTCGTATTTTCACGACCACGCAAGCGAACTACAAACTTAACTAGATGTCGTTCTCCCAGGAATTCACGCGCACGATCAAGTAAACGATCTAAGTCATGCTTTTCTGTTCGGAACCCAAATCGAAGCATCTTAACTTCAGTCTGCTTGTTGTGGGATTTCTGCTTCTGCTCCTTCTTCTGCTGCTGATAAAGATAGCGTCCGAGATCATCGATCTTTACAACAGGAGGTTTTGCTTTGGGCGATACCTCAATAAGATCCATCTCCTGCTCACTGGCACGAGCCAACGCATCTTCTATTGATAATTTCTCCGCTTCACCGTCCTCTCCTACAAGTAATACTTCTGGTACACGAATTTCTTCGTTCGCGCGCGGTCTTTTTTGCTTCTTGGTGTGACCGGTAAAATGCCTCCTACGATGCTGCAGATAAAAAGGGGGAACTGATAAAATCGACCTCTATACTGAACGATGTATGCCATTAGAGCAAGAGAGGTACTCTGCTTTCTATATTATGAAGAACGACGATACGCGTGAAATTTGATTGAAAGCATCTGCCATCCATCAGCTTTTCCTGACTCTGTAAGGATTTTTTCAAATGTTAAAAAGGGCATAGGCCAAAGCTTTTGTTGCTTAAGAACATGTCCAAGAGGACCGCCGAGAAGCTCTTTGGCATCAGCAACAAGTGATTCACTAAAGACATCTTCGAACGTCCTTAAGAAGTTCGACCCAAGGAATGAGCGCTTTAGACGATCATCCGAAGGACGTGGATCAAGAGCATACTCGAGAAGATCAGTTGAAATGAATTGTTCCAAAGCCACAATTCCTGCAGGATTTTCTTCTTCGATACGTTCAAACAGATGCGTCATCTCCTCTTCTGTCAGCGCATCTGCAATAGTAACAAGCCCTGCAAGCTTAAAAAGATTGAAGATGTTCGCCAGTCCATCATCACGAACGGAAAGTCGCAAAGAAATAGGAAGCGCGTACACACCATCCCCAACTACTACCTCCTCTCCAAATTCAATAGGGGAAACTGTGGAAGCAATGTAATCGAGTTTCTTCACGGTAAGCGTAAGAACTTCAAAGAGTGCTACCAAGCGATCAATATCAAACTCATCAGGAATGACATACACGCGCATCCGCTCTTCGTGCGAACCAATACGAAGAGAGTTCTGTAATTCTGTAAGATCTACTTGTTCTGCAAGTAATGCTTTGCGTCGCTCCATAATGGGAAGATCTGCTACAAGAGGAACAGAAACTTCGCGTACACTGGCAATAGTCCGAACATGATCAGTAATTAGAGAGCCAGAAATGCCAAGAAAAAACAAACCTACAAAAAATAATGTGAACTTGGAAAATGCCGAGAGGAGGATTGGATGTTTAAACATTACAAAACTAAACGAAGAGTAAATGGAGAATAATTTCCTTTGTCGTCAGTGTGTTTACGAACAAAGTGTGGGTTTTTCATAGAAGAAACAAACGGCAAATCTCGAATTGCTTCCGCGAATTGAGCAAGAACTGTCATGCTTCGAAACCCAACATTGCGAACATCGCCTACCACTTCAATGACATGATCATTGTTTTGATAACTAATAGAATATAAAAAGACTGACCGTCCTTCATCTGAAGAAAATCGATAAGCAACATTATCAATTCGCTCTTTGGTGGAAAGAAAATCTATTTGCGCGTGCTTTGCTGATCGTAATGCCTGATATAACTCATCTTGAATTGGAAGAATGAGCATGTTGCGCTTAGATTCTGCCTGGGAAAGCTCGGCAGTCAGCTCTGAATGATATTGCTGTATTTCCTTAAGATCACGAACCTGACCATCTACCTCTATCTGCGTAAGCCGAGGAAGAAGTAATTGCTTTGAGAGAAAGAGCACTCCAACCAAAACGCCTGTAAAAAGAAATAAAGACAGCGAGACGCGACGAGCAATAGACTCGAATCTTGTGTCTGATGGTAGAAAGTTTATGTTTGACATATCAAATCTATATATTATAGCAAAATAATGGACTTATAACCACGCACTATTATTGTCACAAAGACAAATAATGGCATTATCTTCCATCATTCTGAAAGAAAGGAAATGATGCATACAAAAGCGAAAACCTGTACTCTTCTTTCTGCATATAGATTTCCCCCTTCCCTGTGGAAGAACTCCTCCAAAAACTTCGGGAGCTCAAGTCTGCCTTAAACACAGGAAAGGACTCTCTTTGAAGCCAAAAACATCCCACAAAAAATCGCAGAATTAGAAGAGGAATCTAAAGCTCCTAATCTTTGGGAAGATCAAGAGGCTGCAAATGCTCTTTTTGCTCAACTCAAAGGACTTAAAAAGCAATGGGAACCGCTGAAGGATTTTGGAGAAAATGTAGAAACACTTCTTGAACTTACAGAGCAGTCAGATGTAAGCGACAAAGAGAATCTTGAAGAGGAATATTCAAAACTAGCAAAGCAATGGGAAGAGCTGGAAACGCAACTCTACTTAAGCAATGAATTTGATATGAATAACTGCTACATCACAATCAGTGGTGGAGCAGGCGGTACGGAAGCTCAGGACTGGGCTGCCATGCTCATGCGCATGTATCTGCGTTACTGTGAGCGTCAAAAATGGAAGACAGATGTGATAGAAAAAACAGATGGACAAGAAGCTGGTATTAAATCTGTCACCATCCATATCCAGGGGGAAATGGCGTATGGACTACTTAAGTGTGAACGAGGAACTCACCGTCTCGTTCGTCTATCCCCATTTAATGCAAAGAATCTACGCCAAACAAGCTTTGCACTAGTAGAAGTGCTTCCTGAGATTACAAAGACAAAAGAAATCGAGATTGATACAGGCGATCTGCGTATTGATACCTACCGTTCAAGCGGTGCGGGTGGACAACACGTAAACAAGACAGATTCTGCTGTGAGAATTACACACGAGCCAACCGGCATTGTCGTTGCTTGCCAAAATGAACGCAGCCAGATGAAGAATAAAAGCCAAGCAATGAATATGCTCCGTGCAAAACTCATGGAAAGAAAACGTGCAGAGGAGAATGAAGAGAAGGAAGGATTAAAAGGCGCTACCAAGAGCGCTGACTTTGGACAACAGATTCGCAGTTACGTACTGCACCCATATCAAATGGTAAAAGATCTTCGCACAGAGACGGAAACTAGTGACACAGAAAGTGTGCTTGATGGAGATATTCAGAAATTCATTGATGCTGAGTTAAAGCGTAACGCGTAACTTTTCATTTATTGAGTAATAAAAAAGACGCCCTTACGGGCGCCTAGATTATAGTAAACTCTGGATTAGAGGTCACATGCGCGAACAGTCTTGCGTCCGTTCTCCTTGGCGCGGCCTGCTGCCTTGGTCAATGCTCCTTCGAGCATTTTGCTGGCAGCGTCCGTAAGGTCGCCAGAACACATCATACCGCTGCTCTTGAGGAGCTCCTTTACTTTGGAAGCAACTACGTAACTCATAAATATATGGGGTAATAAATAACGATATGGAGTTTAAGCAGCTGACAACCCCCTCCGCAAGTGGTTTTTGAATTTCTTTTAGGAAAATGTGTTGAAGGTGCAATTGACAAAAAATTGATTTATGGAGCCCAGACGTGGATTTTATAGACAATAAGAAAATATATGTAGGATTTGAATTGAGTAATGTAATCACATCAATCGCTAAATTGAATGGCGGAGGGAGCGGGATTCGAACCCGCGAGACCCTTGCGGGCCTACTCGATTTCGAGTCGAGCGCTTTCGACCAACTCAGCCATCCCTCCACACGCATAATACATCAATAATGAACGAACTATTCACCCACCGAAGCTCCGAGGCAGCGAAGCGACAAGGAGCGTAGGAGGGCGACCAACTCAGCCATCCCTCCAAGATAGATTGTAACGAATGTCTAAACAGACAACAGTAAAAACTCTATAGTAAACATACTATGTCTCACACTAAACGTATAAAACGCATCGGCCCAATGTCTGTCGGAAAAATTTTCGGATTATTATATGCAATTCTCGGTGGTATTTTTGGAAGCATTTTTGGAATTATGATGCTAATAAGCTCTGCATTTACTCCGAATACTGTAGAAAAAGGGATTACTTTTGGAATCGGATTAGGAATGATTATATTTATTCCAGTATTCTACGGGGTAATGGGATTTGTATTTGGAACATTATTTGCATATCTATATAACCTCCTTGCATCATGGATTGGAGGCATAGAAATAGAACTAAAATAATATTTTATGGATTTCCCCGTAGATCTCTCGCCAAAATACCTCAATCTAGCTGAAGAACTGGATGTACATCCGGAAGATATTATGGAATACGTAGCCAGAGGTGGTGGACCAGGCGGACAAAAAATTAATAAATCGAATATAGCTGTAAGACTCAAGCATTTGCCAACAGGAATCGAAGTAAGAGTTCAAAGATATCGTGAACAGATCGCTAATAAAAAATCTGCCTACCATCTTATTTTGCTTAAAATTGAAGAAGAGATAAAAGGAAAAGAATCTGCACGCGCACAAAAGAGATTTAAAATCCGTAAGCAAAAACAACGCCGATCACGAAGAGCAAAGGAAAAAATGCTTGAGGAAAAACATCACCGAAGCGAGATTAAGGAGACTCGAAAAGATATTGTTTAGCTTACTTTCTTCCCTGCTTGCATTCTCTTTGCAAGTGTTCGAAGGTAGCTAGCTGCTACTTTGATTGTTTTGTATTCACCTGTATTTGGATCGAATACGCGCTTCTTCTGGATGTTTGGCTTAAATGTCCTCTTGGTTGCACGACGAGAATGACTTCGGTTCTGCCCCGAAGACGTCCTTTTGCCTGTCTTAACACATTTGCGTGACATAAAGCCCAGAAAGAGTACGGATTTGAAAAGAATGGGTCAACGATTTTATCGAGTTATAGTTACTCAGGAATCATTGCGCTACAATAGGCTCCCATGTCGACATTCTTAAACCCCGCATTCCTCATCTCTATCTTAATCGCCCTCTCAGTCCACGAATGGGCACACGGCTTTGCAGCAATGAAACTGGGAGATCCGACAGCAAAGTATGAGGGACGACTTACTTTGAATCCCATCGCACATTTGGACCCGGTAGGAACACTCATGTTTATATTGGTGGGATTTGGCTGGGGTAAGCCCGTACCGGTTGATCCACGATACTTTAAAAATGTGCGGAGAGATTCAGCAATCGTATCTCTTGCAGGACCTTTTAGTAACTTCATCATCGCATGGATTGCATTCTTTGGATTACTTGCCATGAGTGGTGGGAACATTCCAGGTTCGCCGATTGGACTACTTACTATGAGAACAAGTAGCAATCCATTTGTACTGGTATTCATTCAGATTTGTGCAAGTTCACTTTTCATCAACTTAGCTCTGATGGCCTTTAACTTGCTACCCATTGCACCACTGGATGGCTCCAAGGTGATCCGACCATTTATCCCTTTGCAATACGAAGATATCTATCATGAATTTATGCGAAGAGGACCTTTCTTCTTGATACTACTACTCATCTTTGAAAGTTTTGCCGGTATCCCACTCCTAAGCGGTTGGGTATTTGGAATCATTAAGCCAATTCTTTCGGTGATGGGGATGGTCGGAGGAATATTTGTATAAGGCTATGCACTCATATAGCAAAATTCTACCAAAGGCACAGAAGCGTTTCTCTTTAAGGAGTGGATTTCGCAATGCGCTTGCGACTATCCACTATTTTTCGCTTGAGCGACCTTTGCCGCCAAGCGAAAAAATAACACTCTTCACATGCAATATTTTCCCGCCAAATGTCATTGTTTGGCACCACTTGGTACGCAAATATTTTGGAGACCAAGTTGATACATTCATTTTCGACTGCAGTGGAAATCTTGACCCCACACTGGTACCAGATGCACGAGTACACAAATACATAAACGCAATGCATCCGACTAAAATCGACTCATTCTTGAAGCGTAGCGCACGAAATCGCAAGATCGTCTGGATCTGTGATGATGATGTATTCCCTATCAGCGAAAAATCTGTGGAAATTTTGCAACGGGAATTTGCAGATCCAAATACAGCATCAGTTAGTTTGCGCCCACGAACATGGTGGCACTTTGAAATTGGAGGAAAAGATTATGAGCCAAGTGGCAGTTACTGCATTGCGCTAAATCGTGAAATATTTATCGGCAAAGAACACTTAAGCGCACAACCGGCTAATAATAATATGCATCCAAAGAACATGAATAAATCATCAACTCGTTACGATACATTGGATAAAGCAAACGAGATACTCCTACAGAAAGGATATAAGTGTGTCATTGTGCCAAAAGAGGAACGTGATGCATGCATGTGCGGCTTTGACGGCACAAGCATCGCTGCATTGCTCTTGAGTTACTTTAAATCCCCAGAAGAAACTCTGTCATACTTCCAAGATGTAGATGACCGAGCATGGCAAGGGAATACACTACCTCGTAATTTGAATGCACTTCTTGCTGCATGGGAACTGCAAGATATCTACACTCGAATCATTGGTACACCATATACACTGCCAACTATGCCACCAAAAGAAGAACTACAAGCTATTGCAGAACATGCAAAACCATTTTTAACAGATGGAAGAAATTTTGATGAAGTCTACGAACGGAGTGAAAAACTGCAAAAGGCAATATTTAACTAGTCTGCATTTCTTTCACTAGCCTCTGAATAAGTACAGGAAGACTATGTCGCTTGATAATAATTGCCCTGAGCTGCTTGCCTAATACTTGTCGTTTCTGCGGAGTTTTATCAATCATCTTAGAAAGCGCTTCTTCAAAGTGAGTGGATCGCACACGGCAAGAAGCAGGTATAAGACTCTTAAATGCCTTACCACAGGAAACAACGGGGCATTCACAAGCCATGGCTTCCAACACCGCTTTATCAAGCCCAGTATCACTTGCATGTACAAAAACCTCTGCAGACTGAAGAAGATGGATAACTCTCTTGCGTGATAAAGGCTCAATCGTAACACGACCTGAAACACCCAACTTATTTGCAAGAAGATTTAGTTCATTCATGAACTTCTCGTCTTTCTCATTCATTGGAATACCAGCAATCACAAAACAATATGATGTAGGAAGCTTGGCAAATTCAGAGAGCAGAAGATCCAGCTTCTTGGCACGTGTAATGCGCCCAACAGTTACCATCAATCCTTCTTCGCGCGGTGTATCTCCTGAATGAAACACATCTGTATCAATCCCATGTCCAAGAATGACACTCTTAGACGTAGAAACCGGCATACCATGGGCAGAAGCACTAAAGACTTTGTGAACAAGGAACAACCCCATGCGAAGAGGTAATCCACCGCCACGCGCTTCGTACCAGAGATGCATCTTCTTTCCTAGAAGCTTCCAAATTAGCGCACCAAGCACAATCCAAATTGGTGTCATATGAACAAGAACCGTGTCGTATTGCTTTCGCAAACGCCACTGCAAATACCAAAATCGGATAATTTGAAAAGCACGTGGAAGCTTTTTTTCTTTCAAAAGAGAAACTACCTGTACATTCTCTGGTAGATCATACTCACAAACAATTTGCCCAACGACAGTGACACTTTCACATTGTTTTGAAAATTCTCTAATCCATCCTAGGAAGAATCCTAGTATGGGATCAGCGCTATCAACCCGTTGCGTGATAATAAGAAGCTTCATGCTAAACCTTTAAGAAAATCTGCATATGCTTTGATGAGCACCGATCGTTCGAATCTATCCAGAACCTTGCGTGCTTCCTCTCCAATTTTCTTTCTCTGACTTTCATCGCGAAGAAGTGACTGAATTCTAAATCCAAGATTATGTGCGCTTCCCGTAGTAAGAATTCCATTCTTGCCAACATCAATAACATCAGAAGCAATTCCAACTGGCGTTGAAATGACCGGCATACCGCAGCCCATAGCCTCTAATAGAATCCTAGGACCACCTTCACTTTTAGAATTCATCACAAAGATTTTCGCACTCTTGATCGCCTCCATCACAGCACGCTGATCAGGCAACCAGCCAAGAAAATCTACCCGATCTCCTACACCTTTATATTTCGCTCTTTGTTCCATTCTCTTCCTTTCTGGGCCATCGCCGATAACTACCATACGAACATTCTCCATAAGAGCTATTGCACCGATTGCCTCAGATATACCTTTGTTCTCAACAAGGCGTGCGCAAAAGGCGATATCGTACTTAACAGGAACATCTGGAATAGATGTAAGAAGCTCACGATCGAGATAAAACGATGAAACAACCTGTATCTTATCTTCAGGAATTCCCCACTTAGCTAGACGCTTCTTGACTGTCAGATTCACAGTACGAACTGCAGAGGCACTGTGTACATCTATAGGAAGATAGAAATGCGAAAGTAAACGCCCGATGTATTCAATAATCGACGCTGCTTTTGGATGACCAACAATGTGATGTATCTCTAGCGCATAAGGTATCTTTATCTTTCTGGAAAGCCATCTGGCCCCAATTCCGTTATAGAACGGTGGATACTCATGCACGGTCATAACATTAAATCTCACTTCGTTATGTAATCTTCTGCCTTCACGAAAAACCCACCATGGCTGAAACCAAAGTCCACGTGGAGAAGAATGAAAATGCACATTTTCATGAGATATTAATTTTGAATTTTTCACTCGTGGGCAAATTACATCTATCCGATCCCAATGCTTAGAAAATTCCTCAAGCGTATACCAGAATGCACTCTTCTTTCCCTGAAGAATTGAACGATCACCGGAGATCATGAGAAGATTCATAGCAACGACTTAAATAAGAAAATATGCTCCTCGGCTACGTTCTCCCAAGAACGCGGATGCGGCTCTGATACTGTATAGACAGGATAGTTTTCTTTGAGCTTCTTAATCGCATCGGCAATCTTTTCAGGCGTCCGCAAATCAACAAGCGTCATACCACGCGTGAGATAGTCGCTTAAACCTGTTTCACTTGTAAGTAGAACAGGAAGACCTGTACTTGCTGCTTCCAGAGCAGCATTCGGACTGATGTCTGTAAGTGACGGAATCACAATAGCTTCGTGCATATTAAAGATTTCTCGCTTCTCCGAACCATGTAATGGTGTTGCAAATGCGATACGTCCATCTAGCTTGAGCTTCTTCATAAGAGAGAATAGTGCCCCTTTGCACGGACCCTCTCCTACAATTGTAAGAAGAATATCTTCAGAAAGAAGTGACATTGCATGTACTAGTGATTCCAGATTTTTAAAACGAACAAGTCTGCTCATCACAAGTAGCCGAAAGGGATCACGAACCTTATGAGCATGTGGATTCCAGGTAGAAGGTACTGCGTTCTCCAGAGTGGAATGTTCTGGAAGTACCTTGTAATACTTCTTGTAGATTTCCTGCTGAAATTCAGTGGAAAAAACTATGTGATTAAATCGAGAAAGAAGCCATTGCATCGGACGACGAGAGAGTGGATTTGAGGCATACCAATCTCGCAATGTCTTGCGTCCCCCTATATCTGTGTAACGCTCCCAGAAAAAATCTCCACCAAGTCGTAAAACTTTTAGTGGCCGTTTAAGATTCGCCAACCACAAGGGAACTCCACAGCTAACGGAAGAGAACGCATACACAATATCGGAATCACAACCACACTCTTTTAATGCACGTGAATACCGCCACCAACGAATCAATGGTCCACCACTCTTAGACACTGTAATCACTTTCCATGAATCGGAACCCTCTGCTTTGCCATACGTTACAACACACACTTTAATTCCTTTTGCGACTAATTCCTTAGCAAGCGCATGTACATACGTTGCCGGTCCACCGACCTCCGGAGGATAAATGCCTGTGGCGAGGACGATTTTCATAAAAATGCACTTATAGAACACAACAAGGATACCCTTTAGGTGAACTTACTTCGAATATTTGAGCGCAGTATTAACCATAAAAAATTCATTGTACAAACCAAAAGGATTGTGCGAAACACACACTAACCACTTCGTATAATCTATAATTGCATAAACAAAAAAGAAGACATACCATTGCCACCATGAAAACAAGCACTCATACAATGGAAAAATGGAAAAAGGATTTTTCGGGCAAGCTTCTGATTTTCTTCTTTATCTCACTTGTAATGATGTTACCTGCATTAATGGCATTTGATGCACCGGGATCAGAGGAGTCAATTGTGACAAAAATATTTTCATACAGCATTATGCTATATCCAATAACATTTGGAATATCGGCAGGATTAGCATGGCTTTTATATACAACTAAACAGCATAAACTAGCCCACATCATCAGTAAGCTTCCCATAATCAACATCGTAGTAGTCTTGATTGGATTAGGACTTTTAATAATTGTATGCAAGGGGAAATTCGTATGCCCACTTTAAAGGATAAATTACTAACGCTGCCTTTCTTGGTACCACTTGTCAGAAAGATTTTTATAATATGATAAACTTAATAAAGAATATGAAGATAAGAAAATACATCACAATTGGAGTAACCATCATGACAATGATCATTGCTGGGTATTTTATTTATCAAAACTTTTCAAGTTCTCTATTAACACAAAATATGGTTTCACCTCAGCAAAAACCAGATGAGACCTCTGCTTTTCAAAATCAAGCCCTGGACAGTGACATCATTATTGATGAAAAAGATAAAAATTGTACATTTAATACAGACTGTGCTGTGATTTCTATTGATTGCGGGGATTGCGGTTTAGATGTCGTAAACAAGGTTAATACTAAAAAATATGAATCAAAATTAAATCAAGTTTGTGAAAATAAATATCCTGAAATAGCATGTGATGTAGATTATAGGGATACCCATGAAATCAAGTGTGTTGATTTAAGATGTAAATTTGTTACAAAGCAATAATCTAAAGATTTTAATTATTCAAACAAGCTTGAGCTTGAACTCTTTAGCTTCGCTCTAATCACTTAACACAAAATAAAATGGAAATCACTCGGTTTACATTTTTCCCAAACGTTACAACTAAAATGCTTTGTGTTTACCTTTATACCACT
>SDBT01011242.1_pt1 | contig 14419 bp, 12 predicted proteins | sample 2277101 | NCBI WGS metagenome assembly SDBT01 (sample SAMN10404973, study PRJNA504765) | marine sediment metagenome | isolation source: marine sediment core GS10_PC15, 103 cmbsf | place: Arctic Ocean: Southern Knipovich Ridge | collected 2010
GTTTTATGTTTCAGATAAAAAAAAAGTATAAGAAATAAAAACAAAAAAAATAAAAAAGATATATATAAAAAGTGAGGTTTCAGATTTTTCAAAATATATGAAACTTGGCGATACGTTTCATATATTAACTAATTTACGTTAAAATATATATGAATCCTGAAATATTTATGAAACAAAAAAATGAAACAAAAAAAAAATTGAAACAAAAAAAATAATATTTAATATTTACATATTTACTTGGATTTGACCACGTAGAATTATTTTAGTTAGTTCAATACCGATAAAACATTGTTGAGTCTTTTTAGAACTACCACATCGTTTAACTTTTTTTATATATCCTTTTTTTTTAATTTTACGTGTGAATATATTTGAAGTATCAATTTTATCTGGTGTTAAAAATTTATCGTGAGTACAATAATTATGAAATGATTTATAAAGTTCTGATGTTGTTATATAACTATTTTCTGTTGTATCACATTTCATTTCTATAAATTCTTGTATTATATCAACTTCATCTAGTATGTTGGATAAAGCATCATTTACACATTTAGGTTTTATATTACCTTTTTTATCATTAAAATATAAATAAGAACCTTCAACTAGCCATGAGAAAAATTCATTGATATGATTCTTTTGAAATTCATCAATGAAATCCGGATCGCTAAAAAATTCGTTATCTCCTAATTTATCTACTTCATGTTTATTTACAAAATTTGCTTGGAATGGATAAAATGCTAATCTATCAAGCATCGCTTTATCGGAGCTATCAAATATAGGTGCTGTATTACATAAAATTACTAATTTACATGTTGGATCAAATTGTTTTTCGTCTTCATATAAAGCGCGATATTTGATACTATCACCACCAGTAATGCTCTTTATAAGAACACTATTTAATTTTTCAGAATTATTTAATTCTGATATTGTAACTAATCTTCTATTTACTAATGTTTTTAAATGAGGTGTTGCAGAACCAGTTGAATTACCTAGCTTGGATGATATGAAAACATCTTTGGATGCTGTTGCGAAATAATCATGCATGATTAATTGTACACACTTCATTAAACAACTTTTTCCATTTGCACCATTACCATGAAATATCATTAACTCTCTATTTACCATAGACTCAGTTAAACACATTCCCATATTTCTTCTAAAATAATTTATTAATTTAGAATTATTTAAAAATATAGGATTAATTAATTTTTCAACATTTGTATATTTCTCATATTCATTATATTCAACTGGACATTCAAAAGAAAACAAATCTTTAATTGTACGATCTCTCACATCCTTTGTTCTAAGATTAATAATTTTACCATTTTTAATTGGTAGATTGTACATAGATTTATTAATTTTATTAATAAATTTTTCATCATATAGTTCAGGTTTCATAAATTTAATTATAGCCGTTATTGTCCTATTCTTATATATTGAACTCTTTAATCCACTTGCTTGTTGAATTTTCTTCATCATCATTTTTTTATGATTTTTTTCTGTTAGATTATTAAATATACGTGTTAAATCATCTATCCAATCATTTAATAAAGGTTCTAATAAATTAATTATTTTTTTATATAAAAATGATATATCTTTAAATTCCCATAATTTAGTATTATTATTCCAAATATAAACATCATTTAATTTAATATTGTATAATTTTACATTATTAAATTTTTTTAAACATATTTCAGAAAATCCATATTCGGACTTCTCTAATAAGTCATATATTTCAGTTTTGTCGGAATTTTTATAATGATCATTTATTTTTATTTTTATTTTTGGTATTTCTGAAATATCATAATATTTTTTTATGTTTGTTGTTATAAAATATTCTGATAATTTTACAGCACATAATGGTAACACATTAATTCTTTCATTATCTGTATCATCATAAAATTTTATTGGATCTAATACTCTCATGCTATCTGATTGTTTATGACAATCAATTATTCTCATACTTCTATTTTTCCCGTATGGAGCTAAATCAATTATCGTTCTTTCTTCTTTTATATGATCGCTATTTTCATGCGTAAAACATAATTCCTTATAATCTTTTTCAATTATCTTATAAATATAAGACCAAAATATTAATTGATCCTTATAATTTTTAAATACTTTATCATCATTATAAATCCAATGGAAAGATATTTTAGATCCTCTAGACATTGTTATTTTAGTTTTATTAATGTCAAATTCTCCCATATTAAACTTTTGGAACATTTGATCTATTAGAGCATGAAAAATTTTTAATATATCAGTTTTTTTATATTTTATATAATCTGCATCTATATCACAAAACATTTTTTGTTGTTTATTATCTAATAAAATTTCATGAAACATTTTATATCTATCAGGCATTATTTTTAATTCTTTTATGAATTTTGTTTTACTATCAAACGCGCAAAATTTATATAATGTATATTTTACTGGAAATTTATAACTTCCTCTAATATTTAATTTTAATTCTTCTAATGTATCAAACCAGCTACATCCATTTATAATAGGATTCATACCAGCCTCTTCTGTTGCATTGATGATTAATTCATCTAAAGTAGTATTAGATTTATAAATATTTTTATCTTCATCATTATCCATAAAACTAAAATTAATATTTTTATTTAAAGGAACATTAAGTTCTTTATATAACTGATTATCATTATTTGTTACTTCGTCAATATCTTCAACACATTCATCGAAGTAACAACTATCATCATCAGATTCTGAATTAATCGTATCTAACATTAAACTTATTTTTTTTGATTTGTTGTCCATTTTTTTTTATATATAATTATACAAATATTTTCTTTAATAAAAAATTAATTAATTAATTAAACAAAAAAAAGAATAGGCGTACTATTCCATTATAAGTAGTTTATATGTTCATAAATTAATTTGTAAATTCAGTCAAAGGATTCGAACCCAAGATCTTCTCATCTGGATGGTGAGAAATGTTACCATTACAACAAAGGATTTATTTAATCATTACATATATTATAAATTAATTTAATATTTAACAAAAAAAATAAATTAAACGTCGGCGCTGAGATTTGAACTCAGGTTTCTGAGGAGACAACTCAGAGTGCTAACCACTACACTACACCAACAAATATATATTATACAATACTTAATATACAAAAAAATTAATTTAATATTTAACAAAAAAATATAAATCGTAAAATATAAATCATGGTTTTAGTAAAAGATTTAAAGATAGAAGACATCAAACATTTAAATGTTAAGCTGGGAGAAATATCAAAGAGACAATATAATTCAGTTTTTAATATTATTAGAAAGGAAATACCAAACGAAAAATTAAAGGATATTTTAAAGATAATGGATAAGCAAAAAACTAAAATAAAACATTCGAAGTTAAGAAATCAAATGGTTATTTTATCTAAATTTTATAAAGTGAAATTTGGAGTCGATGATGATTATAGAGAAGTATTCACAAGATTAAAAAAACTAAATAAGGATATTTTAGAAAGAGACAAAGGCACAACAATCGAAGCTGTGAATGAATTTAAAGAAGTTAAAGAAAGATTAAAAAAAATGATCGTAAATAATAAAGAAATAGATCGAGTTGATTTAATTACTATGTATCTTTATGTAGTTATAGCACCACGTAGAGGTGATATGAGATTCATGAGAATCTACAAAAGGAAAAAGGGACCACCCGATAGGAATTATCCAAATATAAATGTGAAAGCAAAGACGTTATATTTTCCTCCTTACAAAACAAACATACCAATTGAAATAAATTTGACTGAATATCCAGATTTTTTAAGGTTCGTAAGAAATACTAAAATTAATACAAATAATAATAAATTATATACTAATAATTTATCAAGAGAAATGAGCGATGGTATTAAAGGATTCGCTTCATCCCAAAAAGCATATACTTTATATATCAAACGAATTTTCAAAAATCATTTTAAGGTAGATTTTACTATACAGAAAATCCGGAGATTATCGGCATCTGAAGATCACAAAATAATAGAGAAACTACAAGAAAAGGCAGATAGACAAGGTCACAGCCTTCAGATTCATATACAAACATATGCGAAGATTGAGAAGTAAGTTTCTAATCAATTAATTATTTTTTTTTCAAAAATAAAATAAATTAAAATATATAAACATAAAAAAAAATATGTCTCCAAACTTTCAAAACGGTAAAATTTATAAAATTTATTCTTTATCAAACGAAAATTTAGTTTATTATGGTGCGACAGTTCAACTTTTATCAAGAAGAAAAGCTGAACATATATATAGATATAGAGAAGGAATATTATCATGTTCATCAAAAATAATATTTGAGTCATGTGAGGATTATAGAATTGAATTAGTAGAATTATATCCGTGTAATTCTAGAATCGAACTTGATAGAAGGGAAGGCTATTATATTAAAAATAATGAATGTGTAAATAAAATAATATCCGGAAGAACTAAAAAAGAATATAGATTTGATAATAAGATATCTATAGCGAAGTCTGCGAAAATATATAATGATGAACATAAAGAAGAGAGACGATTATACGATAAAAAAAGACAAAAAATTAGGATAATTTGTGAATGTGGAAGAAATATATCTAAAAAACAATATCCAGATCATATTAAGACAACTAAACATAAAAATATAATAAGAAAAATATATCAAGAAGAAAATATATATTTTAATTGTGTATTATGTGGTTATATAACTAAAACAAAAGAAGATTTTAAGCGACATTGTTCAAAAACTAAAAAACATGACAAAAATAAGTTATTATTCTTTAAAAAATATTCTAAAGCGTAATAAATCATAGTATTTATAAAAAAATAATGTATTTATATGAATTATATAAAAGATTAGGATGATTTATACATTATTTTGTATAAATACACATCAAATAGTCATTTATATAAATACTAAGCCTCTACAGGGGTATATAAAAATTTTTATATACCCCATCTTATATATAAACCGTATAAATACCCTTGTATTTATGTAGATTACTTATAAATACCTTTCGTATTTATATATTTAACCGTATTTATATATTTTTTCAGTATTTATGTAAATATTATACAAAAAAAAAGTTTTTAACGATAATTATTTATTCATTTGATAAATTTGTCATAAATTCCATAGCCTTTTGTTTATTTTCATCATTAAGACCTACAAATATCTCAGAAATTATATTCTTAGCTAATTTTTTTCGTCCAGCTCTCATTTTAACTTGTTTTTTTTTATAATAATAATATTTTTTGGTTATATTATTATTTTTTTCGTCTTTTTTTTTTAAATTTCTCTTTAACCTTACTTTATTTTCATAAATTCTTACTGTTCCATCATTAAGCGTTCTCTTTTGTTTATAAGTATAGTATATATAATCATCATCAACCTTACCTTTATAGTTCCTTCCGGATTGTAAATATAAACTATTGTTCGATGAATCTAATTCATCATTTTTTTTTAAATTATTATTTGAAATATCGTTATTCATTTCTGTTTATTTATATATATTACAAATATTTTTTAATTTAAAATAATTAAATAAAAAAAAATAAAATGAGTATTAAAAAATGCCTTTATAGTGACTAACAATAACAATATTCAATGATACGATTTTTCTTTGAAATATTATTCTTGAGGTTCTTCAACTTTCTGTTCTTCATCTTTTACTTCCCGTTTTTCGGTTTCTTCTTTCTGTTCTTCAACTTTTTCTTTCTGTTCTTCAACTTTTTCTTTCTGTTCTTCAACTTTTACTTTTCGTTTCACTGCTTTTTTCCTTGGTTTGCGTTTTTTTTTTTGTTTAGTTGCTAATTCAGGAACTTCTTTCTCTTCTTTATCTTCTTTTTTTTTTTTTTATTTTTTGTGATCTTTTTCTTTTTCTTATTCGTGACTTTGTTTAAAGCTCTTCCCTCGCATCATGTGTATTCGCATCCGTCTCATATGTGAATTAAGATCCTTCGAGAAATCAAAATTTTGTAAACTAACATGTTCGGCTTTGTGCAATTTCAATCTATCTTTATCTTCGTCTGATAATTTTGATAATTTAATCATAGTGCTTATATAATAAGGTGCTTTATTTTTTTTAAAAAAAATTAATTAATTAACTATATTAATTCGATCATTTATGATTTTCTTTTTCTTGCTAATTTTTTCCTATGATTTTTATTTATCAATGCTTCTAGTTTCTTCTGTTCGGGTCCACTTAAATTACCTCCAAATATTCTAGCAATACCTCCGGCAATACCCGATAGGAGAGCAATCGGGGCAGTAAAAGGAGCTAGAGGCGTTGTTGATAAGGCACCTGTAACAGAAGAAACACCTAATAAAACATCGCTAGCTTTTACTTTACCCCCCTTTAAGGTTCCTCCACTTTTCAATGATCCGGCTTTCTTTACTCTTCGTCTTCTTCTCTTAGGTTTAATTAAAGATGACATTTATTGATTTTGTTATATATTAATATAATTAAATTAATTAAATTTATTAAAATTTAAAACAATTTTTTGAGTCCAAATCGCCATTCAGTACCATTAATTGGTAGATTATCACCGTCTCCAGCAAATAACTGAATAGTGAATACAGATGTTGATGTTAAAAATTTGAAAAATTGAGGATATCCTTGGTTCAATTTATAATGTATAGTATCTCCAAAGGGTATTTCATCGATGGGAACAATAACAGAAGCTTCTAAACCTGTTGGTAATGTTACATGTTGAAAATTATCTTCAGATATTTTTAATACAATATTATCGTGTAATCTTAAATCAATAGGGTTATCGCTTTCAATAGATGAAGCAGGAGTATCATCTACTTCATCCTTCCCTAATATATAACGAGAGGTACGTGTTGTGGTTGTAGCAAATTTATATCCAAAATTACCCGAACCTGGTGTAACTGTTATTTTACCGTTTGTGGCATCATATGCGACGGTATATGTTACCGCAGATATAGTTTCTAATTGAGTCTCTAACTCAGCTATTAATGTGGCTGATGTATAATGACCGGCAGTCAATGTAACCGTATTATCTCCGTCTACAGAATGATTCATATGAACTTGATCATTTTCACTAGCTACAATGTTATATAAATTATTAGTCATTGAAAAACTGACAAATTGATACGTTCCTTGAACATTTTCAGCTAATGCTACGGTAAAATTTTGGGATGATGGTGAACCTGAAGTTCTATCTTTCGAATCTATTAATAATAAATCTTCGGAAACTGACATAATGTGTTTTTATATTAATAATTATATTTTTTTTTATTAAATAATTATTACACAACTGACTTCATATTAATTATATCTTGTTGAAATTTTGCTTTATCTGTTACCATTTCAAGTATTTGGTTACCTCTATAAACATGAACATATAATTCATATTTCTTATTACCACCTGCTAAATTGTGAAATCCATCCCGAGCTGTCAAATCCATGGTAAATTGTACTTGTTGAGAGCCTATAACTACTCCCTCACCTAATTGTTCAGATAAATCTTTGCTTGTTATTGCAACAAAACATTTTGACATTTGATTAAATCTTTGAGATTGACTATGCGGAGCTATAGAAGGTGATCCTCTCCATCTATCAAATGAATATGGAAAATCCATATAATTACTATTCTGTACAGTTAAATTATACAATTCTTGTTGAGTAAAATTAGTATTAATAACTTGCGGACGATCTCCTAATACAACTTGAAGGTTAGATATCTCCATATAACTATCTAATGCATTACTATCCAAAGATTGATGATGTTCTAATCCTTTTTGATTTAAATCACTATTAATAGCATTAGAAGAATAACTATCACTACTTTTATTAACTTCAGCATGGATTACATATAAAGTTGGTACTGAAAAATTAGGAATTAATTGAGATTCAACAGATAATAATGTTGAGTTATTATTCACATTATTATTGTTATTTAAAGTACTTGCGTATTCTTCAACATCCCACGATTGTAATGTTAATTCCATTTTTGAAAAATCTTCGAGAGGTCTATACCACCATAAATATAGATCCGCAGCTAAATCTGATATTTCTAACTTATTTGTACCTGCACTCACCGCATTTGCTCTTAAATAACGTGGAAATAATGCTGACTGAGATAAATTTTGAAAACAATAAGTTAATTCCATATGAGAAACATTTGGTATCATTGGACTCATTTTCTTGAAGAAAGAAGAATCTGGTAAATTTTTCAGATTCCACAAAAAAGGATTAAATGGAGGACAAATTAATGGTTCGAAACATTCTATTTCTATATCATTCAAACCATCTAATGAATCATTATTAACAGATCTATTTAAATAACCTCTAAACCTTTCTTCGTTTTCGTTATGACAATAATCTAAAATTTTATAACCATCAGTATCAGAACATGGGAGAGCTCCTATCAATGAATTCATAGCATTTTGCCAAAATATACCATTATTAACACCAGCCCCTGTAGCGCCCACAACTTGATTGAAACCAGCATCAAAGGTAAAATTATCATTATCAACACGTATCGCAACCGGTTTTCCTGATCGTTGATATAATGCTAAAGAATATGCATTTAATAAATTCACCATTTGTTGTGTAGTAGGATTTGTAGAAGTCCAAACCACATTATTACCACCATCTATTAATATATCATTAGCTCCTGCCCCGGCTGTGAAAACTTGCCTAACACCATTTCTAACAATAGAAACTCGTTCTGCATATTTATTTAATAAATCTAATTCTTGATTTCTTGTAGGGTTAACAGCAGTCCAACCTGCGAATTGAGGTGTTGTAATCGCGAAATCTATCCTGATTTCTGCAGCACCTCCGGCTTGAACTAAAGGAATAGCTTGTCCTGGGAATACTAAACTAACTACATTCATAAGAGAAACTTTTTGAACTTGGGTGGGAGCTGTGCTAGTCCAAGCTAAATCCGCCCCACCATCTATTGATATGCTATTTGCTACAGTACCAATAGCGAAAACAGGATGTCTATCTTCACTATTAAAATCCATTACACCTCTCGTTTTTGGGTTATTTGTATGATAACCATTCAAATCAGGAAAGCTGGCACCCGCCGTAGAATACATTTTATGTGAGCCATTCCTACCTGCATACATCATATTTAAATGATCTTGAAATCTTCGGGGATTTGTTAAGGTATGATTAGCACCATTAATAGTACATTGAATCTTATTTGTACTATTTGCAAAAGGTGTACAAGGTTTAAATGAAGCAAATATACCATTATTAACAAAATTTTCATCAGCTCCAGCATTTGTTCGTTTTGTGATTATAGGTTGCCAATTTATCCAAGCCATTGATAATAATAAATTTTTCTTATTTAAATTTACCATATTCCATTGTGCTATATCTACACTTACATGATTACTTCTTATTTTTTGATAATAAACATTTTCAGGATTTAATCCTATGCTGGAAACGTATTTCTTAACTTGCATTTCCATAGGTATTATAACTTGTGTCATTATTATTGATTATATTATACAGATTATAATAAAAAAAATTAATTATTAGTTTATTTAATAATTATTTAAACACGTGAAACATAACGAGGTTCATCGACTCTTATACGACCTCCAGACACTAAACCAGCTCCTATAGAACCTCCTGAGGAATCTACAACTAAATCTTGTTGTTGTAAAGCTTTTTCGGCCGAAATTTGTTGTTCTTGATATTGTCCAGAATCTGATGTCAAATTTAGGAAATGTTTACCTGAATAGACATGAATATATAATTTGTATCGTTTATTACCACCTCCATTATTTGCTGCATTTAATGCTCCAAGATTACCATATCCATCTCGTGCGGTAACATCCATTTTAAACTGTAATGAAGTAGGAAATCTGACTCCTGGGCCGAATTTTTCACTTAAGTCTTTAGGCCTTAATGCGATGAACATTTTTGACATTTGAGTGTATGCTGTACCTGCAGCCACACTTTCAGGAATGACTCTTCCACGCCATGAATCGAACGAATAAGGAAAGTCATTAATCTTACTATTTTTGATAGTTAAATAATACAATTCATCTTGAGTAAATGATCTAGAAATAACTTGAGGTCGATCTCCTAATATAACTTCAAAATTAGTAATTTCCATATAACTATCCATAGAATTGGAGTTTGCTGATAAAGTAACTACATTTCCTGCTTGATTATCATCTACATGTAAAGCTCGACTTGAATAAGAAGTTGAATCTTTGTCGACTTCTGCATGTATAACTATTAAAGATGGTACATTGTGTAACTGTAATAAATCAGTTTCAACACTAGTAACTACAAGACCATTATCAACGATTCCTTGGGCTCCCAATCCTGTAATTGGTGTAATAAATTCCCTAACGTTCCATGATTGCAATTGAACTTGTCTTGGCATAACCATCTTAGATGGAGGATTATACCAATATAATATCAAATCGGCAGCTAATGCTGATATAGTCAATCTTTTTAATGCATTTGCTCCAGTTCGTAAATAACGAGCATGTAAGACTGCTTGTGAAATATTTTGAAATTGACAATTAATTTCTAATCTAGACACAGAAGGTATAACTGGGCTCATATGTTTGAACCAGCAATATTCTGGCATACCTTCTTTTAATTTAGCAAATGGATTAAAGGGTGGACTGAAAATCGGTTCCATACAATTAATTTGTAAATTGTTTAAACCATTTAAATTAATTGCTCCAGCTGCTCTGCTTAATTTCTCGGCAAATCTTTCTTCATTATGAAAAAATGGTATATCGATCTGGGGATGCCCAGTAGTAAGCAAATTTCGTGTTGCTGCTTGATTATCTGAATAACCATTTAAACCTCGAAATTCACCACCACAAGTACCAAAACAATTTCGTGTTCCTTTTCGACCTCCAAACATCATACATAAATGTTCGGCAAAACGTCTTGGTTGGGAAATTGTCATAGTAGCAGAATTTGTTGTCGTTTCAATACTAGACATGGCATTTGTGAATGGTAAACCACTTTTAAAATTTGCGTGTATTCCATTATTAACAAAATTTTCAGGGACTCCTGCATCTGTTGTCTTTGTTATCGTAGGCTTCCAGTTTATCCAGCCTAGAGATAATAAATTTGCCCTTTTATTTGGAGAGATAATCTGCCATTGAGCTTGATTTAAACTAATATTTGTTGATGCTATTCTCTGATAATATACATTATCGGGATTTAACCCTATACTCGCTATATATTGTTGTACTACTAATTCTGTTGCTTTTATTGTATCAACCATTATTTTGTTGTTATATATTATATATCATAAAAAATTTATTAAAAAAGAATTAATAAATTAATTAATTAATTACCTTGCCATAATAGGTCTAAACCCAATACTATTTCTAGTAGAAACTATACTATCAAATCCGTGAAATCCATGTCTAGGTACATTCATAAATCTGTCAAACATTATGTGTTTTAAATTATTTTTATTATACAGATGATCTGTCAATGCTCCACCTAAGAAAGAACCTCCAAACATACTCTTAGGTTGGTATAATAATCTTAAAGCATGATCTGTCTTCAATTTTCTAATTAATACAAATAATACTTTCAATATTTCTTTAGCACTCATATCTTTCTTAATTTTTAATAATACTTTTCCATTCAAGTCAACAATAGTTCCTTCTTCTCTACGAAGTGCATTTGCCAATTTAACGACATCTCGATTAGTTGCAAATGGTTCAACAATAATTTCTTTAATTTTCTTTGCATCATTCGTCAATATAGTAATAGCTCCTATCTTATGTTTCTTCTTAGGTCTATGCATGATTGTTTTCCTGAATTCCTTGCCTATCTTTTTAGCTAATTGTTTATCTGATAAATTTTGGAATTTTTGAATGTCTTTCAATTCTCTTTTTAATTGTTTAACAAATTCATCCAGATTAGTTTCTGTTTTTAATTCTCTACCAGTCACTTTTTTACTTGGTTTGGATGCTATAATTCTTCGTGTTCCTTTTATTCTATTAACCGCATCTTTTAATATATTAGCAGAATCATCCAATATTTCTTTCTTATCAAGATCTCTAAATTGGTCTAATGATAAGTTTACTTCATCTAAATCAGATTCTGCAGGATTAAATTTTAATTTTAATATATTGAAATTTCTTTCGAGCTTTTTCCTTTCAGAAGAACTTAAATCATTATTTATTTTCAAAGATTTGGATCTTAAATCTCTCGATAATCGTTGAATTTTTCTCGTTCTTTTAGTCTTCTCTATTCTTCCTAAATCACTAATATCATCTTCTATTGCTTCTAAATCACTGTCGAGTCTATCTAATATTTTTAATGATTTAACCGCTTCTTCTCTAGAAAATTCTAATTCTACAACTCCTTTCTCTTCTTTAATAGTAATTTCCTTTTCTGGTATTTCCCTAAATCCAATTAAATTAAGTTCTTCTAATATAATTCTCCTCAATTTTTCATTCTTAAAATGAGTAGTAACATATTTTACCAAATCATTAAATCCTTTTTTTCCTAATTGTGCGAATGGTATATCATCTAAAAATTCTTGTGCAATTTCTAATATTTGCTTATTTGTTAAATTTGCTTCTAATGATAATTCTTCAGTTTCAACATCATCAAACAAACCTTCTTGAATTATTTGTTGAAATGTGACGTCACCTTCTATAGGCTCTCTTATTTTACCACGAAAGGCTCTCCCAGATTGTTCTCTTGCAAATTTACTAATATTTTTTACAATAGCATCAACTTGTTTATCTATAGCCTCGTCATTTCTATCGTTTTGTTTTGAAGTACCGAATGGTAATTGAGATTTCAAATCTTCATAAAACTCTGATAAAATATCAACTACTTTTTCTCTTAAAAATTCTTGAAAGTTATCATCTTTTTCTTCATTATTTAAATTTTCATCAGCATCCAAATCATCAATTTTTCTAGCCAATAGATTCCTCACTTCACCTTCAATTCTAGGTATTAAAGGTGAAATAGATTTAGGGTTAACTTCTTCATTACTTTTAGGTAAGAGAGCCCCCAATATATCTTCAGTATCCCTAAACGCTCCTGATTGAGTTTGTAATTCTGATTGAATTTTTTCAACAAATTTTAAAGAAGGTAATTCAGGATCGGTTTGTTGCCGTTGTTGAATACTTTTTTGGACAATTTCGGGTGTTTCTCTTGGTGAAAGACTCTCAGACGAAACAGATTGTTGTGTTTGTTGTGCTTTTAGTTCTTCACTTACTTCTTCAGTAATTTCTGGTTCAGTCATATTAATTTTATTATATTATATATATTAAAAAAAATATATATTAAATTTATCTTTTAAAGAATGCAATTTTTGCATCAAATAATGAATTACCCCTCAATATAATTTCATTTCTAGTTCCATCTTTATAAATAGCTACGGCTTCTAATAATAGATTCTGGAGTGGTGATTTTCCTTTTAATACTATAAATCTTCTTTCTGATGATGCGTTATATATAACATTCTGTCTAACAGGATATGAAACATCAAAAGCTGTTTCCGGAATATCTGTTAAATCTGAATCTTCAACATAGCTCATAGAATATGATGATGGTACTAAAATATCTGTTAATATTGGTGCACTTCTATTTGTGTCAATAATTTCTTGAACAGAATTAAAGCCTAATGCTTCTAATTGTATTTTATGCAATTGATCAAATCGATCTATCATGGGTGTTCTACCTCTAACTTCATTATTTGCTATAACATCTCCAATAGTTATTAATGGTTCCAAATCAAATATTGATGCTAATATAGGATTAAATGTAATATTATTAGTAACAAAGTCATCATACTCAATAGAAATCCTTCCTGCTGGATTTAATCTAAAAAATAAATTCTGAGCAACATTTGCTGCTTGTTCATTTAAATCATTCAAAAATTCTCTTAATGAAAATGCTTCATTAGTATTAATAGTAATAGCCAGACCAATACCAGTTGGTATGAAGGTTAATGCTGGTGTTAATGAATTAATCATAGGAATGGATTGGAGAGGAATAAATAACCTTTCCACTGCCATAACATAATCGTCAGCATGTTCTATTAAATTACCAAAATTAAATTCTCGAACCGTTTTTGCCACGACTGTTTCAGTATTACTACCTCTAGTTTCAAAATTTATATAGAAGACTCCTCTTCCTTTTTGACCAAGATCTAATGTCATTATTAATTATTTATTATATGATAGGATCTAAATTATTATTATTATTTAATTAACTTCAGTTTTATTGTTTCAATTTTTTTTTTGTTTCATTTTTTTGTTTCATAAATATTTCACGATTCATATATATTTTAACGTAAATTAGTTAAAATATGAAACGTATCGCCAAGTTTCATATATTTTGAAAAATCTGAAACCTCACTTTTTATATATATCTTTTTTATTTTTTTTGTTTTTATTTCTTATACTTTTTTTTTATCTGAAACATAAAAC
>SDBT01011243.1_pt1 | contig 14419 bp, 12 predicted proteins | sample 2277101 | NCBI WGS metagenome assembly SDBT01 (sample SAMN10404973, study PRJNA504765) | marine sediment metagenome | isolation source: marine sediment core GS10_PC15, 103 cmbsf | place: Arctic Ocean: Southern Knipovich Ridge | collected 2010
ACCAGGCCTTGGGCTGTCGATGTGGCTGCCGCTTGAGCGATCTGGCGGCACTGCTCGGCTGTAGTGCAGAGCGGTTTTTCACTCAACACGCGCTTGCCGGCCTTAAGGGCCTCAACCACGAACCGGCAGTGGCTGTCGTCCTGGGTGGCTATGACGACTGCGTCGGGGTCGACTTGCTTGAGCATTTGTTGATAGTCGGTGTAGGTTGGCAGCTTGGTGCCCATCATCTCTTGGGCGGCCGCCATGCGTCGAGGATTGCGGTCGAAGATCGCCACCAGCTCAGCCTTGCCGGCAAACCGTTGGCTCACGAGCGGTCTGCCGAACATGCCGATGCCTCTGCCGCCGGTTCCAGCCAGAACGTAACGTTTTAGTGCCATCTGTCTGTCGTTCCTTTCGTACCTGTTGTGTGGTGTGATATATTGCCCCGGTTCGCGGCGTTTATCGTATTCCCACGCCCTGGATGTACATTCCCTTTTCCCGCCAGTGGCGGATCAGGTCTCGCAGATCCTGGATGGTTGCCCCCAGCCGGTCCGCCGTCAGGACCAGCGATTCGTACAACCGCGGGTCGCTGACCAGCAGTCCGGCCGTGCCCTTGCCGGAACTGAGACTGTCGCTGGCCACCTCCAGGTGATCCAGGATTCGCGAGAGCTTGTCAGTGTTTTCGATGACTTTGCGACCAACGATATCGAGCTGTTCGTCGGTTCGGGCGACGGTGCCGGCAAGTCGGGTGGTGATCTGGCGGACGTCGCCGGCGGCTTCGCCGGCCTTGACGGCGAAGCTCTGCAAAGCCTGCACGGCGGCGCCGGCGTCTTCGGTGACCTGGCGCAGATTGGCGATCGCTACGCGAAGGTTGCTCTTGGTCTGGGGGTCTCCCAGCACGTCGTTAAAATGTTGCAACGAGCGGTTCAGTTGTTCGACGGCGGTGTACAGATTTGGCAGCGTCCGTCCGGTTCGGTCCTGATCGACCTGTTCGATCGATCGTTTGGCGAAAAGCTCGTGTAGATCGTCGGCGACGGGCGTCAGGGCTTCGGCCAGGTCGCCGATCTGACGGGCGGACCGCCGAAGGGTAGTGACCACGTCGCGCGGAATAAGCTGGTCAAATGCGCTGATCAGCTCGCCCTGGAGCACGGCCTTGCCGTCCCTGTCCAGCAGCCGACCCGGCTCCGCGTAGCGCACATCTATGACCACCTTCGGTCGGCCGAAGCCCATGGGGGCCTCGTGCACTCGCGCTATGGCGCCATGCGGGATGTCGTATCGATTCAGTATCTCCAGCGTGACATCCACTCCCAGAGCGGGGTTCTTAGAGTCACGATGCTCTATATCGACAACACGTCCCACCCGGACGCTGTTCATCTCCACCTCGGTGTCTACGGTCAGGCCTCGCAACTGGTCGAAGTAGACGTGGACCTGATAACCGCGCCCGCCCACCAGCCATTTGGGCATGTCTCCGAACAAGATGACCAGGACCGCCAGACCCACCAAGGCCACGATCATGAACAGCCCAACCATCAAGTTCTGCTTGTATTCCTTTGTCAATTTGCTAGCCATTGGTCGCCGCCTGTTGGTGGTTATGTCCCGAGGCCCGCATGAACCGGGTCACGCGGGCGTCGGTCGACTTGCGTATTTGCTCAGCCGTTCCGTCTATTATGAACTTTCCGTCGTGCAACATCAGGATGCGGTCAGCGACGGTGTATGCTGTGTGCAGGTCGTGCGTTACTACCAGACTGGTGACCAGGCGCTGCTGCCGAAACTTGATAATCAGCTTGCTGATTCCCTCGGCCCGCACGGGGTCCAGACCGGTGGTCGGCTCGTCGTAGAGAATTACCTCCGGGTCCAGGGCGATGGCGCGGGCCAGGGCCACCCGCTTTCGCTGCCCACCGGAAAGTTCGGTGGGCCTCTTGTCCTCGAAACCGTCGAGATCCACCATTTGCAGCTTCTGGGCCACTATCTCCGCGATGCGCGACGGCGGGTTGTCGGTGTGCTCCAGGAGCGGGAACGCAATGTTTTGCCCCACGGTCATTGAATCGAAAAGGGCCGACATCTGAAACAGGAACCCAAAGCGCTTTCGCACTTCGACAAACTGCTTTTCCGTCAGGGCGTCGATCCGCCGCCCGTGAAAGTATATCTGCCCCGCATCAGGTTTGAGCAGGCCGATGATATGCCGCAACAGCACGCTCTTGCCGATGCCTGATTCGCCCAGGACCACGGTAGTTCGCCCGCCGTACAGCTTCAGGTCTACCTCCCGCAGTACTTGGAGCGGTCCGAATCGCTTGCTGAGGCCCCGCAGCTCGATAACAGGTTCGTCGCGGTCTTGGTCCATGAATCCGCCTACAGCACCGGCTTGAAGCCGTACATGACCTTGTAGAGGGCCTGCAAGAAGAATCCGATGAAGAAGTCCAACACCAAGATCGCGATAAAGCTGGCCACGAAGCTCTCGGTGCATGCCCGACCTACACCCTGGGCGCCGTGGCGACAATGAAACCCCTTGTAACAGCTTATTACCGCTATGGCGGCGCCGAAAAACAGGCTCTTGACGATCCCCACCAGCAGGTCCCACCGTTCAACGGCCTGCTCGGCAAATTGCCAATAGGCCATCGACGATACGCCGTACAGCTTTACGGTTATGAACCAACCGCCCAGCGCTCCCATCACGTCGCAATAAATGGTGAGGAACGGCGTCAGCAACAGGCACGCCAGGAATCGAGGTACTACCAGATAGCGGATCGGGTCGGTGCCCATGCTCCGCAGGGCCTCGATCTGATCGGTGACGTTCATGGTCCCCAGCTCGGCGGTCAGGGCCCCTCCTATACGACCGGCCAACATCACTCCGGCCAGGACCGGGCCAAGCTCGCGGACCACCGAGAGATTTATTATGACGCCCATGTGCTCTTCGAGCCCGGCCGACTCGAACTGCTCGAACGCCTGGACCGCCAGGACCATTCCCACGAAGGTGCCGGTAATGAGGATTACCGGGACGCTTCGGCTGCCCACCTCCAACGCTATGGGGCTGAGCAGTCGCCAGTTTCGCCAGCGGCGGGCCCCGGCTACGGTCCACACGAATATCTGGCCGAAAAACCGCCAGAAGCGGCCAAAGGCGGCGACTCCACCGACGGCCTGAGAACCGACCTGTGCTAGGATTGGCACCATCTTGCGTCGCCCTCCTGCCCAAACGGCGGACGGGGCACTTCTATGTGCTTTTCTACAAGGCGGCGACCAGGCTGTCAATTAGCCCCGCTTCTTGAAAGCCCCCGCCGGTCGCCCTATGGTCGTTGGCTGATGGAGCACTCTGAAGGCGGGAGGATGGCGGCTATGGCCATATCAGATTCGGATGCCCGGGCGCTCTGCCAGTCGGTCGACGACTTGCGCGAGCAGTTGGTCCGGATCACCCAAGAGCTGGTCCGCATCCCGACGGTCAATCCCTACGCAGGCGACGCCTCAGCCGGGCGAGAGTTGCCGGGCCAGCGGTACATGATGGAGCTGATGGATCAGGCGGGGGCGGCTTGCCGCATGGTCGAGATTCCTTCTGACATCTACAGTCGTTGCGGGCTGATCGGTCCGGAGCCGCGGGACTACCAGGACCGGCCTAACGTGGTGGGCGAGTTTACCTTCGGGCGGGGCACTGCCAAGAGTCTGTTGTTCAACTGTCATATGGACACCGTGGGCACGGAGGGCTTCGAGGGCGATCCGTTCAGCGGCGAGCTGCGCGACGGGTGCATCTGGGGGCGCGGCAGTACCGACGCCAAGGGAAACCTGGCTGTGGGGCTGATCGCCATCCGCGCGTTGCGCCAGGCCAAGTTGCCGCTGGACGGCAAGATCATCTTTGAAAGTGTCGTCGACGAAGAGTGCAACGGCAGCGGGGGTGGTACGCTGGGTTGTCGGCTGGCGGGGATTGTCGCCGATGCGGCAATCGTCCTGGACGGCGCCGGCTGCCACACGGTGACCGGCTGCAACGGCGTGGTAACCGCCCGGGTGGTGGTGGCGGGGCGCGGCGGGCACGCAGCCCACCCCGGCCAAGCGGTCAACGCCATCGACAAGGCCATCGGCGTCAAGCACGCCATCGACGTGTTCGCCGAGGCTCGTCACAAGCGCCAGCCGCCGTTGCCGGTTAACTTGGGGATATTCCACGCGGGCACCTTACCGGCGGTAGTGCCCGCTATGGCAAGACTGGAATACAACATCTCGTACGACAACGCCGAAGCCGTTGCCGCTCAGCAGGCCGGTCATCCCTGGGGCGGACGGCTGGTCGCCGAGCAGTTCGAGCAGTGCATTGCCCACGCGGCCGGTAAGGATTCCTGGCTTGTTCGGCACTCCCCGACCGTGCACTGGATTAAGGACATATATCCGTTCCGCATCGCTGCCGAGCAGCCCATAGTCCAGTGCGCCAAGCGTGCCTATGAGCGTGTCTTCGGCCGGGCGCGCCCCGCCGAGCCAATGGACGCCTGGTTTGACGCGGCCCACATCGCTGTCTATGGGAAAACGCCGGTCGTGGGGATGGGTGCGGGCTTGGAGAATGTGGCCCACGGTCAACAGGAACGAATCAACATCGACGACATGGTAGCCAACGCCAAGGCTGTTGCGCTGGCCGCCTATGATTATCTGACCGGCTAACTCCGTTTCGTAACCCTATTTCCCAGTTGCGTTATTTTGCCGTCAGCCGGATCTCGGGTTGGTGCGCCAGGGTGCTCGAGTATCTGGAGGAGAACCGAATCTTCCGGCCGAGGGCGATTTATACCGGTCCGGTTAAGGTCGAATACGTGCCCATCGAGGATCGTTGAGGCCGGACGAGATAGTGACCAGTGCAATGCGGGCCGATCCGGGCCGATCCGGGGCGGATCGGTCTACGCATTTTTCACGCATTATCAGCATGCCGCCGCCGGCTTGAAAGCTCGGCCGGGGCTGCTAGACTATGAGAATAGTCGTCGTCCTCGTAGCTCAATTGGATAGAGCGTTGGCCTCCGGAGCCAAAGGTTGCAGGTTCGAGTCCTGCCGGGGACGTTTGCGTAAATGCTTCTCACGGTTGGGGCGTGTCACGTGACACCATGGGAATAGTCGTCCTACGAGGGCCACCGCATTCTAGGGCCACTGGTAAGAGGTAAGAACGTCCGTGCAGGAACTGCACTAGCTGCTCTCGTGGTACGTCCTTGACTGCGGTGCAGTTGGCCGGCACAAACGGCGGTTGGGTTCGGCATCTGCTCGTTCCTACAGGGCGTGTTCGACAGGCATGTGTACGGATACACGTTGCGCTCTGACGTTCAATCGCACACCATCGTTTCTACCACGATTTCGGCTAGGTCTTTTGCCTTTATCTTATCCTGCAGTTTCTCGTCCTTGATGCCATTTTCAAACATGGTCATGCAATATGGACATGCCACAACAATGGTTGATGGGTCCTCCCTGACGGCTTGTTGCGTTCTTTCCAGGGAAATCCTCTTGCCGATGTTCTCTTCCATCCACATTCTGCCGCCGCCGGCCCCACAGCAGAAGCTTTCTTGCCTGCACCTCTGCATCTCCAGCGGAGCCCTGCCGCACGCCGCCTTGAGTATCTCTCGTGGTTCGTCATAGATGTTGTTATAGCGGCCCAAGAAGCAAGAATCGTGGATTACCGTCCTGCCGTCCGCGCTCCCGTTCAACTTGATCCGTCCCTGTTTCAGTAGATTGCAGATAACTTGCGAATGATGCAGCACCTCAAAGTCTGCACCAAACTGCCTGTAATCGTTTTTGAGCGTGTTGTAGCAGTGCGGGCACTGTGTGATGATCTTCCGCACGCCGTGGCTCTTGAACATCTCGACGTTGTCCCGGGCCAGTTGGTCGAAGACATATTCATTGCCCAGCCGGCGCAACGAGTCGCCACAACATCTTTCTTCGGTCCCCAGTATGCCCCAGGACAGGCCCGCGGCGTCGAAGATCTCCGCCAATGCGACGGTGGTCTGACGGTTCCTGGAATCGAAAGCCCCTGCGCATCCGACAAAAAACAGGTACTCCACGTTCCCATGATCGGTCAGCGTCTTGACATTACGTTCCTGGGCCCATTTTGCCCGGTCCGTCGGAACGATGCCCCATGGATTAAATCGCTGTTCCGAGCTCTCGAAAAAATCAGTCAGTTCCCGAGGGAAGTCCGCCTTTTCCATGACCAGATGGCGTCGGAGCCCAATCAGCTTCGGTACATGCTCAATGAAAACCGGGCATTTCTGCATACACGCACCACAGGTCGTACACGCCCAAATAGCATCGGCTGAAACAGACTGCTCTGTCCCGTCGATCAGCGCTACCGGTGAGGGAGCATCCTTGACAGCGGAGGCCAGAGTATCGCCAGGCCGAGACGACAAGATGGCCTTACCATTGGCCAGCAGGTTCAGCTTGCCGGCCTGGATGACCTGTTTAGGGTTTAATGGCTTGTCCGTATTGTGCGCGGGGCATGCGGCCTGGCATCTGCCACACTCCGTACAGCTATAGAAATCGAGAAGGTCCTTCCAGGAAAACTGTACTACTCTGGAAACCCCGAAATCGAAACCCTTTCTGAATACCATTCGCGGGACCGTCGTTACGAAGGAAAAGCTCTTGAAGAAACAGTTCGGAATTGCAGTGATTATGTGAAGATGTTTGCCGTACGGTAGATAGTTCAAGAAGCACAGCAGCACCAGGGCATGCACCCACCAGAAGACACGACCGACCAGGTGGACGGTTTCGGCGCTGCCCACCGCCGCCGCCCCCCCGGACAGCAGGCCCGAGACCGGCAGCCAGGCGACCATTGTGCTCTGCCCCAGTCGTATCTCGCAGACATTCATGCCGAAATATGCGACCATGAGTGAACCAATCAGGATGAGGATGATAAATGCATCGAATGTACCTTCAATGTGAGAGGGACGGAAGAATATCCTCCGTACCGCCGCAATGGCCGCCGTTGCCAAAACCACCACCGACGCTACGTCGGCAATGAAGAGCAGAACGCCGTATGGTACCCTGCCCAGAAACTCAAAAGAAAACCGCGGAAAGATGCCGCGAACCAGGAATTCGGCGTTAATCAGCAGCAGGACCATGAATCCCCAAAAGATGAGAAAATGGTTGACCCCGAATTTCTCGCTGACCACGCGCCGCTGACCAAAGGCATAAAACAACATGCCCTTCACACGGGCCCACAGATGATCGAATCGGTTCTCCCACCGGCCCAAACACATCATGGCGAACAGCCTGTACACATTTCTCAAAAAGAAACCGATGGCAAAGAGAAACAAGATCACGAATACCAATCTCTCTGTTCCGTTCAACGTAAACCCTCTCTAGTGTGCCCAGACGCTCAGCGCACCATCGACTTAGCGCCGCTGCTGCGAAGCTTCTCTGTTACCGCCGGTACAATTTCGAACACATCCCCGACGATTCCCAGATGCGCAACCTCGAAGATAGGTGCCGTCTTATCCTTGTTGATGGCAATGATATAGTCTGAATTGTGCATGCCCACCAGGTGCTGAATCGCACCCGATATGGCACATGCGACGTACAGCTTGGGCTTTACCGTCTTGCCGGTCTGTCCTACCTGGCGTTCGTGAGGCATCCAGCCGGCATCTACGGCGCTGCGTGAAGCACCCACCACTCCACCTAAAATCTGTGCCAATTCCTCCAACATCTTGAAGTTTTCGGGTCCCAGCATGCCCCGGCCGCCACTGACGATCACGCTGGCGCTGGCCACGTCCACCGCCCCTTCGCTGACCAGCGGTATCACCTCCAATATCTTGGTGGTTATTTCGTCTTCGCGCAGTGCAAATGGCTCGGATATGATTTCGCCGGTTCTGTCCGGCTGAAAGTCAGGCTTGGTCATTACGTACGGTCGAACCGAAGCCATCTGTGGCCTGGCCGTCTCCGTCAGGATGGTGGCCATTATGTTGCCGCCGAATGCCGGACGAGTTTGTTCCAACAACCGTCGATCCTTGTCGATGGTCAAACCAGTGCAATCTGCGGTCAACCCCCCCTTAACTTCCGTCGCCACCGCACCGGCCAGGTCTCTGCCCAGACCGGTCGCGCCGATAAGAACGATCTCCGGTTTATACTTCCGGATCAGACGAACCGTGGCCTCCAGATAGGGGGTCGTACGGTAATGGGCGAGCCCGGGATCATCAACAAGATAAACTTTATCCGCGCCGTATCCGAATGCTTCTCGTGCTAAAACCTCCACGTCCGAGCCCAGAACGAACGCGGCAAGCTCTACTCCCAAATCGTCGGCCAGGGTCCTGCCCGCTCCCAGCAGCTCCCACGATACCGGGTGAGCCTTGCCTTTGCTGTGCTCGACGAAGACCCAGACCCCCTTCCACTCATCAAGCCCGGCCGCCGTCGGCGCCGGCTCCACCAACACACCTTCCGCCTCCAGCTCCTCAAGCGTCTTTTCCTCGCCGACGGTGTAAACCATCTCCAGACCATCGGAAGGACATATCTTCACACATTTGCGACAGCCGATGCACTCATCCAGAAGAATGATGGGCTCGCCCTGATCATTCATCTCAATCGCATCTGTGGGACAGGCTGCTTCACACCTTGCCCCGCAGGCAATGCACTTGCCCTCAATGAGTCTTGCCTTGCCCCGAGGCTTCTTTTTCCTGGTCGGTTCTTCCGCCATCGATCACCTTTGCCCTAGGACACCGTCCGACTAACGGAGTTGCCCAACCGTAACTACTTGTCGATACAGAACCTGGTATTACCGTGCAAACTAGGCCGGAAACCGCTAAGTCCTTCTACGACAACTCGTTACAGCACTTCAACCGGTCTTGCTCGGGCCGTCTCCTGGCCTTCGCCGTTCAAACGTACAAAGTCCCAATCTACCATCTTGTTAACTACGCTTTCGACCGCACGTTGCTTGTGTTCTCCCTCTCCCGGGATAATCTCGCCCTTCACTCGCTGCGGGGCAAAGATCTTCCTCACCTGAGTCGGGGATCCCTGCAATCCAATCTCCTTTTCATCCAATTTCAACAACCCGTTAGACCAAACCGGGACCTCCGCCTCCGCTGCATCGAGCCTGCCGGGAACCGTAGGATAGCGAGGAATATTAATCTCCCTGACCACCGTCAACAGCGCCGGCAACGTGGCTTCTACCACCTCATGCCATTCCTCCAGTCTTCGCCGCACACGAATGGTCTTCTGTTCCTCGTCGATCTTGGAAATCTCGTCAACCAGGGTCAGTTGAGACAGACCCAGCCGGCGCGCAATTCCAGGACCTACCTGGGCCGTGTCCCCGTCGATCGTTTGTTTGCCACAGATAACCAAATCAACCCGCTCCTGCTGGCCGAGCATGACAATTGCCTCAGCCAAGACCTTGCTCGTGGCCAGGGTGTCCGCTCCGCCAAAAGCACGGTCACTCAAGAGCACGCCATCATCAACGCCCACAGCAATAGCGCTACGCAAAACGCTTTCTGCCGCAGGCGGCCCCATTGAAATAGCGGTCACACGGGCACCACACTTGTCCTTTAAGCGCAGCGCCTCCTCCACCGCGTGCGTATCGAACGGATTGGTGATAAAAGGCACACCCTCCCTCACCAGAGTATTGGTCACGGGGTCAATTTCGACCTGCGTGGTATCAGGAACCATCTTCACGCACACGACGATGTACATTCGCGAGAATCCTCAGTAACCATGTGCCTCATACAGGCCCGCCTCGCGCCGCCTTTACCCAGTGACTCGAGACCTATAGCCAGATTCGCAGCATCTACGACGCCAGCCTATGTCAAACGGCTGATTCCCCAGGTTAATAAAAACGGGACGTACCACAGAACCGTTACGTCGATTCACTATCAGCCCAGGGCAATCGCCTTGACAGTCTGCCGGCTATTCCGTCCTTTGCTGTCGTCCCTGGACCTTGTATGCGCTCCCAGTGTTCTGCCTGAGCCGCTTCGTGGTGGGAGGCGCGGCAACTCTCACAGGGTCTCAACTCGATTCAATGGTGGGACCTCCCACCATGTCACCTCGCGCTGTCCCGATTCATACCCTCTGTCCTTGCTTTACTTTGTCCCTCAGCGCCTCGTCGACAAACGCCTCAAGCTCGTGAATGACGAAGTCCTGCTCAGAGATGACTGCTTTGACGACATCGCCTATACTCACAATACCAACGACCCTGCTGTCGTCGAGCACAGGCACATGACGGACTCGCTTAGCCGTCATCAAGGCCATGCACTCGTCAACAGTACGCCAAGGAGGCATGCACCACACCGAGTTGCTCATGATGTCCATCACGCGCGTTTCCTTGGACGATTTCCCCTTGAGGATTACCTTCCGAGCATAGTCTCGCTCTGAGAACATCCCCACTGTCTTCTCTCCCTCAACCACGACCAGGGCGCCAATGCCCTTGTCGGCCATCAGCCTGAGGGCATCGTACACCAGTGTGTGGGGAGGAACGGACCACACCCTGCTCCCCTTCTCCTCTAGGATCTGTGAAATAGTGATCTTCATAGCAACCTTCCTCCTTTCCGTTGCCCAACTGCCCAACTGAAAAACAGGAAAGCGTTCCCGGCTCTCGGGAGAAGCTCTACCTTGACCCCTGCCGGCTAAGGGCGTGTCTATCCCTCATAGGTCCCCTCAGCCCGGATGTGGGTCCCTCAAACATAAATACTATATCACGGAGTGATAGGAAATGCAACTGCAATTTCTCTTCGGGCTGTGGAAGACCCGCCTGACCGAGACCCCATGCCCCAGCTCGTGTCCCAAGAATAACGTGCCGTACATCTGATCACAGTTGGTGGCCGGATCGGGTGCGAACACCTCTGGCGCAAGGCTCGCGCAGCTTTTATCGGACAACGGCGGCATGTCCGTCTTCGGCGGATGGATCCCGTTGCTGCGTACCGCCCGATAGATCGTGCCTCTTGCGCCCACCGAAGCGGGTCAACAACAGCATGCCGAGCGGCAGACCCATCAGACTCATCGGTCCGGCGCTGCCGCAGCAGGCCGCTGGCAGTTCCTGCTCGAGTAGAGACAGCGGCCGCTCAAGTGCCGGCGCTGACTGGCAGGCGTCTCCCACGCCGTCACCGTCGATATCAGCCTGGGCGGGATTGGACAGCTCGGGGCAGTTATCACAGGGGTCAATTATCCCGTCGCCGTCGGCATCAGTCTGAAGGGCATCGGGAACGCCGTTGCCGTCGCAGTCCGCCGTCGCCGAGCCGCTGCCGTCATCGCTCGCGTCCAAGGCGACCTGCAAGTAGAAGCGTTCTTCATCATAGAATAGATCCCCATCGGCTGTCGACCTGCCGGCCAGGACGTAGGTCAGCTCGTAGAAGTCCTCCGGCGTATCGGGGTCGACGGCGATCTTAAATTCGAACGACCTGGGTCCAAAACCCCAACTGTGTTTGTCGACTGGGTCGCTGAAGTAGTGGCTCCACTCGGCCCAGGTGCAATCACCGGTACAATCGAGTCGAGCGCCCCGCTCCACGCCGACCGTCTTCAAGTTGGTCACTGCGACGGCGTAGGCGTCGTCGTTGCTCAGACCCAGGACATCGGCCAACAGCGTTTTGGTTTGTCCCGGTCTGACTTGGAACACCTTCAGCGTTCCGGGCTCCGGCGATCTGGCGGCCCCCTGGCCCAAATCGGCTATGGCGTCATAATCGACCAGCTCCAGCAGACCCTTTTGCACGCTGCTGTGGCAGCTCATGCAGTCCCCGCCCCACGGGGTCCTGGCCCGGGCGGGTTGGGTCGAACACAACGCCAACACCACGACTATCGCAGCCAACCCCAAGCGTCTCATGACATTCCGTCCTTTCGGTTTGCTGGGACCATTGGGTCCACCGATCGTTTCAACACCCCGCCCCCCAGCTCAGCCAGCACCAAGTCGATGATCCGCGGCACTTGAGCGGCCAGCGCGTCCGACAGTTTCAGACCCCATCCGACTTCTTTCGGCCTGACGCCAAAGAGCACCACTTCATCCGGCCCGGCGCTCAGCAGGACAGCCGCCCTCAGTGCGGACATGAACCCCGCCTCATGCAGCGACAGGCTGTCAGTCATATCAGGTCCCAGATCCTCGGGCCGCAGCCGCAGAATCGAACCCGGTTCGTGCTCTGCCTGCACCGCGTCGATGACAATCACTTTGCGCCGGTCGGAAATAACATCCAACAGATCAAGCCCCGCCGTCCCCCCGTCAAATACCTCAGCGTCGCCCGGCAGCAGCACCTCCCGCATGGCTTCGACCACGTGTACGCCTACGCCTTCGTCGCTCCGCAGGACATTACCCACGCCCAACACCAGGACCGGGCGGCGCTGCGCCCGTGGGCGGCTGTCACACGGCGAGCCGAACATATAGGTCTGTGAAACGGTCGTGCTCACTGGGCTCCTCGGGACCATCTCTAGGCGATGCCCGCCGGTATATTCACCACCACTTCGCCCAGGCCGCTTTTCGGCCTTACCATGTGCACCGAGCAGGCCAGGCAGGGGTCGAACGAGTGAACCACCCTTAGCACCTCGATTGGCTGGGTTGAGTCGCTTACGGGGGTCCCGATCAGCGCCTGCTCGATCGGGCCCGGCTGATCCATGTCGTCTTGTGGTGAAGCGTTCCAGTTCGTCGGAGCGACCACCTGGTAGTGGGCGATCTGGGCCTGGTCGATCTCCAGCCAATGTCCCAGCGCTCCGCGAGGTGCCTCGGTTAACCCAACGCCCGTCCCTTGCTGCGGGGTGGCGCCGTATTGATATACCGGTTGGCCTGGAGCCAATTCGTCCAACCATGCATCCATGGCGTCGGCCACTTTCTTGCACTCCAACGCCCTGGCTGCGATCCGGTCCAGGGCCGAGATTCCACGGCTGTAGTCGCCGTTGACCCACATCCTGGCCAAAGGTCCGACCTCGTGCACCTGGTCCAGATAACGCGGCGATTTGATGAACGAATATGCCCCGGCCTTGTGCACGTTGGGTTCGGTAACGCCGTTGACCGGATTTCTGCCGCCGCTGTTGCCGGTGTACCACGAATACTTCACATACTCGGTAATGTGGTCCGTATCGACAGGTTGGCTGGCGCCGTCCGTGTACCGTCCTCGCCCCAGCAGCTTACTGTGACCCGCAACGTCCAGATCGAACACGCCGTAGGCCAGTAGATTGCCGCAACCGACGCCGAGCTGGTAGTAGTCGCCGAATATCCCCGCCACGGCCAATACGTCGGGCACATAAGTTCCATCGATAAACGAGCGCAGATCGGTCAGCAGGGCTCTGAAATCGGCCACGTTCTCGCCCTTTACCACCGCCGTGCATCCGCCGGGAACGAAGCTCGGGCTACAGGGCAGTTTGGCCCCGAAAATGGCGCCCATCTGGTGGGCCCTTCTCCGCATTCGCAGGGCGTCTACGTAATGACCGACCAAAGCACTGGCCGTCGAGCCGCCCACCATGTCGGGTGTGACGTACCGCGGAGTCCAGGGAGACATGTCCAGCAGACCGGTAGTGTCGATGTAGTCCGGCGCTGCCAGGTGGTAGAAGTGCAGTATGTGCGACTGAACGAAATTTGCACCAAGCACCAAATTACGCAGAATTCTGCCGTTGTCCGGCGGCGCTACTCCCAGGGCCTGCTCCAGAGTCAGGCAAGACGCCATGCCGTGAGACACCGGGCAGACGCCGCAGATCCTCTGCGTCAAATGCGGCGCATCCAGCGGATCACGGCCCAGGAGAATCTTCTCGAACCCCCGGAACATGGTCCCGGAACTCTTGGCGTCAACCACCTGTTGCACGCCGCCGACCAGGTCCACCGTCACCTCGATCTTCAGGTGTCCTTCGATTCGAGTAACCGGATCAATCGTTATCGTCGTCGCCATAAGACCATCCTTCCCGGCCAGGCCAATTGCATTGCTTTTTCATGCCGCTCTTTCTGGGTCGCCGCACAATTCGCTGCGGCTGCTAGTTCAAGTCCTTGTAGAAGGGGCTCATCGCATCGGGAAAGCCAGGCTCGGTGCATCCGTGGCATGGTGCGCCGGCACCGACACACCAGTTCACCCCCATCCTGCCCGCGCCGCCGCTGTTCCATTGCCGCACCGGGCAATCTGCCTTGGAATCCGGGCCTTTACAGCCCAGCTCCTTTAGACACCCCGGCTGGCTCAGACCCGGTGCCTTGGGTCTTTCGCCGCAGAACTTGACTTTGCGTTCGCAGCGGCTGTGGACCGTCTTGTCGAAGAAAAGCTTCGGCCGTCCCTCCGAATCCAGCCGCGGGGCACGACCGTTGGCCAGCAGGTATGAGATGGTGCCCACGATCCAATCCGGATGGGCCGGACAACCGGGGATGTTGATCAGGTTGGCCGGCGATCCGAGTATGTCTCGCACGCCACTGGCACCCGTGGGGTTGGGCGAGCCGCCCGGAACCCCGCCAAACGCGGCACAACCGCCAACCGCCAGCACATAGCCGGCGTTCTGGCTGAAACTCTGCACCGCATCGAGTATGGTTGTTCCGGGCCAGATGTGGCAATAATCGCCGTTTTCGGCA
>SDBT01011244.1_pt1 | contig 14417 bp, 36 predicted proteins | sample 2277101 | NCBI WGS metagenome assembly SDBT01 (sample SAMN10404973, study PRJNA504765) | marine sediment metagenome | isolation source: marine sediment core GS10_PC15, 103 cmbsf | place: Arctic Ocean: Southern Knipovich Ridge | collected 2010
GGTTAAACTATGTTTACAGGACCTTATTAGTGAATAAACAACCCGTACAGCCGAGCCGTTCGCGGCTTGTGCTGTGTGTGTTGTTAAACTATTATTTAATTTAGGAGTATGTATTATGAAAACGAACGTTATCAAAACCGGCAACTGGTTCGTCGCCAACTACACAGGTGACTTAATTGGCCACGACATGACCGAAATGGCCGCGAAAATGTTAGCCAAAGAAATGCAGGACAAAGAGCCCGACCAAGAATGGGAGGCACTAGACTAATACTCCTTACCCTGTTCCGCCGGCTCCAGGGCAAGAACAAGCCGGCGAGCTATAATATAACTAAAATGTTCAAATTGTTTAACGAGGTGTAAAATGAAAGTCGAAAACATGACGTCAAGTAGAGGAAACATAGTAGTAAATCAGCTTATTATTACGTGGCAAAAAGACAACGAGTCTTATACCGTTTTTCAGAGCTATAAAAGTGTAATTGCCTTTAAACACCACAAACACGCAAAAACCAAAATTTATCTTGACTGCAACACATGGGACTACTCCAGAACAACCGGCAAGTACCGTAATGTCTTTTTGAACGAAAATAAAGCCGAAACACAAAAGAAGATAGATTCGGGCGAGTATATTTTAGCAGACTTGAACGGTGCAGATAAATGATAAACTTAACAAAGCCGGTCCGCCGGATTTCAAGCGGAGCCGTCAGGGAAGCGGGCAAAATCAGGGAAGTTGTAATCATACTCAGGCCGCCCAATGTTATCGGATTCCGTGCTAAAGGCTGCCGAAAAGAGTACCAGCTTACGGCTGAAGTCTGTTATCTTATGGCGGTAAAAGCCGATGTTGCTGCTCAAAAAAGAGAAAAACAAGCTAAAAAGAAAAGGGCCAATACTCATACTAACGTTCTGGGCGTTTATCGCCCTACTTTGAAGAGGGGTACAAATTGTACCACCCCAGGGAGACAGAATGACACTTGAAATAGCTGTAGTTATGACCGTGGCAACCATTGTTGGCTTGCCGGTACTGTTACTTTACTGGTTATATAGGAGATAGAATTATGAAACATACACAAGGAAAATGGGTCATCGACGGCGGTGAAAGCAACAAAGGCGATTTATTTATTTGGAAAGCTGGCGATTATTTTAGTGACCATGCAATCGCAACCGTCCACGGAGAAATCCAAGAAGGAGCCACAGCCAACGCCCGCCGAATATGCCAGTGTGTCAATAACCACGACGCGCTACTGGAGTCGTGCCGGGCACTTTTGGCGTACCTCAAAGAACTACATCAAGAAGAATTCGACAAGTGTCATTACGGCGACACCACTATCGAAATCGAGCGGGCCGAACAAGCTATCAAAGAAGCAGAATAAGACATCTTTCCTCCTCCTCAAGGTCAGTCGCAAGGCTGGCCTTTTTTAATGCGGTTAAGCTTTTGCTTTTTCGGGTGACCAGCCCTTCTCACAGAGCCAGCTATCAGGGTGTAAATTGCCATCTTGCTCTATGTATAAACAGACTACAATATCTCCGTCGCAATTTTTCAGTACTAATTTTGCAAATTCCCCCATTTTCTTTACTTCCATTGTCTTCATAATATAACATTCCGTCTTAAATGAAAATCTTTTTACCCGCCCTTGACAACAAACCGATTGCCTATCCGCTCATCTAATGCCTGCTGTATTATCAGACGCTTTAGCTCTTGTTCTTGTATCGACGTAAGAGCTTTCGGGTCTGTAAGATCTTGTTCTAACAGCTTAACGATTGTATCTGCGCCTTGTTTCATTAACGATAACAACGATTGTTTTAATCCTTTATTAAAGCAAAACCACCTTTTAAGGGGTTAAATCCCTTTGCGCCAAACACAGCACAAGGTTCTTAAATCATAAGCTGTTATACTGATTCATGTAATACAAACAGGTCGTAGTCTTGAATACCCCTTTGACTGGCACAGTAGCGGGGGTCCTGCTCACTACTCGGTGGTGTGTGCCGCGGTTGCCTGTTGGATACATTCCCTTGTTTTAGTAAGGCTCTATACCTCTGTATTTCTTCTACATTAGCTATCTTATCTCTCGTTCGTCCAGCATTGCAGGCCATGCATGCTGGTATCCGCAATACTTCTTTTCGTCCGGCGATAACATGCCCGCCGATGAGTACATTTCTTCAAGATGACATAGCGGGCAAGTCCAATTACTCCATTCCGGAAGCAATTTGTCCATATTTCCGCAGGTTTTGCAAGTTGCCATTGAATTTCACTCTATTTTCCTTTGCTTAATTAAAGGGAAGCGTTACTCAGGGGCGATTGCGACACACGCAACTTATGTCTGTAACAAAAAAAGGCACGCATCCCAAAGATTTACTACACTTCCACTTTTCTTGTGGTTAAAACTCTCCTCCTCCTATAAGTATTGTACCAGATTACAGAGGCTTTGTCAACCCCTTGAAACAACTTTTTTTGCGTTTTTGCGATAAATTTCAAACAAAACGATAAACCCCTTGTTTATAGGGAGTTGTGAGAAAGTATTTTTTTCACTTTTTTTTATTTTTATATTGACAGCGTTAAAGTCTGTGGTATAATTGGTCGATATAGTAAATGGGACCAAAACCCGAAAGGTTAGACTATGGAACGAAAATCAGTAATACTTACAAGAGACACAGAGAAAACCAGTGTTAAAGTTTGGGACGCGACATCAGGGATACGGAAACGTCATGGCTGTTGTTGGTATAATGGAGCACAGCTCGGCCAAGGACGACTTAAAACAATATTTCCTCACGTGTGCGTCTTGACATACGACTTCTATCCCAAGCAAGGCACAGCTCATTACATGGAACCAACAAAAACCGGCTGGAAACACACCCGCATTGACACCAAAATGGCCTTTTCAACATGGGCAGATTGCATGGAGACAAAAGACCTTAACGACATTTTATGGCTATAGGGAAAGCAAAATGACTCAAAAACTACATTCAAATTATGGAATAGCCTTGACAAGAACAACCATAGAAATCACACGCGAAGAAATCATCGAAGCTGTAGTGAACTATTTGCAACAACATGGGTTTGTGCTTGATGCCGGAAAGCGGTTTTTGTGGGAACCTTATTCTTCTGGTGATAATTACATCTTTGGCATAGACAAAGAACACAAAGTCCCACTAACAGGGGATTTAATCAGAAAGGGAAAGCAAAACAAATAATCAAGGAGAATAACATGAAACGAAAAGCAGTTATGCTTACAAGAGACACAGGCAGAGAAAATGTTGAAATTTGGGACGCGATATTGGGAATCCGGAAAAGCCGTGGTTGTGCGTGGTTTCGTTCTGTTTCACTAGGTCAGCAACGGCTCCAAGATATATCAATGGCCATGTGCACTGAGATATTTGGGTTTGTTCCCGCCTGTGGCCGAGCCTATTATGTTGAGCCGACAAAAACTGGCTGGAAACGCACCCGAATTGATACTAAAATGGCCTTTTCGACCGGGGCCGATTGGGTTAGTAAAAAAGTAAATCCAAACGACATTTTATGGCTGTAGGACAGAAAAATGACTGAAAAACAAAATTGCACACCATGTGTCTGTATTGCCGGGAGCATAGTCCTAATCTGCTTGGTGCTTGCTAAAATCGCGTCAGTCCCTGTTTTTGAGCTAATTGGCATGAACGTCTCGGCATATTGCAAGAATTCTTGTTGTTGCGGCAGGTTCGCGGACGGCTTCACGGCGAGCGGTGTGCCTGCTGAGGGGCTTATCGTGGCCGCGCCGCCCGAATATCCGTTTGGCACAGTCATGGACGTGCCTGGCTATGGCAGGGCTGTTGTGCAAGACAGGGGCGGGAAGATTACAGGAAACAAGCTCGATATTTTATTCGCAGATCATCAGTCTGCTCTAAATTTCGGCAGAAAACAGCTAAAAGTAAAGGTTTTCGACAGGAGAAACAAATAATGGTTAAATTAAAGTGTGGATGTAAACCTGACGCATCAGGGTATGGTTGGTGTGGCGAATGTACACGAAAGCTGAGAGAAAAAATTTGGTCAAGAATGAGTGAAAAACGCAAACAATATGACAGGCATTTTGCTCCCGAACAAAGCCAAGGCTTAGACAATGCTATTGATGATGCTGAATCCGAAGCATACGAAACAGGGTGTTCTTGCCACATAAGCCCACCCTGTTCATTTTGTGTTAATAAAAACGATGAATAAAACTTTACAAAAGAAAACACTTGAAAGTGAAAGTTTACAAAGGAGAATAACGATGGATGCCAAACAACACAAACAATGGTGTGAGGACTTAAAAGAGCTATGTAAACTCCGAGCCGAGAATGAGAAACAGAAGACTATAATTGGGCAGGTAAAAATACTGCCTATTCGCTCTACATTTTACAAGTTAATACAGGGCAGTGGCGGAAGCCTAAGTGGAAGCAGGAGCCTACGGGAGAATCCACCCTCGAAAGAGTGATAATCCCTGCCTGCCCTGTATTTTACAAGTTAATAGTGAGTTGCGTGTCTGGGTAGACAGTTTGCCTGAACAAAAACATTATTACCAGATAATGAGCGGGTTAGATTCCTGCCTGCCGCACTTTTTGAATCAATGGCGAGGCTGTGCGGGCTTGTGAGACCGTTTGGCACTACCGGCCTCGCCAAATTTTGAAAGGAAAAGAAATGACACCTGCTGAAACCGAATCCCAACGCTTGCGCAAGCTCTTGTTTGCCCAGCGTGCCCGCAACCGCGCCTTGTTTTACGAAATGGCCGAACGTGGCAAGATGATTGAGAAATTCAAGCATTTGTTGGATAGCCGAGGCCCGACCGAGATATATGAGGCGATGAGCATTGACATGAAAGACGTTTTGTCGCCATATATTGCAAGATGCAGCAAACGAACTGAAATGAACTATTTTATGTAAGCGAATATGAAAGCGAATATGAAAGCGAATATGGAAAATGGATGGATAAAGCGCAGGCAGGATACCGAGGCCCGCAGGATACACGACCGACATACGGACGAGGACTTAGAACGCGAGCAAGAGCGGGCTGATGTGGCTGAAGACAAGAGGTTGTTTCGGTCGTGTAGAAGTGCGGTTTACGAGCAGATTTGATGCTGCCCCCCGTAGGGCGGAAAGGGCGAAAATCCCTTTGTAGGATTTGCGACGCGGGACACAATCTTTGACGATTGGCCGCATTTTTTGAAAAGTTAATACAGGGCAGTGGCGGAAAAGGTAGACGCATAAGTACATTTGGAGCTAATATACGGCATGATAACCGATGAAGCTACATACAGATTGTCTGTCACAAAGTAGGTATGGAGTAGCGTGTGATTACCCTTATCAGGTTTAGCGTGAAATAAACATATCGAACTGTGCAAAACTAAAATGTAAAGACGATTATCCGTCGAGGGTAATTTGTCATGTAGGGTGTAAATCCTTGCCTGCCCTGTGTTTTTGAAAAGTTAATGGGCGGTGGTAAACAGAAACGAAAGGAGTTTCGCTCTGTCCCCGACTGCCGCCCAATTTTTGAAAGGAAATAGACATGACAGATAATATGAATGAACGAGAAATTGCAGAAAAAATGATTGCTGATGCCGAAAAGTTGGCGGCAGATGGCAAGGCCAAACTTGAGGCGTTAGACAGACTGAAGTTGCGACATGGAGATTATGGGACAACCAACCTCGGATGCAGTTGGTTTTGTGCCAAAAAATGCGGCACATTAGAATTATTTAGTTCTTTTGGCGGTTCAGGATATAAAGGGGTAATCGAAACCCTCCCAAAAGGCTACACGCGACTTGGCAATATCATCGACAATATCATCGACGACCTTGAACAAAATAGCATGGACTTGACAAAGTTTAAGGTTGATAAGATGGTGGTGTCTTTGGGTGAAGAATGCAATTCTCTTGTCTTTGACCTTGACGGTGAAAACAGATATAGCTGTGTGTTTAGTTTTGCTGAACTTGTTGAAATCCATCAAAAACTCGGCCAAATGCTTGCCACAGCGAAAAGGATGCGAGGCAAAAAACATGGATAGATACTACTGGTCAGGTTCTTGTTGGGTTCCCTCGGTTACCACCGTCATGCCCAGTCCCGACCTCGAAGTCCTCATGAAATGGGCGGCGGATTGCGCGGTGGATTATCTATGTTTAGACGAACTCGTGCCAGACGACCCCGACAAAGCCCGCACTGCCTACCAGCGCGAAGCTGCCGAGGCCGCAGACTACGGCACGTACATTCACGCTCTGTGTGAACTTTTCCTCACGGCGGGCCAGGAAATAGAATCGCCTCACGAGTTAACCAATGGCTTTATGAACGGATTCGATTACAAGACCAAAACCGGCCTGAAAAAACACGCTGTGGGATTTTATGACTGGTGCAAAAACCACAATGTCAAGGTAATAGCGACCGAGCACGAGGTTATTACAGACACCTATGGTGGCAAACTCGACCTTGTGTGCGAGATAGACAGCTTTTGGATGACAAAGAGGTGGTGCAACCAATATGGCCATAAGTGGTATGAAGGCATTGACAAGCAAAGGGTTATTGCCCTGCCTGATTTCAAGACAGGCAAAGAGACATATTATGATACATGGAAGTATCAGCTTGCGGGGTACAAACAGGCGTGGGACAAGCGGTATGGGCAACCCATCCAACACTATGGTGTCTTAAAATTCAACAAGAAAACGGGCAAGATTAACTACAAAGACTTTACAGAGTACGAGGCCACTTGTCCGAAAGAAGCCGGTAACAAGGTAAATGGCAAGCTGGAGACCGAGAAATACACAAGGACATACGAAACCGACCGCCAGACGTTTAACGCGCTGGTCAAACTGTGGTGGCTGAGAAATCGCGGAGTAGTTGTATGAAAAAGCATTTGAAAAAGTATTTGAAAATAAATTTTATTTTATTATTGCATCCGCACATAACGGCGGTATAATGCAAGAAAAGGAGCTAAAATGAGCAAAGGAATTAAAGAATACAAGCGCGGCATGGTGCTTCAGGTCAGCAATAAGGTCTTTAACCCATACAAGGTTGTAGCGGCTTGTTCAAATGGTCATGCAGCGTGTTTAGACTGCACCAATGACCCCATAACTCTTGGGAAACAGGATATTGCCCATTGCACCCTCCTGCCTGAAAGCATCTACGAAGGGCAAGAATGGTACAGGGAATCCAACGAGAACTACGAATATATTATTCGCGCCTTGTCTGATGACTTTGAATATATTGGCTATAGTACTCTTACTGCCGGCATGACATGGTGCAAGCCAAAGAAAGAGTTTTTGCACTACTTCACTCCCGTACCTGACAAACCTGACAAACCCGACGTACCCGAAAAGATGATAATAGTTCGCGGCACGGCGTGGTCAGAATCGACCGTGGTTGAGGCATTGTTAAATCATACTAACCAAATGAAAGGATAAGACATGCAAGCAGAACTAATGTGTAAAGGCGTGGGCAAATACAAGCCCAAGTTTGACAGTACAGGACTTTTATTTGCAAGCAGCAAGGGCGAGTTTTGGGCAGATATTAAGGGCGACATCAACTACAAAGACTACAAGGGCAAGATGGTTAAAATTGACATCGAAAAAGACGACAAAGGGTATTGGCATGGCGAGATTATTGGTGGGTCTGCCAGTGCCGACACGGGCAAAAACAGGGCTTTTGCCATGTCATACGCAAAAGACCTGGTAGTCGCAAACAGAGAGGAAATGTCGCGGCTCTATGGTTTGGCCGACGCGATTCTTGCCTGGTTGGACGGCACATTGCCACCGGAAGAACCTGCCCAATCCGAAGCTGCTGGACCAAACGACGATGATATACCCTTTTAGGAAATGACCAGGAAACGAATATGAAATTCCCCTTTAAGAAAACGGACAATTCGAGTGTGTGGTATAAGTTTGGCGACATAGACCTAGCCTTGCTTGGAAAGTTTCTCGATGCGGTACCAGCCGGCAAGAGAATGGAAATGATTATCCGCGAAGAGGTCGTCTGGGATGCCGTGCAAATGAAGAAATACTTTGAAGGGCCGGTGGTTACGTTTATCCACACACTTTACGCCCAACAAGGCAAGGCTGTTGGCGAGGGTAATATCAGAGAGGGGCTGAAAGGCCTGTTTATCGGATGGGAAGAACCCAACGAATTCGGGCAGATATTCGCCAAGAGCCGAACCGAACTCGACACGCCCAAAGATGGTGTATCGCCAAGAGAGCGGTGGAAGAAATTCCTGCGAGACATCAACAGTTACTGCCAAGACACTTGGGGTTGCGAGCTTCCCACTTACGACAACACGGATACAGGAGATTAAGATGAGGGTTTATATTGCAGGGCCGTTTATGGCTAAAAAGAACAGAAGTGTGTTTTCTCTTGGGGTTGAATTTGCTACTGGGAATTATATGAATAATTTCAGTTGGAAGCTCGGCATTGGTTTCGGGCTATGGATTTTGATTTTGACAAGGAAATAACATGCACAAAGAAAAACTAATAGACCCCAGAACAACCGTTGAAAATATATTGTTCGACGAAATTACGCATCTTAAAGCTGAGCTTAAGAAAGTAAAAATTGTGTTAAACAAACTAAAAAAATGTACTTGTATAACATCATGGCCGAGAGCCAGAAACCACGAAGAAAGATGTCCTAATGCTCTCGAAGGATTACCATTAACGATACAAGTCAAGAAATAAGCCCTGAAAGGAGAATAATATGATAGAAGATTCTAATTATCCTATAGGCCCAATCGACGACGGCACGGTCAGGCCGGCAAAGTGTGATGCAGCAAGAGTTGAGCAACTCGAAGCCGAGCTTGACAAGCATCGCTGGATACCTGTAAGCGAGAGATTGCCGAAAGATGAATACAGCATACTTGCTTATGGCAACGATGGCTTTGGCTACAAAATAGTTGCTAATACAAGCTATAACCTTGAATTTAAGAAATTTAGAATACTTTCTAAAGTTACCCACTGGAAACCAATAATACTGCCGGAAGGAGAATAACATGGATATATGTAAATATTGCGGCTATAGTCATGAAGACTATCCGGGCAGGGCAGCAGAGTGTGATGCAACAAGAGTTGAGCAACTCGAAGCCGATAATAGAATTGCCCAAGAACAACTTAAAGCATTACGAGAACAACAGGCATTTTGTAAACCACCCAAAGAATGTTTTACTGACGATGGTGAATTTGTGTGCAAACAACTCCAAGACGAGAAAAAGAAATTACAATTTGAAGTTAACAGGCTTAACAGCACTGAATTTGTCAGTTATGCTCGTTCATTACTTAAAGAAATCGAGCAACTCCAAGCCGAGCTTGAGATGTACAAAGCCGGTTACGAAAACACATGTATTGCTTTGCAAGTCTATTCATGCTGCTGTCGACAAATAATGATTGGATTCTTTGAAGAAGCCCTGAAAGGAGAATAGAATATGATACGCGAAGCAAGGTGTTTTAGATGTAGTGGTAAATTAAATTCTGGGTATTCTTCTGCCTGTATATGTTACAAGTGTATGTGTGAAAAAAGTGAGATTTCAGAAGGCGAATCCGCACCAAAGTTGCCAGATAAGCATAGAATCGAGCAACTCCAAGCCGAGCTTATAGAAACAAAAGAGGGCTTGCGTCAATTGATATTAGCAACTCGCTGGATACCTGTGAGCGAGAGGTTGCCGGAAAAAATAGGCGTATCATTGATTTTGTGGCACAATACTAATGACGGAGTTATTCAAGTAAGAACACGTAAAGAATATACATATGATAAAAACGACACTTGGGGTTTTACCCACTGGAAACCAATAATACTGCCGGAAGGAGAATAATATGGACAATATAATATCAGAACTTATAAAACGACTCACTAAAACGCACCAAACATACGACCGCGTATTGGCTAATGCACAAAATTCTTTAACAAACCGTATAGTATCTTGCAGGTGTACGTTAAGCAATCCTGACGATGATGAGCCTTGTGCTAATTGTCAGCAAGATAACAAGCTGTTTGACGACATTAAAGCCTTGAGGGACGAATGACTTTTAACCAATGCCAACTCTGTGGCGAGCTTGTATCGGATTACGCACACCACATCAGGGACGAGGTGCAGGCGGCGCTGGTAAAACGACGGAACAAACGCATGGCTCAGGCTGAGCGAATCGAAGAATTAGAAGAGGTTGAACATGGCGAATAAAAGCTGGAAATACATAGATTGTGATTGTTATGAGGGTTTACAATATTGCGGCGGAAGAATCATTGTATGTTCAGAATGTAAGGGTGCTGGTCATTATCATAGGCACATAAAGTCGGGTGCACGAGCCAAGTATCCAGGTGGGCCGTTTATTGGCAGCGAACCAAAAGAACATCACACTCAGGCCGAAAGAGTAGAAGAATTGCAAGAAGTACAGGAGATTGACGGAGAATATCAATGAGAGGCGAATGTACGAAATGCGGCAACAAAGAAAACTATAATTTTGCCATAAACAACGGCTTGTGTAATTCATGTATTGAAGCCAGACTTGAAAAACTTGAAACCGAGATTGAGCAATTAAAATCCCGCTCCAGCAATTCATGGGAGAGTTGATATGACTAATCAAGGATTTCTGCGAGTATTACCAAGCGGCAAGCCAGCATGTTTCAAGGTAGAGTGGATAAGCACAACAGGTGTCAAGCGGTGCTGGTATCGTCCTCCGTTCCTTGTCGAGGGCGAGACTGGATATATAGATGGTACAGTGGCTGAGGGCAGGAGGGCGGCGCAGAGGAGCATGAAGGGACTAAGGGGCAGCATAAGGCTGTATCGGATAGTCGAAGAAGAGGTTCGAGGGGCATTATGAATCGTCAGAAAAGGTAGAAAGGATGTGGAAAATGGATATACACGAAAGAGCTAACCAAGAAGCTGACAATATTGAAGCCGACGAATCCTTGACAGACGAAGAAAAAAGAAGATACCTAAGAGATTTGGGCGAACAATTATATGAAGCTGAACGAGAATTTAATAAATATGGATAATAGGACACGTAAAGCATGAAAACATTACGGCACAAGCAGGAGGCGAAACCGTGAGTGAGACACACGACTTACCTATGAACCAGATTATTTGTGGTGATTGCCTCGAGGTTATGCGGGGCTGGCCTGATGATTGCGTGGATTTGGTTTTGACTGACCCGCCGTACGGGATAGGGGAAACAGGGAAAAAGAACAACAGCCGTGGAAGATTAGCTAAAACAACTGATTATGGCGATTTCACGTGGGATAAAGCCAAAATACCTGACAAAACGATGCTTGTAGTTATTGAAATTAGCAAAAATCAGATTGTTTTCGGGGGCAATTATTATGGCAAGCTGTTGGGTGATACGAGTTGTTATATTGTTTGGAACAAAGATAATGGCTCAAATGATTTTGCTGATGCCGAACTTGCTTGGACATCTTTTACGTCTGCAGTTAGAATAGTAAAGTGGCGATGGAACGGTATGTTGCAAGAACCAAACACCCAAAAAGAAAAACGAGTGCACCCTACTCAGAAACCACTTGGCGTAATGAAATGGATACTTGAGCGATACAGCAAATCTGACCAGCTCATTCTCGACCCTTTCTGCGGTTCAGGCACAACCTGCATCGCCGCTAAGATGCTGGGCAGGCGTTATATTGGCATTGACATAAGCGAGGAATACTGCAAAATCGCCCGCGAGAGAATCAAGGCTGTTGAAACCGGTGTACCCGTAAAAGAGGCAAGAAAAGGACAGATGGCATTATTCGGAGAATCGTCGTGAGCTACGTACAGGAAGTGCAGGAAATACTCGACCACTGGAACACCCAGAAGTTCCGAGAACAGCCCAACAGCAAGACTACATGGCACATTCGCCGAGAGGTCAAATATGACCTTGAACTGGCGGTAACTACGGCACTCAAACACTTCACGGTAGATGACATTAAAGGTGCGATAGACAATTACGCCTTAGTTATTTTAGGCCAGGACTACTTTTATGATTATGACAAGTGGACGATAGACATTTTTTTGACTCGAAAAGAAAAGGATGACAGGAACATGTTCCGGTGGTGGCGGTGGCTTCCAGGCCGGTTTGAAGAAGAGGATTTTCTCAGGGACAGCGTGGTAAAACAGCGCGTACAGGCCCGCCGGCAGGATGGCGAAATCCAGCCTTGCGACAGGCGGCCCACGTTCAAGGAAATACCTATTGAAGAGGCGGCGGCGCTGTACGAAAAAGGAACCCCGTTTATGAAAAACCTATTTGGCAAAACAAGGCCGGAAATATTGGAATATTTGAAGAAAAAGGGACAAAAAGATGAAAAAGATGAAAAAGATGAAAAAGATGAAAAAAAAGACGAATAAAAAGATGAATAATACAGAAAAAATATGTTGTGCAGCGATAAAAAGGATTGAAGAACTCCGAGCCGAGAATGAGAAGTTAAAAGAAAAAGCTAACGAGTTTGCTCGGAAAACAATAGAATTAGCAGATGATTTAATAAAAAGCGAACGTCAACTTGAGCAGCATCGCTGGATACCTGTAAGCGAGAGATTGCCAGAAGACGAAATTTTAATAGATGTTGTTATTGAAATTTCGTTGGTATCAGGAAAAAAATGTCATCGAAGAATTTGTGATGTTCTGCGGGCAGAAAAAGGCGTTTATCCACCATCTTGTAATATTATTTTTTGGAAATATGTAAACTGGAAACCAATAATACTGCCGAAAGGTGAATAATATGATACGCAACGCAGCATGTTTCAGGTGTGGTGGCAAAGCAAAATATAATAGCAAAGCAGAACGTAGGTACATTCCTATTCTTGTATGTTATAATTGTATGTGTGAAAAAAGTGAAATTACAAAGGGCGATTACGCACCAAAGTTGCCGGACAAACAAATAATTGAGCAACTCGAAGCCGAGCTTGAGAAGCTCAAAATTAAGCTCAACACAATCAAGCAACTTCAGGCCGAACTTGCATTGGCGAAAGAACATATCAAAGCCGCCAGTGGCGAATTACCTGAATGTCCTAATTCGGCTAAAGAGTACTTAGAACATGCCTTGAAAGGAGAATGATATGGACAAAATAATAATAGAGCAATTAGAAGCCTTAAAAGGTCTTTCACATTCGACAATACAGGACAATGTGATTGATGATGCAGTTGAACTTATTAAGTCGCTCCAGGTCGAGCTTGACGAATTAAAAGAAAAAGGCTGTACAGATTTAGACTGTTCAAATCATGTGCAAGAAATACTTTTGGAAAAAGAGCAACTTCAAGCTGACATAGCAAAACGGCCAGCGGAGCCTTTATACGGTGAGGCTCGCTCTTGTATTCTGAAACACATAAACAATGCCGCATCAGTGGATGACGCAATTAGACAATACGACAAGCTCCAGGCCGAGCTTGAGAAGCTGAAAGAGGAACAGGGTACATTGATATATTGTCATGCACGTGCTTGTACAAATAACATTCAATTGACTGGTTGTCCAAAAGGGAGAGGAATGTGTAGCATTGAATCTGTGCATTTACACGGTTATATGCCGGACGCTGATAATGTTTTTGCTTGCTCTGAATTTACAGAGAGGAGATAAGATGGAAACCTGTGGCTGCGGCAAGAAAGCGTGGGTAATTGTTCGTGGCGTGCCTATGTGCAGAGATTGCTACTACACAGATATAGGCAAGGCTCACGAATTAGACGAAGGCGAGACAGAAACTTTTAGAATAAGGAAACATAAATATGAGAATGATAAAATTTAGAGCGTGGGATAAACTAAAAAGAACAATGATAACCAATTCGTCTTTTACAACGTTGTGTATTGGCGGTGATATTGCCACAGTATCCAAATACATTCCTCATAAAGGCGGGTATGCCCTGGAATCTGTAACGCAACTATCAAATTATGAGTATGACAACCTAATCTTTATGCAATACACCGGACTGAAAGACAAGGACGGCGTGGAGATATATGAGGGGGACATAGTTTGTTATCAAGTACCAGAAAAAGTGTCTAAAAATAAGTTGAATCTAAACAAAAGCATAACTAAAGAAAAGATTGTAAAGTGGAACAGTTTTAGTTGTGGTTATAATCTTACAGATACAAACAAACCAATATATGAAATCATCGGCAACATTCACGATAACCCAGATTTGTTGGAGGCATCATGAAACTAACGATTGACGAACTGGAAACAAAATTAACCGCAAACGATGTCCAAGCTAAGGAAATACGCGCAGACCGCGGCAGGCGGTATGGCAAGCCCTACGACACCCTACACAATGTGCGCATGGCAGACGGTGGCGAGCAGGCATGGCGCGGGGCCTACGGAAGCTCAGTCGAGTGCCTGAACAGGATAGGGAACTATTTCTTTACAAGAATGGGCGACATGACAAAGCAAGACCTGGGCGACTTCCGCGATGCTTGTATAGATTTAGAGAATTACAGTCGGTATATTAGAGTCTTATTCGAGCAGAAACTTGAGGCTATCA
>SDBT01011245.1_pt1 | contig 14416 bp, 16 predicted proteins | sample 2277101 | NCBI WGS metagenome assembly SDBT01 (sample SAMN10404973, study PRJNA504765) | marine sediment metagenome | isolation source: marine sediment core GS10_PC15, 103 cmbsf | place: Arctic Ocean: Southern Knipovich Ridge | collected 2010
TCCGTGACGGGTACGTCAACGTCGAGGACGACACCGGTGAGGGCAAGCTCCTCGCCATCAAGAACCACGAGGCCGTAGACGCGGCAGCCGAGGGAGAGTTCTTCCTCCGAGCTGGCCTACCAGTTGCCTTTGGCGCTGGCACGACCGTGGGACTAACCGAGAACCTCTTCAGCAACGTCATCATTCACCCGTCGCCTGCCACGGCGTGCCTTGCGGGTGTGGCGCAGGCACCAACAGCTATCGCCGCCTTCGGGTGGAACCAGGTAGCTGGTCCCTGCTCCGTCCTGGCCATTGGGACGCTCATACTCTCTGAGACGGTCATGGTCTCAGAAACCGTTGACGGGGGTGTTGATCCCTATCTTCTGGCTGAGGCTGCACCGCCTACCGAGCTTGGCGTGGAGGTCGGTGAGGTTCTAACAGTAGAGGCTACCACCGAGCACAGCATCATCTACCTAAGGCTTGACTAACCAATGCCAACGCAGGTTTACAACTGCCCCGTTGAGGGGGAGTTTGACCTAACGATGCGCATTACTGACGACGTACCGGAGGCGCTAGCGTGTCCCCGGTGCGGACGTCAGAGCCCGCACGTGTTCAAGCCAGTTGCCGCCGTCAAGGTTGAGCGTGGCTGGAACGAGCGCGCCAACGAGTACCGGCGCGATCCCTACACCCAGGCTAAGGCCCAGTTGACCAACGCCAGCAACGAACAGCAGGAGCGCTATGACGCTAAGCCCGCCACGATCACCGAGCAGTCCATTCAGGTAGCCGCGGATAACATCGACCGCGATAACAGGAAGAGGAAGTAATGCCACGAATCTGGTTGCCAATGACTAAGGGTCTGCAGGGTGCTACCCCTCAGAACGAGCGTCAGGACCTGATGAATCGACTTCATGAGTGTCGGGTGCTCGTGCCAGGAGCTAGCACGATGGACATCATGCATCTCCATGACCTCGTTCAGAAGGAGGAGGACAAGGCTGCGGTACAGCAGCTCAAGGAGGACGCCGAGGCTGAGGCCGGACGCGACCTAGTCCACAAGATGGACCCTAACCAGGTTCGTCTAGCCATGCGCGAGTACCTTGACTGGAAGCGCGTGAAGAAGGGGCTCAAGCCCGTGTACGACAACGACAACAACAAGTAGGAGAAGACGATGGCAATACATCCGCGTAAGGCAACGAAGTCAACGGCTCGACGGATACGAGCAGATGCTCCGACTAAGGGACGATCAGGACGAGGTCCACGCAGGAAGCCACTCACCGCTTTCCAAAGGAAGTTCGCTAACAGGGTGGCAAAGAAGAATATCTCTCAGGGTAAGACTCCGAGCGGTAACGCATCACGACGAGGACCAAAGCGAGCACCCAAGCCGGGACAGCTTGTCTCAGGTGGGGTGTTCAAGCCAGTTAGGGCACTTGAGGGAATTATCCAGGGTAAGGGTAGGGGTGGTCGTAAGGGCAGCACGAACCCCGCTGGTATCGTTCGTGGGTCTGGTGGAGTTCGTCGTCCTCGTCGCCTTGCTCTCGCAAGAGCTCTTGGTACGCGAACACCTAGCGGCAGGCGTGTTGCTGGATCGCGATTTCGACGCACCGGAGGTAGCCTAGTACGACGTGCTACCGCGGCGGGAGCATTGCCGGCTCAGCGCAAGGCAACGGCTGCACGCAAGAGCGCTGCGCGACGTAGGCGCGCGTAGTGCCAGTCTCAGTACGTAAGTCAAAGGGTGACGCTAAGATCAAGGGTCCTCACTGGGACATCGTTGAGAAGGGCGGCAAGGTTGTCGGACACTCAGCTACCCAGAAGAAGGCCAACATCACTGCCTCCATCCGCAATCGGAACTCTAAGCGCAAGTAGGATAAGATAGAGGTAGCATGGCTACACCTACCACCACCCGTCTAGACATCAGACAGAAGGTTGTCAAGAAGCTAGACAGCCCTCGCTATCCCATTGTTTCCGCTGCCACCTCCCTAGCAGGAGGTACCACTGTGCTTGAGGACACGGGTCTGGCTCCTGGGTCACAGACTGAGGACTTCATCGGTGCTTGGATCTACATAGCTGATGATGTCGGAGCTGGACCCTCAGTAGGTGAGATAGCACGGGTAACGAACGTGAACTTCACCGGTACCAACTCACAGCTGATCGTCGCTCCTGCCTTCAGCGCGGCCGTCATCAACGCCCAGGCATACGAGATTCACCGGCAGTTCCACCCTACTCATGTTGCCGACAAGATTGATGAGATTCTTGAGAACCTCAGGCGAGACATCTACATCCCGCTGGGAGCCCTGAGCGCTAACAGCGACGCTGACTGGACTGACGTCGGCACCGCCACTGACGCTGATGATCCGAGCAACGCCTTCTACGGTGACGGATCGGTATCAACCGTCTCAGACACGTCCATGGCAACCAGCTACATCAAGACGTTCAATCTTGGCGTAGTCGGCGGTGAGGTAGTGATGGTGTACGGTTGGGTAGGACAACTTCTCAACACCGCCGTTGCACGCCTGTCACTGTGGGACACGACGAACGACGCTGAGATCGACTTTGCCCTTTTCCAGGGATCAGACAGGGGAACCGGTGATGAGGCCCAGTGGCGCTTGGCGCACTTCCTCGCTGACGTGCCCGCTACCTGTGACCAGGTACACCTGCGCTTCTCCTCATTCCTAGCTGGGAATGACGACAGCGCTAACATCAACTTCGCCTCAATCGTGCCGGTTAATCGTCGGGTCTTCGACCTGAAGAGCGAGTTTGAGTGGCCGGAGGACGTCGATACCACGCTCTACTACACCAAGCTCGGGGTGGAGGACAGCACCAACGCGAACAACCAGAACGTTTTTCACCTTAAGGAGGAGCAGCTAATGAAGTGGTGTGACCTTGACGTGCGTCAGATTGGAGACGTGCGCAACGCCACGCTGCACCTCGATCGTAACTCTGACCTTAGGTTCCCCATGCTGGTACGCGGCAGGGTTGACTATGACAAGCTAGCTGACGACATCACTTCCTCCGTCGTGCCTGAGGACCTGATCGTGGACCTAGTTTACATTGAGCTCGTTGAGGAGCTCGCACAGGAGGACCTTGAGGATGAGAACATCCCAGGATTTGAGGCGAAGATGGGCAAGGCTCAGGCAGTGCGTAACAAGCTGGACCCGCTAGCGCGTGACAAGTCACCGGCGCGCTCGAAGGTTCACGGAACCATAACCGGGCACAGGCGACGCAATTACCGCGGTGGAAACTGGAGTCGGTAGGTGCCTCGTCCAAGTACTAGTGAGCTAATTAAGATTTGGGATGATTGGTCTGCCGGGATCGGCTACCTGTACGACAGTGACCTGCCTGGACTCTACAACTCAGATGGTCTCCTGGGACTTCAGCACGAGCTCAGGCCTGCCCCAGCCCTAACTGACGTAGTCATGGGTCAGTCAATGGTCCGTACGGCACCAAACACCGGCTTCAACAAGGCCATGGTAGGGTTCGCCATCAACCCTAAGGGAAACTCTCTGTTTGACTTCGCTGAGGGAGAATACACCGGGGACGCTACCACTGATCGGCAGATCGTTACTGACTTCCTGCCGAAGATGGTGCTCGTGACCGCGCTCCACGCCACCAACGGTGAGGGCATGATGCGCACAGATACCATGAGCGGAGCTCGTAACGTAATCACAACCGGCATCGCCAGCAACCAGGGCATCTCAGCGCTGAATGCTACTGGCTTCACGGTTGACGACCTGGTCGTTACCGGTGGTCGTACCAATGAGACCGGCAAGACCTATCGTTGGCAGGCATTTGGTGGAGTTAACATAACCACAGGCTCGTACGTCGGCACCGGTGCTAACAACGTTATAACGGGGGTTGTTGACCTGAGAGCTGGAGGCCTAGTCTTCGTCGCACGCCGTGACGCCCTCAACTCATCTCCTGTTAGGTTTCGCAACCTTGACACCGGTTTTGACAATAACTCTTACGGGTTTGACTCAGATTCCAACCTGGATAATGAGATCATTGACCTGACCCAGGAGGAGGAGTTTGAGGTTGGAAACTCTGATCGCGTCAACAAACTGGACGATACCTACGACTACGTGGTGATGGCGAAGAGCAACAACTTCGCGGAGTTCAGCTACAACGGAAACAGTAATGACAGCGTACTAGTCCCGGCTTCGGCGTTGGATTTCACCCCTACCTTTGCCATCATCAAGAATCGGAACTTGGCCGCTCGCGCCGTGTTCTCTGGCTTCTCATTCAACGACGACGATGACCTAAGCAGTGAGTTCGTGGCCGGGGTTGACGCGGCCAACCTCATCCAGAACCTACAGCAGGCAGCTGGTCAGATCGAGATCGGTAATGACGCCCGGGTGAATACCACGGGTAATGCCTACGCCGGGATGTGCTTCGCCAACAGTGTCATTACCAGGCTAGCTACGGCCAGCGCTGAGGTTCTTGCCAACACCACCTTGAACATCTCTATCACCATCCCACCTGCTGCCGACGGGTTCCTGTTCGTGTTCGTGAACACCGAGTTGAACGCGCCTTCGAGCGTCGTGTGGGACCCACCTACCATCAATGAAGCACTGACTCTACTTCAAACTGCGGACGGCGGTACCATAACCACCAGTTTGTGGGGACTAGCTACCCCTACCGCTGGCGGACCACTTAACATAACCGTTACCGTTGCCTCGGATGACCTGAACGCTACTGCCCTCTTCTACAGCAACTGTGACGCTACGCAGCCCAAGGTAGGAACCTCGGGTAGTGGGCTCGGTGGTCGAGACCCTAAGTTCGCCTTCAACGAGGCAGCTATCAGTGACAGTTCAGCTCACTCCTCAATCTTCACTGATATCCCGGCTGCCTCCGGTAGCATGTACATCGCCAGCGGACAGACTACTGACACGCTGGCGTTTACAGAAGGAGCTAGGGAGACCGTGATTCAGGCATTTACGGGTGGGATTGAGTCGATCGTAAGTGAGACGTCACAGGAGGCGGAGGAGGTGCTGCAGAGCGTCTACTTCTTTGAGGAGAACTCATCTACCCCGAAGCCGTGGCTCTTCGTTATCAGGGAGAATGCCGACGGTACCGTGTCGAACCTGATGAAGATTGGCATAGGTAATGAGCTTCCGTTGACTGGCGGACTGGTGGAGAACTCGTTTGGCGCGTACGCGGGTGAGCTACAGATCTCACTGCTTGACGCCGGTCAGCCGGCAAAGTACAAGGGCGACTGGTTCCTGGCTACGGCCCCGCTGCTCTCCTCTAAGTTGGTTGTCGCTGACGGCGACATCAACAATGAGATCGGCCCTACCACTGACCTTACCGGTGAGGAGCAGGGTGACCACATAACGAACATTGACCACCAGATTACTACCCACCTTGAGGGCAGTGGTACCCGTATCCTTGCTGACGAGACGGTGGTCGTACTCAAGGACCCTACCCTGATCGCTGACTGGGGTGGGTACTTCCCAACGGGTGACAGGAACGAGCGCGCCGCGGCTATGCGAACGGTTGAGGGCGCTTCGTTCGTGCTCAAGAAGGACGGGCTGTACGCCTTTAACCCGTTGGGTCGTTCAGCCTTGGTCTTTGACGACTTCCGCAACTGGCGCTCTGCCATGGATAACATGGGGATGGTTGCTTGGAAGAAGGGACTGATGATCCCACACGAGTCAGGACTACTCTTCTGGACCTTTGGCATCCTGCCGATTAACGTAGGGTTCGACCACCGCTTTGGTCAGCTCGGCGGGCCACCGACGGCCGCAGACGAGAGTCACGGTGGCCGGTACCACGGACTCGCGGTAGCCGGTGACTTCATCTACGGGCTGTACCAGCCTAGCCTAGATGGTGATTACAGTCTGTCCACAACCGCCAACGTACTCTGCGCCTTCTCACCTGAGGGTGACCCACGTAACCTCTCCTGGCACTCACTAGGAACCATAACCCTAAAGCAACCACTAAGAATGGGTGGAATCCATGTGGGACATCTTGCGACCGGAATTAAGACACCAGTACTGTGGACTACCAATGACACCGGGGTTAGCTTCCTACCGTTGGACGCGCGCGCTAGCCCGTTTAAGGCAAAGAGCGACACCCACAAGATCGTACTCACGGGTGACGCCTTCCTCTCAGAACTCTTCTTTCCTGAGCCAAGTGACCTTGATGAGATCGTGGTCTGGACTGAGGACATGGTTGGCGGCGACGAGTGGCAGTTCAGCGTCATCGCCGACAACGGCGATGACATACGCGTCGGGCCACCAGTCATCTCAAACGGACGTACCACCATCGTCATCAACCGGCGTCAGGTTAACCGGATGATGCTACACGTCAACTGGACCGCCACCTCAACCGTTGACCGTATCGCTCCGTCGCTTCAGCGGATTGAGCTGTACGGAAGGTTCAAGTAGTGCCTCGCAGGGGAGAGCGAGGACAGCGTACCGCCTTTGGTCTACAACGCGATGCTCAAATTGAAGAGCTTAAGCAGCAGGTAGATCAACTACGTGCTCAGCTTACCAAGAGCATAAACAACAGTGAGGGCCGGCTAGTTGGTCTTGAGCGAATCAGGCGTGACCTACCCTGGGCTAGTCCTGATCAAATTGCTTTTGAGGGTGGGGCAACTGGAGCAGCGCGCAGGCGTATCATACCTCTCGTAACGACTTCACTGTCACGACCACAGGATATCAGCACCCATGAGTGGGGTGGGGCACTGGTTCCGCACACACACTTCGACGATACCGCTACCGAGCGTCTAGTCTTTCAGAACATCAGACTGCCAGATGACGCGGTACCTGGTCAGGAGCTTGAGTTCGTTTTTCGCTGGGAGGCGGTTAACGAGAGCGGCAACGTGGTCTGGTTCATCGACGTCAACACCTTTGATAGTACCAGCAGCATCACCAACCTTGGAGCTGGGGTGCCGCTGGCCAGCTACGCGGTGCCAACCATCGCAGGTGACACGGTTGAGACCACGATTCCCAGGATTACGCCACCTGAGCTTGGGGCAACCATCATAGTCGAGTTGGGACGTGATGGTCCCAACGGTGCCGACACCGCTACCAATGACGCTCTCGTCATCGCGTCATCACTGACGTACCTGGCCTATGCTTAGGCATGAAGCACGTTCAAATGAGGTATAGTACCTATAGGCCCTGTTGCCTATTAGTAGGAGTAGTAGATGCCAAGTAAGACAGCCACCAAGTCCAAGCCCAAGGTAGAGGACTGCTCAACCTGTGTCTCACTCGAGAAGAGGGTTAAGGGTCTAGAGGACCGAGAGGCCGCACTCCGACTAGAGATCAACGAGCTCCATAACGTGGAGCAGCCCATCGTCAACAGTACTGAGACAGTTCGAAAGCAGTCAGCCTCTAACCTGACTCCGATCAACTACACCGTAGGTGCTGGTGAGACCTTTGCCGTGATCGCCAGCCGAGAGCTTGGCAACGCAGGACACTGGAAGAGGATCGCTACCCTCAACCCTGAGCTGAACATCATCTCAGGTGGGGTACCAGTACCGGCCGGCGCTGAGATCAAGCTACCAAGATAAGGAGACGACATGAAGAAGTGGTATCAAAGCAAGACCATCGGGTTCTTCGGAGGCGTGCTGGCAGTTACGGTCGTGTCAGCCACGAGTATCCTTGGCATTGACCTGGGAGTGAACGTGGAGGCTGGCTCAGACGTAGCAACTGCCTCAGCCCTACTCATAGCCCTAGCGGGTATCGGATTCAGGGTCATTACCGACAAGCCGGTTAAGCTGTAGAGCTTACTGAGCTGTGGCAGAATCCCCGGTTACCCAGGAGCAGCTTTCTGCCACCATTGAACCAATTAAGGAAGACATTGGTGAGATCAAGGACTCGGTGGCCGTGATCCCCGCCCTCCTGGTTCAGGTGCAGGGAATCAACGGAACCACCACCGAGAACTCTAAGGCAATTAGCGACCTGCAGCGGTGGAAGTGGACCCTGGCCGGAGCTGGAAGTTCAGTCGGCACGTTCAGCATCCTGCTAGGTATCATCCTAGGTCTGATTCGGCTCGGCATTCTGTAGCTGACTGACCCCACCACGAGGGTAGAGTATAACCGTGCAGCTTGTTCGTACAGCCGACCCTATAATAGCCGCGTGTGCCAACGCTACCGAGGTGGTGGTGGACACCGAGACCTCCTCCCTCCATCCACATCGAGATGGGAAGATCTTAGCTGGCGTGGGTGTGAAGCCGGTGGGGAGCGAGGAGGGCTTCTACCTCACCGTGCGCCACCAGAATGGTGGAGCAAACGCCCCACTGGAGGAGGTACGTAAGCTCGACAAGGCTCTCAAGGACAAGAGGATCATCTACCACAACGCCAAGTATGACCTGGCGGTGCTGTGGAACGACGGGCTCGACCTCGTCGATCATGATACCGCCGACACCGTAGTGACGTGGCGGCTTATCAGCGAGAACGAGCCGTCCTACAAACTTAAGACCCTCGGACGTAAGTACGTATTCCCCGAGGCGGGGGATCTCGAGAAGAAGCTCAAAGCTGCGATGCGGAAATACGGCTGGGTTAACTACATGGAGATCCCGGCCGAGCTGATCCTTCCCTACGTTGCCGAGGACCTTGACCTTACTGAGGCGCTCTATCAAAAGTCGTGGCCGGTCATTGAGAAGCGTCACCTCGAGGAGGTGTTCGAGCTCGAGATGCTCACCACCCAATCGCTCTTCGAGATGGAGCGCATAGGATTCAAGGTGAACACCAGGATGATAGGGGCTAGGCACCGCAGCCTTACCAAGCGTACTGGTGAGCTTGGGGACGAAATCTATTCGATCGTTCATAAGTCTCTCCTTGAACGTAAGGGTGATGAGTTGGCTGATGACGCGCTGCTGTGTATCGAGGAGCCCAGCAAGAAGCGCAAGGTCAACACCGGAGCCATGGAGTTCAGCATCGTCAGTCATCATGACTGCAAGCGTGTCCTGCGCGGCATGGGCCTCAAGTCTGAGCTCATTACCCCGAAGGGTGCTGAGTCCTGGGATAAGAAGGCGCTGGCTCTACTGGACCACCCTATTGCCAAGATGATCGTATCGTGGCGGGAGTTGAAGAACGTGCTCCACTTCTACGAGAGCTTCATCGAGCTCAAGGACGCTGACGGGGCGGTACACCCGTCCATCAAGCAGGCCGGTACCCGTACCGGTCGTTGCGCCTGCGTGCAGCCCAACCTACAGCAGATTCCGAAGGACAACATGGGCGACACCCATGCTAAGATTGAGATGCTTGCCGGTCGAACCGCTGATGAAGAGGCAGAGGTTGAGGCAGGGTACAGGCGGCTCGGCCGGCAGCGAATCGTTGACGCGCCGCAGGGTGACTCCGAGCTCAAGCGGGTACGCGAGGTGTTCATCCCCCGAGACGGGTACTTCCTCCTCCTAGCTGACTGGTCCCAGGTTGAGCTACGGGTCATGGCCGACTACGCCCGAGAGATGGAGTGGATCAACGCCTTCAAGCTGGGCCTTGACATCCACGCTCTAGCCGCACTTGGTGCCTACGGAGCGCTGCCTGACGACGCCTCTCCGCGCCAGAGAGAGTGGTGGCGTGCTATGGGTAAGCAGATCAACTTCGGACTCATCTACGGGATGGGCCTCAAGCTCCTGGCAGTTGAGATCGGGGATGGCCTCGACACCACCCGTGCCAAGAGGTTCATGAACAGCTACTTCGCCCGCTTCAGTAGCGTCAACCGCTTCAGGAACCAGGTAGTTCCTAACAGACTGTATGACCGGATGCAGGGACGCTGCGTGTCCCACAACTACGTCAGGTGCACTGAGTGCACTGAGTACGTGGAGCGCGGCTGGGTCGCTAACCGGTGGGGCCGACGTCGCTACCTCACCATGGAGGAGCAGTACAAGTCGGTCAACTTCCTGGTACAAGGCACGAGCGCCGACCTGATGAAGGACACCATCAACCGGCTGCACGAGGCACTGCTTGATACCGGCATCCGCATGCTGATAACCATCCACGATGAGTTGATCTTTGAGGTACCATACTCTGACAAGCCAGCGATCACCAAGCATGTTAAGCTGATAGTCGACCAAATGGAACGGTGTGACAAGATCAAGCACGTTCCCCTCAGGACAGAACTCAAGTGGTCCCCCAAGAACTGGAGTCACGCTACCTCGCTCTCATGTGATGAATGCTCAGGACACGGGCTCGTATACCCACTCTCAGAGGAGGAGATGTTCTCAGACCTGGCCAACCGAGACTGGACCCGACTCCGCAAGCTGGAGGGCCAGAAGTGTAAGGAGTGCGATGGCAGGGGCTACCGCCTCGGCGAAGTTTACCGGCAGCTACAAGTTCAAGCTGCCTGACAAGTTCACGAACCAGGACTGGGTTCGCTACCTCATCTCGGCCGTACGCCGAGAGACCAAGAAGCGCTGGCAACCTAAGTCGTACGTCTCAGGGACCTGGGTACGAGCCATCAACGACCGTGTCAAGAGCGGGGTTGAGCCCATCAGGGTAGCTCTCATGCTAGACGCGCTGGCTCTGGACTGGCGTAACAACTCACTGGAGCTACCCTGGCGACTGCTCTCGCCTGAGCGTATCTACCGGGAGCTGAACGGACGACCAGCCTGGGTGTGGCGAGCAATCTGGTTCGCACGATTCGCCGCGAGCGACAAGGAGGTGGACTACTACCGCTTCCACCTGCTACGAGCTGAGATTGCCCTGGCCCAACCAGAGGGCGTAGCGGGCAGGGCCAACATCCTGCTTGACGCCAAGAAGTCACTACTCAGTGCGGAGAACCGCATAGCTGCCGAGAAGCGACACCCGCTCTTTCGGCTACACATAATGAAGGATGAACATGAAGCCAATTGACCTTGAACACGCAGTGCTCTCGTCGCTACGTAACACCGACCACGTGCTGGCGGCGGAGCGAGCGGGCGTAACCCGTGAGAGCTTCGTAACCCTCGAGCCCGTCGACCACGGCGCGGTGTTTGAGTACATCGTCCGCCACGTACGGGAGAACTCCGGGGACCTACCTACTGACGAAGACCTCAGTACCATCTTTGAGTTTGAGGGCACCGACGCCGGTGACCTTGATACCTACGTGACCATGCTCAGGAACAGTGAGCTGGGCCGCAAGGCCCGGTCCATCCTCCTGCAGCAGGTTGAGGAGCTGAGTGGTGACGACGTCGTCGGCACCGTGCGTACCATCGCCTCTGACCTGTCCCGGCTTCAGCTTGAAGCAGGCCGCCGGCACGTTTCACTGGACAGGGACGCGGCTCAGCGCCTCGATAGGTTTGACGAGGCAGCTAAGGCCCTCAAGGAGGGTGGCATCATCGGGCTACCTACCGGACTCAAGGCGTTTGACGACAACCACCAGGGCTTCCAGCTAGGTGAGTTCGTGGTGGTGATCGGAGCTACCGGCGTAGGTAAGAGCTGGCTGCTCATGCACATGGCTACGATAGCCTACGAACACGGTAAGAAGATCCTCATGATCTCACCTGAGCTCACCGCTGATGAGCAGGGCATGCGTTTTGACGTGGTGCTAGCTGCGAAGCGGCAGATTGAGTTGTCGAACCGTGGCATCTCTAGTGGTACCGCCTCACGCGCGCAGTACAAGAAGTGGATTGAGGGCCTAACTGATCGCGATGACTTCAACGTCATCGACTCATCCGACACCGGCAGGCCCATCAGCTTCGACGACATCTGGCGCTTCACCCTCGAGTACCAGCCTGATGAGGTGGTGATTGACGGGCTGCACCTGATCGCCCCACTAGCCAGCTCTAAGAGCAAGGCAGGGTGGGAGGTACTCAAGGAGGGGTGTGACTACCTCAAGGCCATGGCTCAGAACGAGCGGGTCGTCGTACTCGTAGCACACCAGCCCGACCGCGACGCCTCCCGGAAGGGGGCGCTGCTGCCACCTGGCGTGGCACAGGTAGGATATGGGTTCGCCGTGGCCCAGAGTGCCAACCGGCTCATCTCCATAGCACGTACGGCTGATGAGAAGGAACGGGTGTACATCGCTCCCAAAGTACGTGGTGGCCCTGAGATCCTTGAGCCGCGGCTGCTGCACTTCGACGTTGACATAGGCGAGATCTATGAGAAGGAGATTACTGGTGTCGATGAGTTCTAGGTTACGAAATCATAATGATGTACAAGAAGAATATCTGCGTGTTACGTTAGGCTGGTCATGAATAACAAGTACGACGTAGCTCACGCGTTGGAGCAGCTTGGCATCGAGATCGTAGAGGAGCGAGACGAGTGGTTCGACACCATCTGTCCCATTCACTACGAGACCAAGCCCAGCTTCGCGGTGCACATCGAGACAGGCAACTGGGTCTGCCGGCACGGAGATGACAAGGGAACGCTCTTCGACCTGGTGATCCGGCTCAAGCACACCGATTTCGCTGACACGCTCACCTGGCTGGATCGTCTCAGCACCAGTGGCTACTATCCCGAGGCTCACGAGGACCTCATGCGGGCCCTGCTACCGAGGGAGAAGCCATCGGAGGGCCTGGCCTTTCAACGGTGGGCTAAGAACTACGGGGAGCTGAACCCCAACATCATGAGTGAGTACTGGTTTGCTCGTGGGTTCAGCAAGGCTACCATGTACCGGTTCGGCGTGCGCTACTCCAACCAGATTGAGGAGTCCCTGGTCTGGCCGGTACATGACCGGTCCGGCAGGGTGGTGGGATTCACCGCGCGCTACATCCACGCCGACCGGAACCCGAGGTACCAGTACTCACCAGGGTTCGTGAGGACCCTCTACCCGTTGAACATGTTAGGAGGAGCCTACGAGGTAGTGCTAGTTGAAGGGCCGCTTGATGCCATGTGGCTATGGCAGCACGACATCCTCGCGCTAGCTATGCTCGGAGCCGACCTCACTTCCAGGCAGCTTACATCCCTGCTTGGAGAGGTTAAGCGCGTGACGCTTGCGCTTGACAACGACGCTGTCGGAGAGCGCGTTACCAGGTCCTTGGTCAAGCGTTTGGCTGAGTTCGATGTCCGGGTAGCGAGCGTCAGTGAGGTTGACTCTGAGGTGAAGGACGTCCAAGAGCTAGATGAGAAGCAGCTAAGGCTTCTCTTCGAACACCATACCCAATCTAGTGTAGATTGGCTTGCGAATAGGGTATAATAAGAGTAGGTATTGATTGACTGATGAACGCCCACTAGACGACTACGAAGCACTCGAACAGACCTGGACCCCACTTCTCCACAAGATAGCTCGATGGGGTGTCCCAGGCCTCGAGATCGACGACGTACTCCAGGAGCTCAGGCTTACCCTGCTAAGCACGCAGCAGCGCTATGACTCCACCAAGGGAGCTACCTTCATGACCTATCTTTACCGAGCGTGCAAGAACAAGGTCCTCAAGCTACGCAAGGAGGCCAACGCGAAGGGACGTGTTCCAGTCCATCAGCAGGTCCGTCTCATGGCGGCTGCTCCTGGTGCGGATTTCCAGGAGGGTGGGTGCCCGGACCGGGGATGCCGGGACTCCCACTATCAGGTCGCTGACCCCGGTCAATCTTCCGGGGACGAGACGGACCTGCTCGTGGGCTTGAGCCCTGCCACCAGGAGGTTGGCGGAGCTCATCATACAGAACGAGACCAAGCGGGCCGACTGGATCTACTACGGCCTGAGTACCATCCAGATTAACGCAGGACTAGCCGAGCTACGGGTAGCTCTGAGATAGGAGATGCGATGCCTAGAGGACTGACCGCGCTGCAAGAGAGTTCCCCCGAAGGTGGGGGCAGCGATTACATTCGAAACATCAAGCTGCTTGATGACCGAGAGTTCACCACCCTGCGCTTCCTGACCGACGCGGAGAACCTCTACTACGAGAGCTTCCACCGGAACATGGTTGACGGGGCGTTCAAGGGGTTCAAGGTGTGCCTCAAGTCAACGGGGCAGCCGTGCCCGATGTGCGCCATGAAGGACAACCGTCCCAGCACTCAGTTCCTAGCTTGGGTGTACGAGTACGACCACTTCTTCCAGGCACCAACGGAGAACGCGGAGGAGGTTACCCTCGGCAAGTCCAAGTCCCGCAAGGCGTACAAGCGCACGGTCAACGAGATTCGACTCATGCGCTACTCCAACGCCCACCGTGGTGGCCTCGTTGGGGCAGTCGAGGAGTACGATACCCTCACCGATCGTACCTTCAAGTGGGTGCGTGACGGCAAGCGCGGGTCAACCCGACCTACCTACGACCTACGTTCCCTCAAGGAGGGGGCGATACCAGACGAGCTCAAGCTACTCGCTGAGACCCTGCCTGACCTTGAGGAGGTTGCCTTCGGTCGCACCGAGCGTCTTGACGGAGCCCCTGCTGAGGAGCAGAAGGAGAAGATCGAGAAGTATGCTACGCGTGACGTTAGCCCCGACACCTCAGTCGACGGCGATGATGACAACGACGATACGCCCTATGATGACGACGAGGATGATGGTCCCTTCTAGGAGGACCCGCATCTACCTAGCGGGAGGCAAGGGCGACTGGCGCACGGGGCTGGAGCAGTACCTGC
>SDBT01011246.1_pt1 | contig 14416 bp, 9 predicted proteins | sample 2277101 | NCBI WGS metagenome assembly SDBT01 (sample SAMN10404973, study PRJNA504765) | marine sediment metagenome | isolation source: marine sediment core GS10_PC15, 103 cmbsf | place: Arctic Ocean: Southern Knipovich Ridge | collected 2010
ACGGCATCTAACTGGTACATCCTAGTGCAGATTCCTTCGACGTGCTCGCTGTTCACGCAGGTATGTCCAACAAGTACCCCATAGATGTTCCTTCTGTGTCTCACATCCATGGTCTGTACTGGACGGCAGACTACGTGATGGCTGATTGGGCTAACAAGGCTAATCGCAGTGTCATCAACTCGCTACGCTCTGCTACAGTAGTGACTGCACCTAGCAATTGGGTGGCGCAAACTGTGCGCAGAGATATGCGGATAGATCCTGTGGTTGTTGGTCATGGTATAGACTGGCAAGAATGGGAACACAACGAGGAGCACGAGGGATACGTTCTTTGGAACAAGAATCGCAATGTGGATGTATGTTCTCCAAGGGCAGTGCATGAGCTTGCGGAAGCCAGAAAGGACATCAAATTCCTTTCGACATTTGCTGATGGTAACTTGAGTCCCAACATGAAGATCACCGGACTTGTTCCTCACGAAACTATGCGAGGGTATGTTCAGCGTGCCCAAGTATATCTAGCCACAACCAAAGAGACATTTGGCATAGGCACCTTGGAGGCAATGGCTTCAGGGGTTCCCGTTTTGGGATTCAACCATGGTGGCACGGCACAAATTATTGAGCACGGAGTTACGGGTTATCTTTCTGAGCCGGGTGATTTTGACGATCTGGTAAAAGGCTTGGACTACTGTATCAAGTTCCGCCAGGAGTTGGGAGACAACGCCAAGCAAGCAGTGAAGAAATATGATTGGGGCGAAGTAGCTCAGTTTCTCGCTGACAGCGTATACAAGCGTGCTGTCAAGGACTTCGATGAGGGTCCAGGGGTTTCTGTCATTATCCCTTGCTACAACAAAATAGACACCTTGCAGAGAGCCGTTCAGTCCGCGTTGAAACAAACCCTTCTGCCCGTTGAAATCATCATCGTTGACAACAATTCCACAGATGGAAGTTCTGGGCTGGCTCAGGAATTAAGCAAGCTGGATGGAATTCGCGCCTTCAATTGTGCTGAGCAGGGTGTGGCTCACGCTCGTAATGCTGGCATAGCCATAGCCGAAACCAAATACGTGTGCTGCTTGGATGCTGACGACGAGATTGATAAAGACTTTCTGCGCGTGTGCGTGGAGGCACTTAATAATGATTCTCGTCTCGGGCTGGCCTATACCAAACTACTCGCTATAGCACCGGACGGAACCAGGACTGTCAGTCAATGGCCCGGTCACTACAATTTCGACGGGTTTTCTAAGAGCCAGAACCAGGTTCCTACTTGCAATGTATTCCGGCGCAAGTTATGGGAGAGGACCGGAGGATTCCGGCAGAGGTATGCACCGCATGGCGCAGGCGCAGAGGACGCGGAGTTCTGGATGCGTATGGGTGCGATTGGTTTCAAGGGCGAACTCGTTTCTGAGAAACCGTTATTCATTTACCACCTCGGCGGTGCGGTCAGCGGCAACTCTCACTACAGCGAGGTGAACTGGAGAGCATGGCACCCCTGGTGCATGGATGGTGATCACCCGTTTGCTTCCGTGGCTACACCAGCCAATCGCTTCTCTCATCGTGTTCGTCAGTATGATAAGCCTGTCGTGTCCGTAATTGTCCCATGCACCGAGAAGCATTTTAAGTATTTGGTCGATGTCTTGGATAGTGTGGAAGCACAAACGTACAGGCTGTGGGAAATAATCGTGGTGTATGATTCGCGCATGAGTGCGCCATACATCGAAAAGGCATATCCGCATGTCAAGTTCTTGCATACTCAGGGCGATCAGGGTCCAGGAGTAGCCAGGAATATAGGCGCTGCCGCCGCTGTCGCACCTATGCTTCTGTTCATCGATGCCGATGATTGGCTAATGCCGGATGCCTTAGATTACTTTGTCAGGTCATATCAAAACAATCCTGATTCCATAGTGTATTCGGATTACCTGGCTCACTCGTTCATAGAAGACAAGACTGCGATCCAGAAGATAGAGATGAAAGGTCGTCTGAGAAATTACGATCCTGTGACCACGGAAGCGATTATATATCACAGATCGTCCGAGTATGATTGCGCACGCGCTCATGCTCAGCCTGACGTGGGTAGGATGTATATTTGGAACCTTATAACCTGCCTGGTTCCAAAAAGATTCCATGATGAGATCGGCGGGTTCGATGAAACGATGGAGTCGTGGGAAGATTGGGATTACTGGTTGAGGATGTCACATCGTGGATGGTGTTTCACTCAGATTTCTAATCCACTTGTGGAGTACAGATTCTATACCGGAACGCGCAGGGCCAGGGCAAACCCAGATGAATCTGGCGAATCTGGTAGACAATTGGGACAAGAACTGATACAATACTTGCGAAATAAGTATGAGGGGGTTAAGAAAATTATGTGTAGTGGATGCAGAAAGAATAGGGCATTGCCTCCAGTAGCACCCGCAGTGTCCTCGTCTCAATCACTAAACGCGGGAGTAGTGAATGATATGCACGCAGGAGATATGGTTTGGGTAGTTTTAGCAGATGGGAACATAGGTTCTCATCCTATCTCGTTCGGCGGGACCAGTTATGGATACCGGATGGACGGAGAGAAATTCAAGATGCAGGCCGCGCATGCTCAACTTGATCGCAGGGTACGCATAGCTGAGGCCGAAATAGTCCAGCCCACCATTGCAGCCGATCCATTGCCAGATGCGCAACCACCCCCGTCCTACGCTGAATGGATTGAAGAAGATGAGGGCGAGGTGACGCTGGAGATGCCAGAGCTAGAATCCGTGCTGGATGAGCCGGTCACAGATCCACAATCGTTGCCACAGCCGGAATCAGTCGAGACACTAGAGACAGCAGGGGCATTGGTGATCGACTCAGATGGTATTCTCGCCAAGGTTCAGAATGCTAATTCATTCTCGGCACCTGAAGAACCTGAAGAAGTAGAGATATATGACCTGACGAAGATTTGGGGAATCACTGCCGAGAATGGCAGGGACGATCAATTGCGCAGAATGGGTGCGCGCACACCCGAAGCTATCGTCGGCATGGGTTATGAGAATATCGTCAAGTTGCTAGATGTGACAGATTTAGTTGCAAAGCGTATGATAACATCTGCCAAGGAACAACAGTAACATGGCAGCAAACAACTAAATAGACTAAAGCGTTTCATTCAGGGGCGTATCCTTTCGGGGGTGCGCCTTTTTTTGTATGACGATATTTGAACTGCTGTTGATATCTCTGGCGACCTGGAATGTTTCCAGTCTCTTAGTGCAAGAGGATGGCCCGTTCCTTATGTTCGCTAGGTTACGTAACAAGTTCGGTGTGATGATTTCTGCGGAAGGAATAACATACGCAGAGAACGGATTGGGAGAAATATTCCTATGCTTATGGTGTATGAGCAGATGGGTCGCTATATTTTTCATAGTGCTATACTGGTTCTTCCCAATATTCACACTAGGGCTGTGCGCAATCTTGTCGGTGTCTACCATGGCTATCCTGATTGATAGGTGGACCTAATGAGTAGAGCAACCGTTCCTACCTTGCTGTCTATTGACCGCTATGCAGCACTCATAGGACTTAACCCGGTTCATTTCTCTGGTGCTTCGGGCACTACTTTTTGGCCCGAATGGGGTAGCTGTGATGATGTATGGTATCAGTTCCCCTGGCAGCACAGATTGGACTACGCCAGCCGCGAAGACTTGGCTCTAGCTATTGAAGACGCCGAGAGAGAGATCAAGGATGCCATAGGTGTAAGTGCTGCGCCCGTCTGGGAGGAGCAGGAGGTACACGCTTGGGATGGAGTGTACGGTGTGCGTGTTGGCATACCGACCACTTGGGGGAATGTTATCTCAGCCGGTCAGCGCGCTCTCACTCTCATAGAGGCTACTTCTGCTGTGGTCTATAGCGATCCTGATGCGGATACTTGGGATGAGCTTGCTACCATAACCGTAACCACATCGGTCACGAACAAACAACAGATCAAGGTCTATTTTTCTGGTCATTCAGGCGAACCCGAGTGGGAAGTCAGGCCATTACAGGACATAGTTATAGCAGGCGGCACAGCGACCATAACGCTAGATAGTTGGTTGCTTCTAGATCCTACAGAGTGGAGATCGGTGCCGACATCTGCTGGTGCTTCTCCCATAGATATCGAGGATTCTGCGAGCTATGTCACTACCGTTGATGTGTACCAGGAGTTCACAGATACCACTGGCGCAAGTGCGGTGTTTTTTTGGGAACCTACTAAACAGAGTAGCCAAGTGTTCCCTGTTTGTCCTAGTTGCTCTGGAACTGGCTGCGTAGTTTGTACACTGACAAGCCAAGACGGTTGTTTCAGCGTCAGGGATGCAAAGTCAGGAATAGTCACGCCGTTCGCTGCGGAATACGATTCCACGAACGAGGTATGGAACCCTGTGGCCTACGCTGTATGCAGAGATCCCGATCAGATTAAGCTGTACTACCAGGCTGGCTTGATTGACCAGGATTACCTAAGAGGTGACAGCCTCGATCCTTTATCCGACTACCTGGCACAAGCGATCTCGTGGTTAGCTACGGCAAGAATAGACAGAGACATGTGCGCTTGCGACAGCACGAAAAAGCATCTGCGCGAGTTACAGAGGGATCTTACCAAGTCGACAAGGGAGGCATTCTTCATTCGCTATGAAGCGATGGACATTTTTAATAACCCATTTGGTACTAGGGTGGGAGAAGTTCGAGCGTGGAATAGAGTGGCTAATCTACTGAACGAACGCAGGTTTGATGGAGGTGGGTTCTAATGCCCGCGCTGGTATTCGAGCCGATACTGCCACGAAGATTTGATCCAGGCAGATTCTTTGATGAGTTCAAAGCGGCAGGTAGTGTCTCTGCCAAACTTTGGCGCAAGGAATTCAAGAAAACCACGCGCACTTGGAAAGACGTTCATCCGGTGTTTAGGGTCGCTTCTGTACAGAATGAAAGTGTAACGATCTTCGACACCTTGACCGACAATGTTATCTATAAATTCTTGAACGACGGAACGAAGCTCAGGTACGCGGTTATGAGCACGCCATTCCAGGCCAAGACATCTGTTGGGTTCATAGGTTCCCGTGCTGGACAAGGCGAGAAAGCCTTCATGGACTTCAACTACCAGCGTGCTTTGTCAAGGCGAATAGAAGCGAGAAAGTGGGACGTTGCTATCGCTAAGAAATCGCTTCCGTTTGTTGTTAAGAGGTTCGAGTTTGCTATGAGAAAGGGAGCGAAAGCATCGGGTCATGGCTACTAAAATTCTAACGCAAATTATCCTGCGGAAGAACGATCTTCTGCTAGTGGAGTGGCTTGACGGTGAAATGCCCATGCGGGCATGGGTGACTCCCGACATGATTCTCTCTCATTCAGGGAAAGAGGCGATTGTCGAGAATCCGAGGGCTGGTATTCCATACGGGATGGAATGGCGGCAACTAGTTTTGCTTCACGCCACACCAATAGGTCTAGAAGCCGAGTTGAAGAAGCAGGGAATTTGGACCATAAGTGACCTTCGCACGAAAACGCCACAGGCTGTTTCTGCGATTCAGTCAGTTTATGGAGTCGAGATAGCCACGTTGTTAAATATGGCTAAGGCTTACGAGTCTACTGAGTAATGGAGGTATAGGCAAAATGGCTCACCATTTCGTTTCTGGTGAAGGGGCGCTGTGGGCACAAAGAGATGGACCGAACACTATCCCTGTATATCTGGGGTGTCACCAACTTGGTGATGTGGATCAACCAGAAGGGGACGTAGAGTTAATTTACTGTCCTGATGAATCTGGTCCTTCCCGATTCAAGACGGTGGGTAGTCTTCAAGGTGCCGCAGGCGCTATCACCACAAGTGTTACCACTGATGTAACGGATGCTCTGGATGAATTGGAACGCTCTAAGTGTCCATTCACCCTATTCGTTCATCTGTCCAAGTCGGGCCGCAAAGATGTGTTTACGAATTTTGATAGGACATTCGTGTTCACCAACGTTCGCATCACTTCCCGTGGTCTGACCAACCTGACGGCGCGGACGCCGGACGACAATGCACGTTCCGAGCAGACTTTCGATCTGTCTGCGGAGGAATTGCTTCGCCTTGTTGCTCCGACAATCAACCGTCAGAGCATATCGGAAACCACCAACATCAACGACATCACGTTCTGCAATGATGAAGTTTGCCGAACGGATGAAACCCAGGCTTCCGCCGCATGTCAGACCGGCTTTGCTGCGTGTGACGCTGTGGTTGCTTCTCCGCCTGCTTCGGCCAACGTCCTTGTTACCACCAACGGTGGAACATGGGCAGCAACCGCCGCAGATCCGTTCGCTGTAGGAGAGAGGCTTTCTGGTGTAGAGTGCTTCGACTTGTCCCGCGATACCACACGAGTAATCGTGTCTCGTGGTGCGGCAGTTGCTATCGAACCGGCAAAGACTTCCTACTCGGATGATAGTGGGGCTAACTGGACCGAAATAGATGTCGGTGCAGTGAATTTCACATACATTCCCACCCGCCACAGTATGTTCGCTCTGGATCGTAATAGCATCTGGGTCGGCCTAAGCAATGGTTACATCTTCAAGTCAACCGATGCTGGTCTCTCCTACACAGCTATCGAATCCGGTGTGATTCACTCTGGCCTCTGGAATGCAATTCACTTCTCGGACGAGAATGTTGGTTGGGCAGTTGGGGATGCCAACATCATCGCGAAGACTCTGGACGGTGGAACCTCCTGGACGACCATTACTGGTCCTACAGCAAGGTCTGGAGACAATGTGATCTCCTTGTTCGTTCTTGACCGCAACCGCGTGTGGATAGGTTACGATTCTGGTGATCTGTACTACACTCTCGACGGTGGCGCGACTGGAAACGATTCATGGACTGCTAGAGCATTCTCCGGTTCCGGCTCAGGTGACGTGAGGGACATCAAGTTCTTCAACGACAGTCTGGGATATATCGCTACCGACAGCACAAGCCCTGTGGGTACTGTGCACTGGACAATCGACGGAGGCTATACTTGGTCTGCGTTGACCACTCCAACAAATCTTGGTGTGAATAAGGTTTGGATCTGTAACGAGTGGACGTTCTTCGTGTGTGGAGACATCCAGGGTGGACTAGGATTCATCGCCAAGGGCACTGTCTAAGGCGTTGGATAGTTCTGTGGGGGGAGTGGGTTCCCGCTCTCCCTTGCTCGCTCCCCTCACAGGACATAATTAAGGGAGACAGAAAGTGGCAACTCGAAAGAAAACTGCAACGAAGGTAACGAAGGAAGAAGAAGAAGTATTGGACAATCTGTTCATCACCGAAAGAGGGATGACGATTGAATGCAAGCGCATCGATCCGGTGTTTTTGCAAGCTGTAATTTCATCCGTGACGATGCCCGAGGTTCCTACCTACGAAGCGAAGGTGGGCTTTTCTGGGCGCACAGAAACGCACAGGATGGATGCTCTGAGTGCGGAGCAAACTGACGGTGGCGAGGAGACATGGCGTAAATATATCGAAGAACTCACCGCTGCCACGAACGCTCAGACTGAGGTCAGTCTGAAGGCGCTGTTTCTTGATGGTACAGTACGACCAGAGGCAGATTTCATAGATCGAGAGTGGGAACGCCGAATGAATATCATTGGCGTGAAACTGCTCGAAGATCCGGATGCGCTGTGGGTACAATACTTGAGCATGTCGTTGACTACAGACGACATAATCAATCTATCTACGAAAATCATGAGGATGACCGGAGTAGCGGAGGAAGTGATTCAGGAAGCTGAAGATTCCTTTCGCGATTCGGTACTCACCGACGAGTGATGAGAGTGGTTGGAAGACTCTACCGCAGATCAGAGAGGAACTTGCCAAGGTCAAACCTGGTAAGTGGCGGCACAGCAGAATCTTTGAGGATGTGGGGGTAGCACTTGAACGGCAGGTAACACCCACTGTCTTTTGGGAGGAATGGCCGGACAGGGATCAGGCATTCGCCATTGCTAGAAACCGTGCTATAGCGACCATGACATCTTGGGAAGATCATCTTCACGAGAAAGATATGTCTAGGCGATCAAAGGCCAAAAAATGACAGAGGAAATTGGACTAAGAGGTAGATTCGACACTAGTCAATTTACCAAGGGTCTGTCTACCTACATCAAGGGCTTGAGGGACGCGCAGAACGCTACCACCAGAACTGCTCGTGCGCTCAATCGTTTTGGTGCTACGTTCCAAGAGACATTTGCAAAGGCAGGGGTAGGCATCGGTGCGCTTGCCCCTCAAATCAAGGCTGTTGGCAAAGCTCTTGGCGGTGTCAAGACTGCTTCCGCCTCGGGCGGTTCAGAGCTTCAGCGTCAACAGACCATTGCCGCTGCTCTTGCTGGCGAGTTGAGAGATGTAAAGAAGATTGCTCAAGCTCGCGCCATCATAGAGAGCGGCAACACGTCTGAATATCGAAAGCAAGTAGCTGCTATAGCTGAGCAAGAGGCTAAGCTAAGCAGGATTTCTCGCGTCCGCAAATTGCAATCTCAGGGCATTGGCGTCTCCGCCTTTGCTCCTGTTCGTGGTGCTATCAAGAGGCTCGATCCGCTCTCTGATTTCGATCCGAAAGTCCTCAAGCAGACAGCAGACTTATTCGAGAGGGCTACTGCCGGAACCAGAAAACTAGCCTCCGGTTTAGGCAGAGTTAAAAGAGAGTCTGGCGCTGTACGGCAGGAATTCAACAAGCTAACCACTGCCGGTGTAGCAATGGGCACTGCAATTGGTATTACTGCCGTTGCTGCTGTTCGCAGGTTGTCTCAGGCGTTTGTCCAGACGGCCAGATTCGGTTTGGAACTGGTTACATTCTTCGAGCGTCTTGGCTTGTCTATTAACTTTTTTGCCGCTCGGACAGTACAGCAAGCCGATGAATCCATTACATTTAACCAGGCTCTTGAGCAGACTGCGAGATCCGCTGAAGGTCTGCTCATCTGGGTGCAACAGTTGGCTATTGCCAGTCCGTTCACCACAAAGCAGGTCGGCATCATCTTCAGGGTGTCGCAGGCTTATGGTTTGCTTGCTGAAGAAGCGCAGGTCTTGCTTCCCCTGCTTCTGGACGTTGGCGCTGCTACTGGTCTTGACCCTCAGACTCTAGAGAACGCCGCTCGTGCTCTAGGTCAGATTCGTGCTCGTGGCAAACTAACTGGTGAGGAGATTCGCCAGTTGGGTAATGCGGGCATCCCGATTCGGGACATCCTGGTTAAACAGTTGAAGATTACCAACAAGGAGTTTGACAAGATTCTGGAGTCTGGCGCGCTTATCTCTGATATCACCATTCCTGCAATCATTGAATCCCTGCGTGAGTTTGAGGGTGCTGGTGAGCGTGTTGCCTTCCAAACGATAGGCGGTCTAGTTTCGGCTTTCCAAGAGATTAAGGAGTTGGGTCTAGCCAAACTATTTACGGGCATTTTCGAGCCTCTCAGACCACTCCTGGAGGGTCTGGTGGAGACCGTCAACAACCCGCAGTTCCTTGCTGCCCTTCAAGTCCTCGGTGAAGAACTCGGTACTAATGTTGCGAACGCAGTGACGTTCTTGTCTGACGGCATTAGAAGCCTAATAGAATCATGGACTGGACTTGACCCGATTGTACGACGCAATGTCATATTGTTTGCCGCGATTGCAATAGGCGCTGTTGTGGTTGCTGGTGCTCTGGGTCTGATATTTGTTGCGGTCAAGGCTCTGATCAATCCGTTCACCATTGTCTCTGCCCTGCTTGCCGGTTTCGTTGTGGACTACACCACTGGATTCAAGACCCTGAGCAGGCTAACTCTAGGTTTCTCCGATGTTGTTATAGGAGCGTTCAGGACCATAGGAACTAGTGTTACGGGTGTAGCTACATTCATTGCTAAAGTCAGTACAGATGTAGCTAATGTATTCTCTGATCTTACTGACACTCTCGCATCCCTTGCGGGCGATGCCGGTGAGGTGTGGGCGCGCGCCTTCGGTGAGGGTGCTATTTCGGGCATTGTTAGCGCCCTGAACTCCATCAACGCTTTTCTGTTCGGGCAATTGAAGACGGCTTCTGCTCCCGAAGCGTTGCCCGACATAGACACGTGGGGGCATGAGATCGGATTGTTGTTCGGTGAGTCCATCGGCTCTGGGTCCGAGGAGGCCATACAGAACTCCGTAAATGGACAGAGAGTGGCTTTCAACAAGTTGGCGAAGGATACGTCTGATGGTGCTCTGAAGGCTTACAAGAAGGAGGAGGTGCGATTCATAAATGCTGGCAAGCAAGCTGGTTTCGCCTTCTTCGATGGCTGGTCTATATCCCAGGGGACATTCAAGCAGAAAGCCCCCGCTATCATAGATGAATCCAATGAGCCGGTTGAGGAGGCTGCATTCGAGGCTGGTCTCCGTGTGGGCGATGCCTATACTCGTGGATTCGGTTTACTTTTCGCCAAGCCACAAGACATAGTAAACCCTGCCATAGCAGGGCTGGTCAATGCCATTGGTGGTGGCCGAGAGCTTACCCGCGCAGGTGCCGAGTCGTTCACGGGTTTCCTTGAGGGATTCGAGAAAGCGGACTTTGGTGCGCTGGAGGGCGCGTCAGGGATAGTGCAGGGATTTTTGTCTAGTCTAGTCGCGATAGGTGATATCGAGGAGATAGATGTACCCCGTTCTCTTTTCGATGTTCGCGAAGAACTTGCTAAGGCACTCAAGGGCTTCAGAGAATTTGGCGTCATTTCCAGCGATGCTCTCAATGCCGTGAAAGATGCTGCTGGTCCTTTGGGTAATGAGATCGAGGAATTCTTGATTGTTTTCCAAGAACTCGCTCTGGAGTCCATGAATCTTGCCGATGCTCAGGAGGTATTGAATAAAGTTACTCAGAAGTACAACGACCTCCTCGATCCTCTCAAGGATAAGCTGACTAAAGTATCTAACGTGCGGCAGACGGCAGAAGAAGCCAGGGAGATTGCTGGTCTACAGCGCATAGTCAACAGTAGGATTGTCACTGAATCTCGCAGGCAGATTGCCGCCGCAAAGATTCAGGAGATACTGACCAAGCAGCAGATTCGCAACATCGAGATACAGAAGAAGGAGGAGGTAGGTGTTGCGGAGGAAGTTGTCGAGGGAGCCGAAAAGCAGGAGGACGCGGCTCAAAAAAGATTCGACATTTTTAAGAGCACCTTGTCCCAACAAAACAGCCAGTTGGCTCTGGTTGCAGAAGAAGCGAAGATTGTTGAAACACTCAACAAGGAATTGGAGCGCGCCAGGGAGAAAGAAATCACTGCCCTGGAAAGACAACTGAAGTTTGCTGGACTCGTTAGTGCTGAGTTGGCCGACACGATCAAGGCGGCAAAGGCTAAGAGAGTGCTGGAGGACGAGAGTTCTAGCGCCCTGGCTAGGCAAAGGGCAGAGCTTGACCTTCAGTCTGTCGCTCTGAATAGAATAAACCGGGAGCTTGAAGCCAGCAAGCTAGGATTCGATCCCCAACTTCTGCAACCATTCCGGAATGTTCTAGTAACTCTTGATGACATAGGTGTGAAAGCCAAGGGCACTGGTGATGTTCTGGGGGAAGCGTTCAAAATTGCGGCAGAGGATCTTCCCGACACCGCTAAACTTCTCAAGGATTGGGAAGACAGTCTTGAGAACATTAAGGGCCAATGGGGTGATATCAAGGATAGCATTAGCGAGAACCTCATTGAAGTAAACAAGTTGCTGCCGCCATTCCTGAAGATATTCCCAGAGGGGGAAGGCGGAACTCCCGCTATTCTCACCAACCTGAAGAATCTAGCCAAGGGCATTGCCTTATCAGCGGCTACCATTCAGGTTACTGACTTCATAGGAGACTTGGTTCTAGTCGGAATAGGGATCAAGGGGATAGGCGCAGCAATATTGGGTACTGGAGTAGGTGGGTCAGTGATCACCTTGCTTTCTAACATGGCTCTCGCCATTGGTCTGCTTCCAGGGCCGCTATTCATTTTCTCTCTTGCCTTGATCGCCTTCAGACAAAATATTGGTCTCATGAGAGACAGGCTAATTAGTTGGGCCGATGACGTATTCACAATAGCAGACAGATTGATAGGTATATTCGTTCGTTTGGGCAGGGTTATATCTGATGTGTTCTCTGCCGAAGGGCGCGCTCGTCTTGCTGAGGATTTTCGCGAGTGGAGAGAATTCGTTACCTCTGGGGAAGGAATCAGAGAGGTTGTAACAGACTTCAAGGAAGCCGGGGATGAAGCATTTGACGGATTCTTTGATAAATTCACCACGTCTGGTCCCTTGGCGTTTCCCATCACTGCTATTGAACTAGGTCTAGAGGGTCTAGATATTGTCACCAGGGACAGAGGCAGGGCTAGTGGAGAGGCTCTGTCTGATGGGTGGGAGGCTGCGCTACAAGATGCAGCGCCAGCGGCTCAGGAGCAGACATCCACATTCTTCCGCGATTTGTTCAGTGGAATAACAACATCCGATACAGGCGAGTTCCTTCTTGGCGGAGAAGTTGCTGATATAGGTGCCAACATAGGAGGAGGGATCGTAGCTGGAATCGGGGATGTCCCGCAGGAAGATATCTCCACGGGTGTAGAGCTTTTGGTAGATAGTATACTGGCGGAAGTGGGATCTCAGGCAGAAATCAGGTCTCCGTCAGAACTATTCGCCAGGGAGGTTGGCGAGCCTATCGGTGAGGGTGTAGCCCTCGGCATGACACGATTCGATCAGTCGGATGCCGTTACCGCGGTGGTTACTGGCATAATAAATCAGTTTGATTCTCTCAAAACCAAGGGTGCTGCCAAGTTCACCCAATTTAATACCGTTCTGTCTAACAAGAACAAGGATCTGCGTAGAATCCTGGTGCGCGAAACCAACGAGACGAACGAAACACTGTTGGAAGGGTACGGAGAGTTTATTTCTACGCTAGTACAGAACTTCGATGAGTTCTTCTTTAATCTGCTGGAGGGGTGGAGAATAACTGGTGAGGATTCCGTTCGTATAGTTGGCGAGACGGTTGATAGCATAGGAACTGCCTTCAATGGATTGGGAGTGTCTGTATTCGACGGAGACTTGGGCCTGGATAAGTTTGGCTTAGATTTCGTGGAATTCTTTACCACCTTGAGCACGGATGTTGAGCCGGAGGTAATTTCGGTTAAGGATTCTATCGTCGGTGTTCTTGTCACTGACGAAGACAGTATGCTGAATACATTACGCGATGCTCTGTTTGGTACTAGTCCAACACAGGACAAAACTAATCCAGTGTACATGATTGGCGTAGATATAATGGCGGGCATATCTCAGGGTGTGATCGATAGCAAGGAGGAGTTCGCCTTTGCGATGAAGGATTCGATTGCGTTTGGATTCGAGGAGGTAGCGACAGAGATCAGGTCTAATTCTCCGTCGCTCAAGGCGGCAGAAGAACTTGGATTGCCAATATCTCAGGGTGTGGCGATGGGTGTGGCAATGGGTGCTCCTGATGTTGCTGCGGCAGTGGCAGGAGTTCTGGATAGTGTGTTCTCTGCTGGACTGTCACCCTTGCTGTCGTCTTCTCCTGCTACAGCCGTACCATCGTCTGTAAGCAACGTCAGCACGACTAATGATTTTAACTTGAACGTGAACTCTGCGCAGGATTCGCAGGGGATCATAAACGACTTCAGCATCATGCGAGTATTGGCAGCGGTGTAATAGCAAGGTCGATAAATTCGACAAGGAGAACGAAGATGGCTAAGTATGGTCAAGGACCAGCGAATCCGATGTACCTGGTAGACGCTCCTCCCGGCAGTACGGGTGCTGACGCAACTGTTGCTCTTGTTGAAGGCAGTGAGGTCGCAGTAACAAGCGTAGCTATTCCTACCGCAATTTATCATGGCAAGACTACTGTCACTACGCCTGCTACTCAGGTTGTATTGGCTGCGTCTCAGGCCATATTATCCGGGGTGACTATCAAGGCAGAAGCATCCAACACGGGGATCATTTACGTTGGTGCCAGTGCCGTATCCAGCGCAGATGGTTTTGAGCTTGCAGCCGGTGAACAGTTGTTCCTGGAGGTAGCGAATCTAGCTACCGTTTGGATTGACGCTTCCATTGGAACAGATGGAGTGACTTACATTGCGACATAAACTACGTTCTGCTCTAACCCAAGAGATGCACCGTTTGCGCGCCGCCGCAGCGGGCAACCCCTTCTTTGACGACCTTGAATCCTGGTGGCCGCTGGACGAGGAAAGCGGCGTGCGCTACGACGTGCACGGTGAAAATGACCTGACCGATAACAATACGGTCTTGTTCCAGGTGGGCAAGGTCGATAATGCGGCGGATTTTGAAGAGGCTACTTCGGAGTTCTTGAACATTGTGGACAATCCGAGTATCGGTATAGCAGATCAGGACTTTGCGTTTTGCGGTTGGGTTAATGCCGAAAGTTTCGATGGCGCTAACGAGCATATGATTCTCACCAAGCATGGCACGTCGCAAGCCGAATACCAAATGTACGCCAAAGCCACTACCGATATTCGGACGTGGATAGTTCGTGATGGGTCAACC
>SDBT01011247.1_pt1 | contig 14416 bp, 11 predicted proteins | sample 2277101 | NCBI WGS metagenome assembly SDBT01 (sample SAMN10404973, study PRJNA504765) | marine sediment metagenome | isolation source: marine sediment core GS10_PC15, 103 cmbsf | place: Arctic Ocean: Southern Knipovich Ridge | collected 2010
ATACACTTAGGTTATTGATAAATTAAGTTTATCATAGGCCTCTTAAGGGAGGTGCATTTTGTTTTTTTGTGTTATCTTCTCTGGATTTTCATGCTATCAACTTTGTCCACTGTCCCCAGCCATAGACATTCTAAATTGACATGTCCACATAGAAAAGGCAAAGTTAGAAATAAATAGTAAGACCCCATATTAAATGAGGTCTTATATTCAATGAATAGAAAATAATTCACTTCAGCTTCTTTAGTTTAGTTATACCCAGTTTTTAATTAATCAGTTCTCCATTTTAGCTTTGATGTTGGCTAAAGCAAGGTCAGCTTCTCTTATATTTTGTTTTAGAACTATTGCTTCAGCAATCTTACCCAGCACAGGGATAGGAACTGTGTAATCTATAATCAGGTCTATCTTTGTGCCATTATTATCGGGTTTATAATTCCAGGTCCATAAAGAATTAACACCACCCTTGCTTCTACTCACTATTTTCTTCTCAGACACATACTCTTCGGTTGTAGTTTCACCTTCAATACGCATTCCTGCCATCTTGTAGACCCACTTAAAAGTAGAACCTACTCCCTCTTCAGTTCTTTTTATGTCCTTCACCTCCACCATACCAGGCAGCCACTCAGGCGTAAGTTCTGCATTGGAAACATATTCAAAGACCTTTTTAACCGAGGCATTAATGGTAATGCTTTTTTCTACCTTTGCCATCACTTTCACCTCCTTATCATAGAATTTTCTAAATAAAATTAAAAAAACAGACCCATTTAGTCGGTTTCGCTATTAGCTTCGCTTTTCTCAAAGCGACCATATACAAGAAAAATTTCACAGCCTCTAAATTGTATTAAAATACTTTATGCTTATATTAATTATAATTATTAAAAAATTATAATACTTTTACAATAGATAGCAACTCTAAGAAAATTAAGGGAGTTTTTTATTCATAAACCAATTCTGGTATAAAAATATCTTCATTTAGCAGTAAAATCCTGGTTTGAACTTCGTCTACTATCCCCAGCCAGTAAGTCATTATTTCACCAAAATAATAAGACCCCATATTTGGCTTTATATAGGATCTTATTTATTCAAATAAATTAAAATCTCCTAATAAAACTTTAATATTAGTTTAAGTTTTAAGTATTATAATTTTAATTCAATAATATTTTATTAATGCTTGAATAATAGAAAGGAGAATTATCATGTCAACTGAGGAGAATAAGACTCTCACGCGTCGAATTGCAGAAGAAATCATTAATAAAGGAAACTACGATGTAGCAAATGAGGTCTTTGCTGAGGATTATATCGGCCATGGTTCTCCCGAAGATATCAAAGGCCCCGAGGCCATGAAACAATATTTCTCTCAGATGCGCAGTGCATTCCCTGATATTAAATCCACTACCCAGGACCAGATTGCAGAAGGGGACAAAGTGGTTGACTATCAGGTTGTCACCGGTACACACAAAGGTGAGTTTCAAGGTATTGCCTCCACTGGAAAGCAAATCAAAGTAACTGCTACCATTATCAATCGAATTGCTGGTGGCAAGATTGTAGAAAGCTGGTCTAATTTAGATATGTTGAGCCTAATGGTGCAGCTTGGTGTTGTACCACCACCGAAATAAAGAGGGGTAACTGTAAAAAAGAAATTATTATATTTTACTCAGTGAGAATAGGGTTATAAAAACAAAAAGGTGAGTTATTCAAAAAAAGAGTAGTTCCTTTTTTGATTCTAAATATGCAAGGATCCTTATGATATTCTATTGAAAATATTGGAATAATTATTTTAAAAACTCAATTCCGGTATAAAAATATCCTCATCTAACGGCAAAATCCTGGTTTTAACTTCGTCCACAGTACCCAGCAGCTTAATACAACTATGCCATAGGTATCTTAAATTAACATTTAGATTTTAATGTCTTAATTGTTCTATTTGGAGATAAAGAAAAAATTTTATTAGATAGAAGCAATTAAGTTAGCAGGCAACCAGCACTACTGTCCCGAGAGTGCAGGGGATAGTGAGGTATATTTTTTAAATGAAACTGATTTTAGGCTTATTTTGGTAATATGAAAAATTTATAACATTATGACAAAATTGTTCTATTTGAAAATGAAGTAAAAATTTTATTAGACAGAAGTAATTAAACTAGCAGCCAGCAAGCACTACTGTTCTGGAAGCATCAGGAGTAGTGTGGAGGATTTTTTAAATAAAACTAATTTTAAAATTATTTTGATAATATAAATGAAATAGAACAAAACTATAACAGGAATAGCATCATTTTTTTTGCCATTCTAAATATTTTCTTATTTATTTTATAGTTCTTTAAATTAAAATTATTTTAGCTGAAAGCGAATTAAGTGGAAGGTAAACAACATTGTTTTATTGCACAAAGCATATTGATAAGGGTGACACCTGTTTGACACATTATTTATACAAAATAGATAAGATTTTTTTATAATTTATAATTAATAGCACGAGGCGCTTATTGAAAGATGGGGATGTTATTACAATACCATAAGATCCTGTAGCGCTATTAAGTATAGGCCACCAGCACCTTAAAGAAGGGTGGCTGATATTAGTTTAAAAATGGTCTAGATACTAACTTAAAAACTGGACTAAAGAATGTGGTAAGGTCAAAACTCAGAAAATTTTTTCAATTTATTAATAATATAAATCAACAGGACGCAAGAAATATTTTCCATATTCACGGAATTTATGATAAGAAAGAGTCAATTTATTAATTGACAAATTTGATTTATTAATTATATAATTATAAAGCAATCGATTGCTCTCATAATAGATAGATATTAAATTAAATCAAATAAAATATCATCAATTGTTAAAGGAATTGAAATAAATAGTAATGAAAGTGGAGCAATAAGATGATATATTATTTAATAGCTGTATCATATCAAAATTATGAAAATTATCAATAAAGAGAATTTATACACTTAATGATGTACAGTCATTGAATCTTTATAAGAATAGTAACCTAAAGATTTACTAAATATAGGAATTTTAAAAGGAGTAAAATGTCTGAAAAATCTTTTGAAGTTTCCCAAAGTGATGAATATGGTGATCTTTTAAATAAATACAAAAAACGGGATAAGTTAAAAATAGGGCTTTATACAAGTGCATATTTTGAATATTACAGGATGTACCCAAAAACACTTGAAGATTTTGTAAATCATGACATTAAAATTGTTTTAGAAAATATCAAAAATATTTTAGGCGATAAGGCTGAAATAATATGGCCTGGAAATATAACAATAATGGATGAAGCCGATAGTGTAGGAAAACTGTTTAAAGAAGAAAATGTCGACTTAGTTATTTTAATTATGTTCACATATACAGTAGATGTAATTACAATGCAATGCTTAAAATATGTGGAAAATGTTCCTTTACTTATCTTTTTAAGACAGAGTCATCCTGATATTGGTTTTGATTCTAATTATGAACAAACATTAAGAAATAGTTCAATGATTAGTACTTCACAGCTTACTGGAACTTTTAGGAAAATGGGAATATTTAAAAATTTTGAAGTAGTTATCGGAACTGATAATGATAGGCTTGCGTATGAACAAATTAGGAAGTATTTTAATGCATTAAAAACATACTTATACCTGAGAGAATTAAATATTGGAATTATTGGCCATGTCTTTAGAGGAATGTATGACCATGAATTTGATAGGACAAGTATAGCAGGTAATTTAGGTCCTCAAGTAATAGATATACAAGTTTCACACCTTCTTAATATATGGGAAAAAGTTACAAGAAAAGAAATTAGTGATTTTATTAAAAAAGTTTCCTGGATAAAAAATTATAAATTCCAAGATGTGACCCAGGATGATTTTTACAAAGAGTGTAAATTTGCATTATCTTATATCAAACTTTTAAAAAAATTTAGACTTGATGCCGCGTGTTACCTGGGACAGCACTTTGTTGAAATAAAAACAGGTTGTACTGGGTATTTATCCAATGTATTTTTTGCAAAAGAAAAAAAATACATGACCAATACTGAGGGAGATATAAATGGGCTGATAATGATGTGTATTATGAACAAACTCACTAATCAAACCCCCCTGTTTGGTGAATGGGGTGAATTTGGAATTAAGGAAAATGCTATGCAAATAATGATGCATGGGTATGCAGATCTTGAGTATGCGAAGAGCCCAGAGTATGTGAAGGTTACATCAACTCCTGAAAATTGGGGTTATACTGGTGCTGGCTTTAGTATTGAGTTTACAGCAAAACCGGGGCTTGTCACTATAGGACATTTTATTGATGATAAAGAATGTGGATGGAGAATGCTTATATCGAAAGGTGAGGCCTTGGATGTAGAAAATAGCATACCGTGTGAAGATGTAACATTAATTCTAAAGACTGAAATACCTATTAAAGAATATATTAAAAAACTATTGTTGAGAGGTTTTGATCATCATGCAATAATTTGTTATGGAGATTTGACCGAAGAGTTAAGTTACATTGCAGATTTTATGAAGATTAAGAAGGATTATATATAGAATAGCAGTAAATAGAAAAAGGAAGGGTATCATGAAAAAGATATCAAAATCTGAATTTCAATCTCGTATGGAAAAGTTAAGGGAAAACATGGATAAGGATAAAACTGATGTTTTTATAATATACGGGGATGAATATAGGAGAGAAAATCTAAGATATGTCTCTAATTACTGGCCAATATTTGAAAGAGGCCTTCTTGTTGTCGGGTTGAAAAATGATCCTATTCTACTTGTATCTCCTGAATGTGAGCATCTCGCAAAAGAGATGTCTGCCTGGAGTGATATCAGGCTTGTAAGAGAAGTAGGTATGTCTTATGTTCCTGAAGAGGTTGAATTTACAAATGTGAAATTTACAGATTTAAAAACGGTAATTAAAGAGGCATCATGTGGAAAGGAGAATATAAAGGTAAAAATCGCTGGTTTTGACGCAATGTCAGTGATTCTTTACAATAATATTTTAAAGATTTTAGACAAATCGGTAATTGAAAATGGAGATTCTATTTTATATAAATTAAGGTTTTTAAAGAGTCCTATCGAAATAAATATGCTTAAGAAAGCTTGGGAAATATGTGATTTGGGCTATGAGGCTGTTCTTAAATCAGATATAGTAGGGCTTACCGAATATCAAGCAGCAGCGATAGGTGAAAAAGCAGCAAGAGATGCTGGTGCAGAGCATATTGTTTTTTCAATCTTTGCTTCAGGAGATAGGACTAATTCTATTATAGGCCGACCTTCTGAGAAGATCATAAATAAGGGTGATATGATAATGTATTCACTTGCTACTCAATATGAAGGATATATAGCATCTAATGAGTGGCCTTTCGTTGCTGGAAGGAATCCTACTAAAGAACAAATGCAGTTAATATATCATCTTATTAAAGCTGAAGATATAGGCGTGAAATCTATAAAAAGTGGGACAATACAAGGTAAGATTGTCAAAAAAATAAGACAATATTTTATGGAAAACAATCTTACGGAATATGACTTGTATCCTCCAATACATGGAAACGGACTTTCTGAGGCTGAATCCCCATATCCAGATGAAAATTCTAAAGATACATTTATGACAGGTGTGGGGATAAATTTTGATATTAGTCTATTTGGGATTCCGGGTGTGGGTTCTAACAGGATAGAAGAAGGATTTATTGTTCAAGATAATGGATTGCTTACTCTCTCTAATCTTATAAGTGGCATGAGAGAGGATTTTTTACTAAATAATAATATTAAAGTTTAAAGTATGCAGTATACCCCGAAGAGTAGGTTCACACCATATAGATTTTAACTAGAAATATTTTGAAATGATCTGATAGGATAAATATAATTAAATATGATATAGTGAATCATTTGAATTAAAAAAAGTAATAGTAAAAATCGCAAAACTTAACTTAAATTTATAATTTATTTTCAAATAATATGCCTGTTAGAGCTAAAGATATAGCACAAAAACTAAATATATCTGAATCAACAGTTTCTAGAGCACTTTCTGATCATCCCAAAATAAGTATTAAGACTAAGAAAAAAGTTAATGAATTAGTAAAAAAACTTAATTATAGACCAAATTTAATAGCTAAAGGGCTAAAAGTAAAAAAAACAAAAACGATAGGATTGATTATTGATGATATAACTAATCCATTCTATCCAGAAATTGTCAAAGGTTGCGAGGAAGAAGCCAATAAAAAAGGTTTAAATCTGATATTATGTAATTCAGACTATGATGATGAGAAAGAAAATGAATATATAAATGTATTAATAAGCAAATGTGTTGATGGAATGATTATCAGCCCTGCAGGCAATAAAAGTAAGATTGTGAATTTATTAAAAGAAGTTAATATCCCTTTAATTTTTATTGATATTAAACCAAGTGAAAAAATCAAAGTAAGTTGTGTTTATGCTGACCAAGAATATGGTGCATATATAGCTACAAAATATTTAATAAGTCTTGGGCATAGAAAAATTGCTTTAGTTAATGGTCCTATAAAATTTTCATCATGTCAACAATTAGAAAATGGTTATAAAAAAGCACTTAATGATTCTTCCATTCCCATAATTGATGATTATATAAAGACTTTTAATTTAAAATATAGCGGAACCTATGAAGTGATTAAATCTTTGCTAGATATAGATACAAGCATCCTTCCGACTGCGGCTCTTTTTATTAGTGATATTTCAGCTGTAGTAGCCTATGATGTGATTTATGAAAAAGGATATAAAATCCCGGATTACTTTTCAATAATAGGTAATGACAATATAAATACCTCTAAAAATTTTTTTCCACCCCTTACAACTATAGAACATCCCAAATATTTAATGGGCAAACAAGCAATGGAGATTCTTATTAATATTTTAAATAATGAAAAAGAAGATTTTTCTAAGAAGGTTAGATATATGCCTGAACTTATTATAAGAAAATCCACCGCTAAGCCTAGAAGAGATTAGAACTAATAGAAATTTTTAAAGACGAACTAATCAAATCCTAATCTAAAAATTCCTTTACGTTGCTACCCCGGACACCACAAAGAGGTGGATTACTGCTGTTAAAGACAGGTCTTTGATGCTATCTCAACTAGGCAGTACTTGATACATCTACAAATATTTTTCATCAATATTAAGAAGCTCTGCTGGGTTTTTAACTATAATAGTATCTATGTCTTCTCTTTTTATACCCTTTTTTAGCATTAATGGAACTATATTATTTAGTATGTGTCCATAACCTTGTCCACCATATGAAGTTAAATCTGTCTTAAAAACAGTATCTTGAGAAATTAATATTTTTCTAACAAGCCCACAATCAATAAGTTCTTTTATTGCAATGACTCTATCCATATCTCTATCCATAATAAAATCATTATTTTCAAAATATAAATCTTTACTAAAATGATCTAATTCTGCATATGCACCATAATTTATTATTTTTTTAATATATCTTATTTCTACTTTAGCATCAGTGTGACCTATAACAACCTTGTTTAAATTAGCTCCAGCTTTTTCTATAAAATCTAATACTTCAATTCCCAATAATTCACCATTAAAATTTAATATAGTCGGCACTGCTTGTATATGAATAGATATTGCGAGCCCAGTTTCTTTTTGAACTTTTACTGCAATTTCCAATGACTTTTTCTCCCAAATACCTATACTATTCCCAATACCAATTTCTCCAATAATACCTGGTTTTATATTTGTTCCCTTAATACCATATTGAATTTCATTAATAATTTCTTTAACTAATTCTGATTTTGATTTTTTAAAGATCCAGTGAGGTAGTGTCTCTTCTAAATAATAGCCACAACCCATTATTATGTTAACACCTGTTATATTGGAAACATTTCTGATAGCCTCAGGAGATCTTCCGCAACCTATGGAAGACACCTCTATAATTGTACTCCCACCAACTTCTTTAAATTTGACCAACTCTGATGCAGCAAGTTTTTCATTATCTAGTAACAAATTATCTTTAATATACCAGGGATTATTAATAGCCAAATATAAGTTTTGTATAGTTAACTTCTGATTTGATAGCTTTTCTGCTACTGTTTCCTTAGGACTTTTAAATTCATACATGGAATTAATAAACAAATGCTCATGTGGTAAAGTTACTCCCAGATCTTCTTTTTTAATTTTACCATTTACAGTAGTTACTCCCACTACTTCTCCTAATAAATTAACATAAATCTTTTTATCTTTATAATGAATGAAAGAGAAATTTTCGGAAACTTGGTAATTGTTAATTTTTATTTATTTTAAAATAATCAATAAGCTTACTATGTTGTTAAATTTTTTATTTACTACTAATAATTATAGTACTTCTGGAGATTTTTTTTAAAGGCTTTATAAGATATTATTTGATAATTTTTATTATTAATCTGCCTGGATTCTTTTAATCTGTCAAGAGTTAAATTAATAGACAGTTGTTCAAACGATTGTAAATTACAATATTATAATATTATTTCTATTGTCAAACAAGCCATCTATAGTAATGAAGTATATATTAATTAAAGCAAAAGACAGGGCATTGATTGAAAAGAACTTGACGAAACAGAATTTTTTATATTATAATACAATCGATTGAATTAATTCTTAGAAATAACATATTATCAAGAGATAATATATGCATTTCAAATGCTTTTATTAATAATCTCTAACAGTAAGGTAGGTAATAGTGGAAGAACTTACTAAAAAAGAGAGGATAATTAGAACATTTAATTTTAAGCCATTAGATAGAATGGCAACATCAGAGATAATTCATAATTTTAAATTATTTGAATTTCTTGCCGGAGGAAAGATTAATGCTAAAAACGCAGAAGACCTGACCTGTATAGCAATAAGCAGGGTAAGTGATTTAATCAGGCATGTAGCTATCCCATATGATCTTGGAATCAGCTATGAAGCAGATGAAGATGGTTTTGAATATCGTGTAAAGTGGTATACAAAAGAACTTGTCAAAAGACCATTTAAAACATTATTGCAAGCAAAAGAACAAGTTAAAAAAGATATATATAGAATTAGAGAATCTATAGAAAATGGGATATTTTGCAGGCAGGCTTCATGTAATTTAAATCTTTTTGGTGAAGATTGTAAAACTCCAAAAGAATTAAATGAGAAATTTAAGAGAATTCAAAATAAAATGGACGGCACTGTAATGATGGTTCCTGAATGTATTGATAGTATCAATATTGCAACTACCAGGTATGGTTGGGATGTTTTTATTTATCTTTACAATGATCATCCTGAAATTATTAGGGAATATTTGGACACTCTTTGCGATTATGAACTATTTAGAATTGATAGCTTTGAAGGCCCGGATTTATCACCTGTATCACTATATTCCGTGACTTTAGGTGGTGTAAATGGGTTGCTGGTCTCTCCAAGCTTTTTAGATAAAGAAGTTTTTCCAAGAGCAAAAAAAGTAATAGATAATCTAAAAGAAAAAGGGTACAAAATTATAGGTGATTTTGAAGGCGATGTGCGGTCTGTAATGGACAGGATAGTAGGACTCGGAATAGATGGATATGGACCAGTGGAGAAAAAATCGAATATGGATGTAATTGAATTAAAGGAAAAGTATCCAAAATTGGTTTTACAACAAACAGTTGATGATATACAAATCCTTAATCATGGAAGTAAAGAAGAAATAATAAATGAGACAAAAAAGTTTATTGATTATGGATTTAAATATGGTGGATTATTTTTAGGATCTTCAGGAGTGGTATCTGACAGCATAAAAGTTGAAAACGCAGTTGCAATGTTTGATACCATAAAAAAGTACAGTTATTTTAAATAATAAAGCATAAAATTTTCATGTTACAATTGAACATGGCTTCTCAATTTATAAAAGATATACCATTATCAGAATCAAGAAATTATAGAAATATATTACTATAGGTAAAAGAGGGGAGGAGGTAGTGGAAAATAATAAAATATTTATTATTTTATGAAAGGAGATGATTTCAAATGAAAATTTAAATGAGACTTGCCTAGATAAATGCCATTGTTTGATATTATATGCTAGGTAAATCTCTGTGAAGTCATATCATATTCTTTTAAACTTTAGGAGAGGAGAATAAAATGAAGAAGTATTTAATACTGTTATTGACATTGGTATTTGCCGTTTCCATGGTCTATCTCGGAATCGGATGCCAGAAAGGAGCAGCACCTGCTGAAGAGGAAGCAGCACCTGCTGAAGAGGAAGCAGCACCTACTGAAGAGGAAGCAGCACCTGCTGAAGAGATTGTTTTAAAAATAGCTGATTTCCAAGGGGGTGTTGAAAATATTTTAAATTCCTATAATGAGTTTATAGAAATATTTGAGACAAAGTATCCAAATGTAAAGATTGAGTATACTCAATATACATACACTAGCTATGGCGAGTATTTAAAACCTGCCATCTCTGGGGGTACTGGCCCAGATATTTTTGCTGTTTGGCCCGGCGAACAATTGATTGATCTTGTAGAGTCAGAAAGTATGCTTCCTTTAAGTGATTATATTGATGATGAGTGGAAAGGTTGGATGAAAAAAGCGTTTATGACTCCACACTATACTTATAATGATAAACAGTGGGCAACTCCAAATGATGCTTATACGGAACTAATTTGGGTTTATAAAGATATGGTGGAAGCAATAGGAAAAGAAGTACCACCATTGGGACAAGCTATCACAGTAGACGAACTTATCTCGTGGGTTGAGCCAGCAAAAGAAATGGGTTGGGATGTATTATTAGCCGGACATAAGGATTATTATAGTATTACAGATGCCTATTTTAATATGGTTCATTCACTGCAAGAAGGTGATACTCCTGATATGGTTCAGTTAGCTATGGAGGGAACAGAATCATGGCAGCAAGATATATATCGCTTACCAATTGAAGCCCTTAAAAAGATGCATGATGCCGGGGTTTGGAGAGCAGATGCTATTAATATGGATTACCAGGTTCAAGCATGGGGAGAATGGCTGGAGAAAAAAGGAATAGGCATATGGTTTGGTGGAGACTGGTTTGCTGGTTCAGTTCCAGATGAAGAAAATAATCCTGATAATCCAAACATCGCTATTTTCCAACTTCCTCTTGTTAATGAAGAAGCAACACCAGCTTATAATTGGTCCTATGGAACAAACTTAGGAATTAGTTCTGGAACCATGTATCAAGATCTAGCATTAGAATTTGTAAGATACACCAATAGCCCTGAAGCGGCAGCAATATTTGTAAAAAATGCTGTAAATCCTGCAACTGGATTAGATGTTAATCAACTTGAAGAAACTGATAATCCAATATTTAATGAGTGTATTAAAATGTTTAACTTTGAAGGTAGATATAGTGGTATATACATATACCAATACCCTGAAATTGAGGATGCAATATTTACAGGAGTTATTAATGTAATGCTTGGAGAAGATACGGCTGACAATGTTCTGGCTAATCTTGACGTATTATCTGGATATGAAGGATAAATATTAGAGTTAGCGATAGTATAGGTTTGTTCTTCTAAGTATTAAATGGGGAAATTATAAAATTTCCCCATTTAATTTTACTAATGATTAAATTAAAAAATGGAGAGAGCAAAAATTAATAAGATCCAAGGATTTAAAAAAAATGTATTAATTCCTTATTCATATTTAATGCCTTCTTTATTAGTTTTTGCATTAGTTATAATACTTCCATCTATTGTAACACTTCTCATAAGTTTTTATGATTTTTCAGGATATGATAAAAATATATTTCGAAATTTTGTAGGATTGGAAAATTTTAGGACTTTATTTGGAAATAGCTATTTTTGGATGTCTGTCAGAAATACTTTTTTTTTCATTTTTGGAACTGTAGTGATCCAACTGGGGATTGCTTTATTTCTGGCAATTATTATCTTTTTTGGAAATTTTAAGAATAGCATACTTATAAGAACTATGATTTTTATTCCTGGAGTTCTTGCTCCTGTATCAGTTAGTCTTGCCTGGAGAAGAATTTTAGCACAGGATGGAGTAATAAACAGAATATTAAATATAGATTATTCTTGGTTATCAGATACTAACCTTGTTATATGGATCGTCATATTAGTAAATACATGGCAATTTGTTGGATATAATCTTGTAATTTTTTACGCAGGACTTCAGAGCATAGATATAGAAATGGTTGAAGCAGCTGATGTTGATGGTGCAAGTTGGAGCGGGAAGATATTTAGAATTGTTATCCCTTCAATTATCCCTACAATTATTCTTAATGTAGTATTAAATCTGATCGGTGGTTTTAGAGTATTTGATTTAGTTTATGTATTAACGGGAGGAGGACCTGCTCATAATTCAGAGGTATTGACTACTCTTATGTACTGGTATACTTTTGCATCCCAGGGTCCCAGTAAAATGGGAGTCGGCTCAGCTGTTGCTTTTATCATGTTTTTAATAATGATTATATTTGGATTTTTTAGAACAAGACTACTGAAAAGATAAAAGGTTTAAAACTATGGAAAATAATAAAAAAATATATTTTAAAAGAAGCAAGAGCCAAATTTTTGGTTATGGGATAAGAAGAAACAGAGATAAAGGGTTCTATATATTTTCTCGTGCAATTATTGCTGGTGTAGCTATTATAATACTTTTTCCAATTGTTTATATTTTTTCAATATCTATTCGTACCCCAGAAACAATATATAGTGATATATTAATTTTAATTCCTAAAGCCATTTCTTTTCAAAATTATTTAAATGCTATCGAATATGCAAATGTCCATCTTGGTGTATCATTTATTGAAATGTTTAGAAATAGTACAATCATCACTTCAGCTACTTTAATAATAGCTATAACACTAGCCGCATTCGGGTCGTTTAGTTTTAGTAATTATAAATTTAAGGGAAAGGAAATAACGTATACGTTAATAATTGCAAGTCTTGTGATTCCATCTCAAGTTTTGCTTATCCCACTTTTTTTTGTTTTAAGGAATTTAAAAATATTAAATACTTATCTAGCGGTTATTCTTCCTTATGTTGGACTTTTGTTGCCTATAGCCATTCTTATTTTAAGATCTTTCTTTGAACAAATTCCTAAGGAGATAAAGGAATCAGCAAAGATAGATGGAGCATCTGATTTTAGAATATTTTTGCAGATTGTAATGCCACTCTCTAAACCAGCAATTGCAACTTGTGTAATTTTACTTTTTTTAAATACGTGGAATGAGTTTGTTTTTGCTCTAGTATTTTTGGGGGATCCAAAGACACAAACAATTCCTGTTGCTATTGCAAAAATTGCAGGTGGAAGGTATTTGATTCCACTAGGAACATACACAGCATCTATAATGATAACAATGATTCCAATATTAATAGTGTTTGTTATTTTCCAGAAATGGTTTATATCTGGAATAACTATGGGATCAATAAAGGGTTGATAATTAATCCATGTAATTTTATTTATTAGTAGAGGTATATAAAAAAGCTTATAAATCTTATATCCAGTCTTCCAGTATAAGTTTGTAGTAATTGAGATTTTCCCTCTAAGCATAAACTTTCCCCTCTAATTCCTCTTCAAATATTAAGGTTATGCTAGAATAAATACTTTTTAATATTTTTAAGCCATCTACCCTTATTTCATTTAATTAAACAAATATTTAAATATTCCAATTTTTGTGTATTATTTCGTATTATACTTGACTATATAAGTATATAGTGTGACCAAAGATTGGGGTAAGGTCAGAAGGCAATAGAGATAGTCAATATCCTATTTCTATTTCAGTTAAATATTCCTTATTGGACACGGTAGAGTCAACTCCATATAAAACTGATATTAAAGTTATAATTTTAATTATTTCCTAACTAGTAAAGTGATTTTTTATGCTACTTATGGGGCACAAATAATTTTATTTGGTTTCCCACTTCCCGGTTTAGCGCCTTTATGACCAAACCACTTTACTGCCTGATAAACATACCAAGCCCTAAACCTTGACATACCATCTTCTCTACATATTTTTTTTAACAACTGGTCTGTGTAATCTTTAAAGGAATAAGGTATAGCTTTTTCACGAATTAATTGGTAAAGTGCATCATGGACTAAGGAACCTCTCATAAAATTTAAGGTATCTATAGTTGGTCCACTAGGTCCATCCCAAGCATATCCCTTCTTAATTTCGAGTTTACCATCGTCTGTCAGCTTAAGATAGTCTTTAAGATGTGCCTTATCTAATTTAAATGATTTAATATCAGTAGCTTGAATATACAATTTCATAAGTTGGTATTTATATGGGTGTAATTTCCTAAAACATGCTTTATCCATAATACCTTCCTTATCTAATGCTCTTAACATATTGATAGTCTTTATTTAATTTTTTAATAAATATGTTCCATGAATAATAATAGTAAAGCTTTATTAAAAATAGTTTAGCTTAAAATGACACCTATATCCAGAGGTGGAAAGGCTAGGATGGGAGATGCTTAAG